>Ga0256405_10003264_pt1 | contig 34074 bp, 42 predicted proteins | sample RumenRJG_02DNA_FD_189096 | JGI IMG/M metagenome (GOLD analysis project Ga0256405, IMG submission 189096) | Bovine rumen microbial communities from Lethbridge, Alberta, Canada - RJG_02 | ecosystem: Host-associated > Mammals > Digestive system > Stomach > Rumen | place: Canada: Alberta...
TTTGCCATAACTTACCCTGTGGGTAAATATAACTTTGCGTAGCAAAATATAACTGCGAAAGCAATATAACTTGCCGATAGGCAAATATAACTAGTGCGTCAGTAATAATCCCTATTACTGACGCACTGACGTCGGTATTTATTGCAAAGCGAAGTATGGTGTGCTACACTTTATTTTTTTTCTTCTTTTCAACACAACTGTATTGCATAAATTAAGTTTTAAGTAAAGTGATATTGTTTGCATAGCAAACAGTTATATTTTTAGAGTAATTCTAAAAGTTATATTTTGACTTGCAGTCAAAGTTATATTATATTTGCCATAACTTACCCTGTGGGTAAATATAACTTTGCGTAGCAAAATATAACTGCGAGAGCAATATAACTTGCCTATAGGCAAATATAACTAGTGCGTCAGTAATAATCCCTATTACTGACGCACTGACGCAGTCCTTTTTGCTTATTTTTTTAACGACGCTTTTAAAAAACCGACGAAGAGCGGGTGCGGGTCGTTTGGACGGGATTTGAATTCGGGGTGAAATTGTACGCCGACGTAAAAGTCCCGATCGCTTAGTTCTACCGTTTCTACGATGTGTCCCGACGGAGACGTTCCGCTTAACGTAAGTCCCGAGTTTTGCAATTCTTCTTTATATATATTGTTAAATTCGTATCTATGGCGGTGACGTTCTTTGATAAGATCTTTGCCGTAACACTTTTTGAGAGTCGTCCCGTCTTTTATTTTACACGGGTATGCGCCCAATCTCATCGTGCCACCCTTTATTACGCCTTGTTGATCGGGCATCAAGTCGATAACGAGATGCTCGCTTTTTTCGTTGAATTCACGGCTGTCGGCGTCTTTATATCCTAACACGTTACGGGCGTACTCGATCACGGCGATCTGCATACCAAGACATATCCCAAAGTACGGCAAGTCGTTTTCACGAGAGTAACGACAAGCCGAGATCATGCCTTCTATCCCGCGATCGCCAAACCCGCCGGGGACGAGAACGCCTTTACAATCTCTCAAAACGTCCGCGACGTTTTCTTCCGTCAACGTTTCGCTGTCCACCCATTTTATTTTCACTTTCTTTCCGCAAACGAAGCTTGCGTGGTTCAACGCTTCCACTATCGAAAGATAGGAATCGTGTAGTTGGACGTACTTGCCGACGAGAGCGATCTCTATTTCGCCTTTTCTTGCGTGTACCGAGTCCACCATATCTTGCCAATCGGAAAGGTTCGCTTTGGGTAAAGATATCCCGAGTTCTCGACAAACGACGTCGTCCATGCCTTCGTTATGTAACATTATAGGCACTTCGTACAAGCAGTCTAGTGTGGTGTTTTGTATAACGCAGTCTTCGGCGACGTTGCAAAACATAGATATTTTTCGCCTTATATCTTTGCCGACGTCCGTATCCGAACGGGTAACTATTATATCGGGGTGTATTCCCATCGCTTGCAATTCTTTTACCGAATGTTGTGTAGGTTTGGATTTGTATTCGTCAGAGCCGGATATATACGGAACCAAGCAAACGTGGATAAACAAACAATTTCTTCTGCCCACTTCCAACGAAAGTTGTCTAATGGCTTCTAAAAAAGGCTGACTTTCGATGTCGCCGATAGTTCCGCCGATCTCGGTGATCAAAACGTCAGCGTCCGTAACTTCGGCGTTTTTCGAAATAAAAGATTTTATTTCGTTCGTAACGTGCGGAATGATTTGTACCGTTTCGCCGAGATATTCGCCTTTGCGTTCCTTATTAAGAACGTTCCAATATACTTTACCCGACGTAAGATTGCTGTATTTAGTCAGGTCTTCGTCGATAAAGCGTTCGTAATGTCCGAGATCGAGATCGGTTTCCGCACCGTCTTCGGTTACGTACACTTCTCCGTGTTGGTAGGGACTCATCGTCCCCGGATCGACGTTCATATAAGGGTCGAGTTTTTGCGAAGCGATCTTCAATCCGCGTTGTTTCAAAAGTCTTCCCAAACTTGCCGCGACGATCCCTTTTCCTAATCCCGAAACGACGCCGCCCGTTACAAAAATGTACTTCGTTGTGATTTTACCCATATTTTATCTCCTTATTTCCCGCTATTGCCGTAGTTTGAAAGAACTCTTGCCGAAGGATCGTTTACGTCGCAGCCTTGCCACGATTTGTTAGGCATCCAAAAATCGACTATCATTTGTCCTTGCTCGGGATAGAATTTCTCGAATATTTCCCTATATAGCAACGATTCTTTTGTAAACGGCGTTGCGTGCGTATATTTTTTGCGTTTTTCTTCATATTCTTCGTCGGTGTACGCTCTTTCCGCATACTCTTTTAAGTCGTCGACCATACTGTGTCCGACGGCGTCCGAAAACGCCGCTTTTTCACGGTATAAGATATCGTGCGGGAGATAATCTCCTTCAAAGGCTTTTCTTAAAAGGTATTTACCTTTGTTATACTTATTGAGTTTAAGTTCAGGGTTTATTGACAGCACGTATTTAACAAAGTCAAGATCGCCGAAAGGAACTCGCGCTTCCAAAGAATTGACCGAAATGCATCTGTCGGCTCTAAGCACGTCGTACATATGGAGTTCTTTTATTCTTTTCTCGCTCTCTTTTTGAAATTCTTCCGCGCTCGGTGCAAAGTCGGTGTATTTATACCCGAATAATTCGTCGGATATTTCCCCCGTAAGCAGTACTCTTATATCCGTATTTTCGTGGATATATTTACAAAGTAGATACATACCCATACTTGCGCGTATAGTCGTGATGTCAAAAGTTCCGAGTAAACGTATCACGTCTTCAAGTGAAGATAAAACTTCGTCTTTAGTCATATACACTTCGGTATGGTCGCTCCCGATAAAGTTTGCGACTTCCCGCGCATATTTTAAGTCTATTGCGTCTTTTTTCATGCCGATGGCAAAGGTTTTTATCGGCTCTTTGCTTGATTTTTGCGCAATGGCGCACACCAAAGAAGAATCCAATCCGCCCGAAAGCAAAAATCCGACTTTAGCGTCCGCAATAAGACGTTTACGCACCCCTTTTTCGAGTTTATCGTGGATATTTTTACAAACGGAAGGCAAATCGTCGTCAATGAAACGAGACGGCTTATAAATCTCGTCAAACGGAGTGAACTTCCCGTTTTTACAGTAATGTCCGGGCGGAAAGGGTAATACGGTCTCGCATAACCCGACGAGATTTTTTGCTTCGCTCGCAAATACGATCGAACCCTTTTTATCGTACCCGTAATACAGCGGACGAATACCGATAGGATCGCGGGCTGCGATATATTCCCCCGTTTTTTCGTCGTAGATGACCATTGCGAATTCTGCGTCCAAACGTTTAAAGGTATCTACCCCGTACTCTAAATACATTGGCAAAATTATCTCGCAATCCGAGTCGCTTTCAAATGCGTAACCTTTTTGTTTTAACTTTTCTTTTTCTTCGGAAAATCCATATAATTCGCCGTTACACACTACGTAAATGCCATCGCGAAAAAACGGTTGCATCCCTTTTTCGGTTAGTCCCATTATCGCTAAACGATGAAATCCGATAAGTCCGTTTTTTACTTCGACGATCTTCGTGTCGTCCGGTCCGCGGGATTTTGTCTCCGCAAAGCATTTTTCAAATATTTTTCTATCGGCATTTTTGCCGAAATACGCCATTATACCACACATATAGCACACCTTATTCAACGTCTTGTAACGCGTCGTATCCTTCTTCGCCCGTTCTTACCTTTACCACGTTTTCCACGTCGTAAACGAAAATCTTTCCGTCTCCGATATGACCTGTGTACAAGACAGTTTTTGCCGTTTCGATAACCGCGCGTACGGGTATCTTGCTTACCACGATATCAACTTGTACTTTGGGTAGCAAATTGGTCTCTACCGCAACGCCGCGGTAATATTCAGGCTTGCCTTGTTGCTGTCCGTAACCCATGACGTGGGATACGGTCATACCCGTAATGCCGAGTTTTGCCATCGCTTCTTTTAAAGCGAATAAGCGTTCTTCTTTGAATATGATCTCTATTTTTGTAAACTTCGGTCGAGTCTCGTCCGTTATTTTATCGATTATTTTTACGGGAACGGCTGCGGAAACGGGCGTCTCACCCGTAACGACGGCGGGAAGTGCGTCAAATTCATCGTACGAAACGCCGTCAACGAACGCCAACCCCGCATAAGCGGACGGTAAACCGTGTTCGGTTTTGTCCAAACCTTTGATTTCTTCTTCTTTGCTCACTCGTAGCCCTATCGTCTTTTTTATAAGCAAGAAGCATGCGATCATAAGGATCGCGGTGTATGCCGCGACCGATACTACCCCGAGAGTTTGAACGCCGAGTTGTCTCCATTGACCGGTATAAAACAAACCGTTCAAGCCTGCCGGCGCGGACGGGTTTGCCAATAACCCTACTGCGATCGTACCCCATATCCCGTTTGCCATGTGAACGCCTACCGCGCCTACCGGATCGTCTATATGTAGTTTTAAATCCAACGTTTCCACAACGAGAACGACAAGGAATCCCGACACGATACCCACGACTGTAGATCCTATTGCGTCGAACGCATTACATCCCGCCGTTACGCCGACAAGTCCCGCAAGACAAGCGTTGATACACATACTTACGTCGGGTTTTCCGTTTTTTATCCAAGTAAATATCATGGTTACCACGGTTGCCACGGCGGGCGCTATGGTCGTGTTTAGGAAAATGGTTGCAAGTTCGCTCGTACTTGTCGCAGCGGCTCCGTTGAATCCGTACCAACCGAACCAAAGGATAAACGCACCAAGTGCGCCGATAGGGACGTTATGTCCGGGGATAGCGTTGACTTTAACGATCTTTCCTTCCGAATTTTTTACGTATTTGCCGATACGAGGACCCAACATAATAGCGCCGATCAACGCCGCTATACCGCCCACCATATGGATAGCCGCCGACCCCGCAAAATCGTGAAAACCGAGTTTGCTAAGCCAACCGCCGCCCCATATCCAATGTGCTTCGATGGGATAAATCACGAGAGAAATAACGGCGGAATAGATGCAGTAAGAAGAAAACTTCGTTCTTTCCGCCATCGAGCCCGAAACGATAGTCGCCGCCGTCGCGCAAAAAACGAGATTGAAAACGAAGGTCGACGCACCCGAGAAGCCTTCGGCGGGGCTTTTGATAAAATCGGCAAAGTGAGAAAACAAGTCAAGGTTGGGAATCCCGACAAGTCCGGCAAGAGCGTCTTCACCCATCATTAAACCGAATCCGAGTAACATAAATACGATGGTCCCGATGCAAAAATCCATCAAGTTTTTCATGATGATATTGCCGGCGTTTTTCGCTCGGGTAAACCCCGTTTCCACCATGGCAAATCCCGCTTGCATAAAGAAAACGAGAGCCGCTCCAATAAGGTACCAAAATTCTAACGTCATAGTAAATCTCCTTTTATCTAACGCCGAAAAGTAAGTCGCAATACGACGGATAAGGCCAGTAAGTTTCGTCGGTCATCGTTTCGGCTTCGTCTACGGCAGCGCGCAAAGCACTCATCTTACCGAGAACTTCGTCGCGTATAAAATAACTCTCTTCTATCGTATTTTTGCTTTCCGCAAGGTTTATGACGGATTTTTCCAATTCTTTGCAAGAAAGGTATATTTGCTCGGTCAAAGAAGATAGTTTTGAGATAGTTTCCCTTTCGTATATGCTTGACGCTTTGGGTTCGACTTGCATTTTCGTAAAAGCGGTCTTGCTTATCTCGCCGACGTATTTTTCCACGGCGGGCAATATTTGTTTTCTTACCATATCGCTCATAGTGTTCGCTTCGATCACCACCGTTTTGCAGTAGTTGTCGAGCATGATCTCGGTACGGGATTGCAATTCTTTTTCGGTAAATACTTTATGAGACGTCAGCATATCGACGTTCTTTTTGTCGAGAAGGTGCGGCATACAATCGGGCGTAGTGCGGTAGTTACATAATCCGCGTTTTTCCGCTTCTTTTATCCAACCGGCGTCGTATCCGTTGCCGTTGAACAAAATACGCTTATGATCTTTGATCGTCTTTTTGATCATATCGTGTAGAGCCGACGGGAAGTCTTCCGCTTTTTCCAAACGATCGGCGTAGATCTTCAAGGATTCCGCCACAGCACTGTTTAACATTATATTGACGCAAGAGATACTGTTTGCCGAGCCGAGCATACGGAACTCGAACTTGTTGCCCGTAAAAGCGAACGGACTCGTGCGGTTTCTGTCGGTAGCGTCGCGGGGAAATTTCGGCAAGACGTCCACGCCGAGCTTCATGGTCTTTTTCTTCGTTCCGACATAGGGAACGTCCTTTTCGATCGCTTCCAAAATAGCGGTCAATTCTTCGCCGAGAAAAATTGAGACGACGGCGGGCGGCGCTTCGTTTGCGCCTAAACGATGATCGTTTCCGGCGGTGGCTACCGAGATGCGTAAAAGATCTTGATAATCGTCAACGGCTTTGATGACTGCGCACAAAAAGAGTAGGAATTGAGCGTTATCTTGCGGAGTGTCTCCGGGTGAAAGCAAATTGATCCCCGTATCCGTCGCCATCGACCAGTTGTTGTGTTTTCCGCTTCCGTTGACGCCGGCAAAGGGCTTTTCGTGTAGCAAACACGCTAGCCCGTGTTTTGTCGCTACCCGTTGCATTATTTCCATAGTAAGTTGGTTATGGTCACAAGCGACGTTCGTAGTAGTATAGATGGGCGCTAATTCGTGTTGAGCCGGTGCAACTTCGTTGTGCTCGGTTTTGGCAAGCACTCCGAGTTTCCACAATTCTTCGTTGAGTTCTTCCATAAAAGCGGCGACGCGCGGTTTTATCGCACCAAAATAGTGATCTTCCATTTCCTGTCCCTTCGGTGGCTTTGCGCCGAATAAAGTCCGTCCGCAACAGACGAGATCGCGACGTTTTTCAAACATTTTTTTGTCGACCAAAAAGTATTCTTGCTCGGGTCCGACCGAAGTACGAACGCACTTAACGTCATCGTTGCCGAATAGTTTTAATATGCGCATCGCTTGTACGTTCAACGCTTCCATAGAACGAAGAAGGGGAGTTTTTTTATCCAACGCTTCACCGCCGTAACTGCAAAAAGCCGTTGGAATACAAAGAGTTTTTCCTTTAATAAACGCGTACGACGTAGGATCCCAAGCAGTGTACCCTCTTGCTTCAAACGTGGCGCGTATACCGCCCGAGGGGAAACTTGACGCGTCGGGTTCGCCTTGGATAAGTTCTTTTCCCGAAAACTCCATAATGACCCTGCCGTCGGGGGCGGGCGAAATAAAACCGTCGTGCTTTTCGGCGGTGATGCCCGTAAGCGGTTGGAACCAATGGGTAAAATGCGTCGCGCCTTTACCTATTGCCCAATCTTTCATTGCCGTCGCAACTGCGTCTGCTACCGACGGGTCGAGCGGTTTGCCTTCGTCGATCGTCTTTTTTAACGATTGATATACTTTTGCCGAGAGATTGGCTTTCATTACTCTGTCATCGAATACGTTTGATCCAAATATTTCTTTTACCGTTTCCATAAATGTTTCTCCTTTTTATAAAAAAGAGGGCAAAGGGTCCGTTGTCGGACGCCTTTGCCCTTGCCGTATCGTTTGCGAGATATCCCGCGATTTACTATATTAATGAAAAAGCGCCCTTGAGAACTCTCAAAGACGCCTTTGCCTTTTCATTACGTTTTCATCTTACGCCTTTTAAAACCCGTATGTCAACGAATTTTCGCAAAAATATTCGGATTTTTTTTACAACTTTTCGCCGATAGATATTTTTATAAATAGCGGAAAAACGTTTGACTTCGTTTCTTAATGGGGCGTAAAATGAAAATAGAAATGAGCAAAGGCGTTCATCGTAAGGTTTTTCCTTACTTTGAGCGCCTTTTTTCAATATAAAGGGGTTGTCTATGGTAAAAGAAGGTGAAATAAGGATCCCGTCGGGTTGCGCTATTTCCGCAGTCATCTCCCGTGACGGAAAACGTATGACGGGCGAAAACATAATAAAAAGTATGATACCGATGCACGAAAGAAGCAACGGATTAGGGGGCGGATTTGCCGCATACGGCATTTATCCCGAGTATAAAAACGAGTACGCTCTACATTTGTTTTTTGATACCAAAGAAACTCAAGTCGTGTGCGAAAACTACTTGAAAAACAAGTTCGAGATAGTCTTTGCCGAGCCTATACCTACTCGTACCATACCCGAGATCACCGACGAACCGATCATTTGGCGGTATTTCGTATCCCCGCTTGCGTCCGTGTTGAGATCTTTGCAGTTGGACGAAAAAGAATACGTGGTGCGCGTCGTTACTTATATCAATACTTATATCAAAGGCGCGTACGTTTTCTCGTCGGGGAAAAACATGGGTGCGTTTAAGGCGGTAGGCTATCCCGAAGACGTCGGTAGGTTTTATCGGTTGGACGAATACGAAGGGTATCTTTGGACGGCTCACGGACGCTATCCGACAAATACGCCCGGTTGGTGGGGCGGTGCGCATCCGTTCGGACTTTTAGACTACACCGTCGTTCATAACGGAGAGATATCTTCCTATGACGCAAACCGCCGTTTTATCGAAATGTACGGGTATAAATGCAATCTTCAAACGGACACGGAAGTCATCACGTATATATCTGATTATCTATTGCGAAAACAAAAACTTTCGCTTGAAGAAACCGCAAACGTTATCGCCGCGCCGTTTTGGTCTACCATCGAGAAGAAACCGCTTGAAGAAAGAGAGAAGTTGACCTATTTGCGTACGGTTTTTTCAGGTCTTTTAGTAACCGGACCTTTTTCCATAGTACTTGGTTTTACCGGCGGTTTGATGGCGTTAAACGATAGGTTGAAACTTCGTTCTATGGTCGTCGGGGAATACGATGATAAAGTTTTTATCGCAAGTGAAGAAGCGGCGATCCGTGCGATGGAACCGCGTGCGGAAAACGTTTATGCGCCCATGGGCGGAGAACCCGTGATAATTAAAGTTAAGGAAGGTAAATTCTAATGGCGATCGATTATATTTATCCGGAATTTGAAGTTATACGCAACCAAAATCGTTGTATCGCTTGTCGGTTATGCGAAAGACAGTGCAGTAATCTCGTCCATTCGTATAACCAAGAAGGGAAAATAATGATGTCCGACGAATCGAAGTGCGTCAACTGTCAGCGTTGCGTTTCTTTTTGTCCGACGCACGCTTTAAAAATCGTCAAAAGCGACTGTCGCTTGCGGGAAAACGCCAACTGGTCCGATCAAGCGATAAAAGAAATTTACAAACAAGCGTCTTCGGGTGGCGTGCTGCTTTCTTCGATGGGCAATCCCGACCCCTTTCCCGTTTATTGGGATAAACTTCTCATCAACGCTTCGCAAGTTACTAATCCGCCTATCGATCCGTTAAGAGAGCCTATGGAAACCAAGGTGTTTTTGGGGAAGAAACCGACAGCCGTCGAACGCGACGAAAAAGGACGCGTCAAAAATAATCTTACTCCGCAAATCGCTCTCGAGATGCCGATAATGTTTTCGGCAATGAGTTACGGTTCTATCAGTTACAATGCGCATAAGTCTTTGGCTGTCGCCGCGACGAAACTCGGGATATGTTATAACACGGGAGAAGGCGGTTTGCACGAAGATTTCTATCCTTACGGCGAGCATACAATCGTACAAGTGGCTTCGGGCAGGTTTGGCGTTCACGAAAAATATCTCTTATCCGGCGCTGCGATCGAGATCAAAATGGGACAAGGCGCAAAACCCGGTATCGGCGGTCATCTTCCCGGCGCAAAAATAGTGGGCGACGTATCCAAAACGCGTATGATCCCCGAAGGAAGCGACGCCATATCCCCCGCACCCCATCACGATATTTATTCTATAGAAGACTTACGGCAGTTGGTATTTTCTCTAAAGGAAGCGACTGCTTATAAAAAGCCCGTTATCGTTAAAGTCGCCGCCGTTCACAATATCGCCGCCATCGCTTCGGGAATAGCGAGAAGCGGTGCGGATATCATTGCAATAGACGGGTTTCGCGGGGGCACGGGCGCCGCACCTACGAGAATACGGGATAACGTAGGTATTCCTATTGAATTAGCCCTTGCGTCGGTAGACAAGCGGTTGCGCGACGAAGGGATAAGAAATAACGTTTCGTTGGTCGTCGGCGGCAGTATCCGTTCGTCGGCGGATGTGGTCAAAGCCGTTGCTCTCGGCGCGGACGCGTGTTATATCGCTACGGCGGCTCTTCTTGCTCTCGGTTGCCACCTTTGTCGAACGTGTCAGACGGGCAAATGTAACTGGGGTATCGCCACACAAGATCCCGACCTTGTAAAACGGTTAAATCCCGAAATCGGTAGCGAACGACTCGTTAATTTGATGACGGCTTGGAATCACGAGATCAAAGAATTGATGGGCGGAATGGGGCTAAACTCTATAGAAGCGTTAAAAGGAAACCGTTTGATGCTCCGCGGAGTCGGACTCAACGAAAAAGAATTGGAAATACTCGGCGTCGCCCATGCGGGAGAGTAGACCTAATATATATATATATATACTATTGAGTGATATTAAGTCGTTGATAACAAGCGATAAAAAGTTTATTTGTCATATACGAAAACGTCGGTTTTGTACTGATAAACTTTTAAAATCGGTTAAAATCTTTATTATTTGTGATAATAATTTTTTTATGTAGTAAAAACAAAAATAAACCGCGGGGGAGTATGATATAATGAAAATAGACGCAAACGGCAAGACTCAAGAAGATCTTAACGAATATATCCGCCGAAACAAAGCGACCTTGTACGAAATAGACGGGTGTCTCGGTCAACGGTTTATCGCGGCGGGCGCCGATGACGGTCGGTATCTTTTACGCGGAACTCCGGGCAACGCGTTGGCTGCGTACTGTAACGGTGCGTACGTAGAAGTGGACGGGAACGCTCAAGACGCCGTAGGTGATACCATGAACGCAGGAAAGATAGTAGTTCACGGCTCCGTCGGGGACGCCGTCGGATACGCCATGCGCGGCGGAAGTATCTTTGTAAAGGAAAACGCAGGCTATCGCGCCGGTATCCATATGAAAGAATACAAGGAGAAGATCCCCCTTCTCGTGATCGGCGGAACGGCAGGCAGTTTTTTAGGTGAGTATCAAGCGGGCGGGATCATTATCGTTCTTGGTTTGAACGGCAAAACTCCGATAGTCGGCAATTTTCCATGTACGGGAATGCACGGCGGAAAAGTTCTCTTGCGTTCTTTATGTAAAGACGTTGCGTTTCCTAAAAACGTCGTGTTATCTACGTTATCCGTAAGGGGAAGCGCGTTCGAGCCTATTTTGAAAGAGTATTGTCGCATTTTCGGACAAAGCGAAAACGAAGTACTCGACCAAGAATACACGCTCGTAACGCCGGACGATAAAAACCCGTACAAACAAATGTACGTTCAAAATTAAAATAACTCTCTATGAGGTGAAAAATGAATTATACCGAACAAGAAGTCATTCAGTTTGCCGAAGAAGAAGACGTCAAATTTATTCGTTTGGCGTTTTGCGACGTATTCGGAAAGCCTAAAAACGTGTCTATAATGAAAGACGAATTAAAACGTGCTTTTGAAGTGGGCATCGCTATCGACGGGTCCGCGATATTGGGGTTTGGAGACGAAGCGCACTCCGATCTCTTTTTGCATCCCGACCCCGACACCCTTTCCGTCCTTCCTTGGCGGCCCGAACACGGACGAGTAGTCCGAATGTACTGTAGTATAACCTATCCCGACGGTACGCCTTTCGTTGCGGACACGCGAAAGATCCTTATGCAAGCGGTGGAAACCGCGAAAAAGCAAGGTATAACTTTCCGTTTCGGTACCGAAATAGAGTTTTATCTTTTCAAACTTGACGAGTTTGGCAACAAAACGAACGTACCCTACGATATTGCGGGTTATATGGACGTTTCGCTCGACGATAAAGGTGAAAACATACGACGCGAGATATGCCTTACTCTCGAACAAATGGGTATCTACCCCGAAAGTTCTCATCATGAAGAAGGTCCCGGGCAAAACGAGATAGACTTTCGTTACTCCTCTCCCTTGGAAGCGGCGGATAACGCGCAGACGTTCAAGTCCGTGGTCGGTGCGACCGCAATGCGGAACGGTGTTGCAGTCGATTTTTCACCTAAACCTTTACCGGATAAAGCGGGGAACGGCGTTCATATCAACTTTTCCGTGGAATCGGATAACGGAGAAGACGTTACGGGTCACGCTGTTGCAGGCGTCTTGAAGCACGTATCCGCTTTGACTGCTTTTTTAAATCCGACGGAGACGTCGTATAGTAGGCTCGGAGAGAAGAAAGCGCCGTCTTATATTTCGTGGGCGGAAGAAAATCGCTCTCAACTCATTCGCGTGCCGGCTGCGACGGGGGAATATCGCCGAGCCGAATTGCGTTCGCCCGATCCGACTATAAATCCGTATATTGCGTTTACTTTGTTGATATACGCCGCACTGGACGGGATAAAAAACAAGACGAAATTACCACGCCCCGCAAACGTCAACTTTTTTAATGCGCCCGAAAGCGTTTTGAGAAAATACAAACGTTTGCCCCTATCGTTGTCCGAAGCGAACGAATTGGCAAAAAATAGTAAATTCATCAAGAAGGTGTTGCCTTCTTCCATAATTAAAACTTATACCGAACGATAAAAATGGCATTAGAACAGCGCGTCTATAGCGTATTAGTCGTAACGCCGACTCAAAATTTCGTCGAACAACTTATTCCGCTACTGCCTGCGGTCCGTTATTCACCCGTGGATAGAGCGGGGAGCGTCAACGAAGCAAGACGAAAAATTTCCGATCGAACGTACGACATCCTTCTTATCAACACGCCTTTACCCGACGAAAACGGCGTGCGTTTTGCTATGGACGTTACCGCTTCGACTTCAAGTGCCGTAATGTTATTCGTAAAAGCGGACTTTTACGAAACCGTATACGAGAAAGCGAACGCTTTCGGTGTGTTTTTGTTGCGTAAGCCTACTTTGTCCGCCGCAATAGTTCAAGCGCTCGACTGGTTATGCGCTACGAGAGAACGCTTGCGCGCGGTGGAAAAACGCTCGGTCTCTTTACAAGATAAAATGGACGAAATAAAACTCGTTAACCGTGCAAAATGGATCTTGATCACCAACCTTAATATGACGGAAGACGCCGCTCATCGCTATATAGAGAAACAAGCCATGGACCGTTGCGTTACGCGCCGAAGCGTTGCGGAAGACATTTTACGAACGTATAAGGAATAAAATAACGACTCGATCCAAACACTGTTTTTGATCGATCGTTAGGTATCTTAGGAGCGATTGGATTTTAAAGTTTAAACCGAAAGAGCGGTCTATCGCCTTCTTTCAAACGACGATTTTTCTTTTTATATTTCCGTATTCTAAAGATCGTAGTTAGAAAAAGACGATAAAAGTTTACAAAAAACAAAAAATTCGCCCAAAATTAAAAATGTGACGATTATTAAGAAAAATTAATATTTTTTTGTTTGACCGATTTTTGTATATATTATATAATCATCTTTGCACGGGTAGTAGCGCCGTTATAACGGATGATGTATGAGGTTACTCTCCTCGGGTTAATTCATACGGACTAGTTCGACGGATCGAGCGCTAACTCAATGGAGCAAGTGAAAACTTGCTTTATTAAATGGGCGGTGTGAAACACCCGAGCAGGAATAATAATTCGAGTTAGATTTAATGGAGGTCTAAAAATGGCAAATCAAACTATTCGTATCAAATTAAAAGCTTACGACAATCAATTAGTAGACGGCGTCGCTCAAAAGATCATCGACGTAGTTACTAAATGCGGAGCCAGCGTCAGCGGTCCTATCCCCCTTCCTACCGAAAAGGAAATAGTTACCATCTTGCGTTGCCCCCACAAGTACAAAGACAGCCGTGAGCAATTTGAGATGAGAACGCACAAGCGTCTTATCGATATATACAATCCTTCCACCAAAGTGGTATCCAGCCTTATGGGAGTAGACGTTCCCGCCGGCGTAGATATCAAGATCAAGGTGTGATCGACTATTATTAGTAATAAATCAAAATAGATATATTTGGAGGTGAACTTTATCAATGAATAAAGCAATCGTCGGAAAAAAATTAGGAATGAGTCAAGTCTTCACCGCAGAAGGTATGGTCGTTCCCGTAACCGTAGTGGAAGCGGGCCCCTGCCCCATCGTGCAGATCAAGACTGTAGAGAAAGACGGATACAAAGCCGTTAAGATCGGTTTCCAATCGGCAACTAAGAGAAACGTCGGCGACAAGAAGAAACCCGGTGTAAACGCTTATAAGGGCGTAAACAAGTGCCAAGAAGGCGAGTTTAAGGTAGCCGGTGTAGAACCCGTTCGTTACTTACGCGAAGTTGACATCGAGTCCATCGTAGAAGACGGCAAAGAAGTTCCCGTAGAAGTCGGCAAGGTAGTTACCACCGCTTGCTTCCAAGAGGGCGACAAAGTCGACGTAGTCGGCAAGACCCGTGGTAGAGGTTATACCGGTAATATCCAAAGATGGAACGCTCAACGTATCGGACCTATGTCCCACGGTACCGGTCCCATCCACAGAAGCGTCGGTTCCATGAGCGCTCACTCGGATCCTTCGAGAGTATTTAAAAACAAGAAGATGCCCGGTCATTACGGCAACGAAAGAGTTACCGTTCAAAACCTTACCGTCGTAAGAGTTGACCAAGCGCGTAACTTGCTTCTCATCAAAGGAGCTATCCCCGGTCCTAAGGGCGGTCTCGTGATCGTTAAGACCACCGTTAAATAAGGAGGTTGGCTATGTTAGTAAACGTATATGACAAACAAGGTAAAGAAAACGGCAAGCTCGAATTGAACGACGAGATCTTCGGTCAAACCGAATTGAAGGAATCCCTTATCCATCAAGTAGTTCTCGCTCAATTGGCAAATAGAAGACAAGGCACCAAATCCGCTCTTACCCGTTCCGAGGTATCCGGAGGCGGCAGAAAGCCTTGGAGACAAAAAGGCACCGGTAATGCTCGTCAAGGCAGCACCCGCGCACCCCAATGGATCCACGGCGGCGTAGTATTCGCACCCAAGCCCAGAGATTTCTCTCAAAAGGTCAACAAGACCATGAAGCAAGAGGCTTTGAAAAATGCGATCTCTATGAAAGTGCAAGACAACGAGTTGATGATAGTCAACGATCTCGATTTAGCGGCTGCTAAGACCAAAGAAATAGCTAAGGTTTTAGGAAACTTCGGTTTCGACAAAAAGACCTTGATCGTTATCAACGGCGAAGATGAAAAGGTTTATCTCGCGGCTCGTAACATAGAAGGCGTAGACGTAATAGATTGCGATCTCTTGAACGTGTATGACGTAGTATCTCACAAGAATTGCCTCTGCACCCAAGACGCAGCGCTCGCTATCAACGCCAAGTATAGTATGGAGGAGTAAAATGAACAGTCACGACATTATTATCCGCCCTGTGCTTTCCGAAAAGAGTTTCAGTGGCGTTCAAGATAAGAAATACACCTTTATCGTTCATCCGGACGCAAATAAGGTTGAGATAAAGAAAGCCGTAGAAGAGATTTTCCCCGGCGTTACGGTTGCGAAAGTAAACACCGTCAACATGGATGGCAAACTCAAAAGACAAGGTAGAAACCAAGGTCGTCGCGCAAGTTACAAGAAAGCGATAGTCCAACTTACCTACGGCAGCAAATCTATCGAATATTTTGATAGTTTGGCTTAATGAGGAGGTACCAAAATGGCAGTCAAGAATTATAAACCCACAACTTCGTCTCGTCGTTTTATGTCCGTATCGACCTACGAAGAGATCACGAAGAAGACTCCCGAAAAGTCCCTCATCGTATCCCTTAACAAGAGCGGCGGTCGTAACGTAAACGGTCGTATCACCGTAAGACACATCGGCGGCGGCAACAGACAAAAATACAGAATCATCGATTACCTTAGAAACAAAGACGGTATTCCCGCTAAAGTCGTAGGTATCGAATACGATCCTAATCGTACCGCAAACATCGCGTTACTTTGCTACGCAGACGGCGAAAAGAGATATATCATAGCACCTAAGGGCTTGAACGTCGGCGACGTAGTAGAAAGCGGTCCCGAATCGGACATCAAAGTAGGTAACAACCTTCCTTTACAAAATATCCCCATCGGTACCATCATCCACAATATCGAGTTGAACCCCGGCAAGGGCGGTTGCGTCGCTCGTTCGGCAGGTAACAGCGCTCAACTTATGGCTAAAGAAGCTAAAGGCGCTATCGTAAGAATGCCCAGTGGCGAAATGAGATATATCCCCTTGCGTTGCCGCGCGACCATCGGTCAAGTAGGTAACGAAGACAGCGAGATCGTTTCTATCGGTAAAGCAGGTCGTAAGAGACACATGGGCGTTCGTCCCACCGTTAGAGGTGTAGTAATGAACCCCTGTGATCACCCTCATGGCGGTGGTGAAGGTAAGTCCCCTATAGGTATGCCCAGCCCTGTTACTCCGTGGGGTAAACCCGCTCTCGGTCATAAGACCCGTAGAAAGAAACCGTCTGATAAGATGATGATTAAGCGCATTAACTAGGAGGCGTAGAGATGAGTAGATCTATAAAGAAAGGACCTTACGTTGAAGAAAGGTTATTAAATAGAATAATTGCCATGAACGAAGGCAAGGCCGAAAAGAAAGTCATCAAGACTTGGTCGAGAAGTTCCACGATCTTCCCCGAAATGATCGGACACACCATCGCAGTTCATGACGGCAAAAAACACGTGCCCGTATACATCACCGAAGAAATGGTCGGTTGCAAACTCGGCGAGTTCGCTCCCACCAGAACCTTCCGCGGTCACGGCGGCTCCAAAGCCGCAAGTAAATAAGGAGGCTTGATATATGGCAACAAGAATGAGAGAAAAAGCGGCAGCGAGAGAAGAAGCAAAGAGAAACGATACTTCTTCCAAAGCAATCGCAAAATTTATCAGAATTTCTCCTTATAAGGTAAGACAAGTACTTGACGTTATTCGCGGTAAGAGTTATCCCGAAGCGGTAGGTATCTTAAACAACACCAATAAAGCGGCTTCCCCCGTATTGTTGAAGTTGTTGAATTCCGCCGCCGCTAACGCCGAGAACAATAAAGGTATGGATAAAAACACCCTTTACGTTTCCGAATGTTTTGCAGATCAAGGTCCTACGCTCAAACGTATCAGACCCAGAGCAAAAGGTCGCGCATATCGCATCTTGAAGCGTACCAGCCATATCACCATCGTGCTTGACGCTATCGATTACAGCGCAGAATAAGGAGGGAACTATGGGACAAAAAGTTAATCCTAACGGTTTAAGAATAGGCGTAAATAAGGATTGGGAATCCAAGTGGATCGCGGGAAAGAAAACTTTCGGCAGCTATCTTATCGAAGACGAACAAATCCGTAAATATATCAAAGAAGTTTATAAACCCGTTCCTTTGTCTTCGGGTAAAGAAGGCGAAGTAAGCGAAGACGAGACCCGTCCCGGCAAAAAGCGCGACGACAGACCTCGTATCAGCAAGATCTGCATCGACCGTTGCGAGCAATACTTAAGAGTAAGGATCCACACCGGACGCGCGGGCTTGATGATCGGTAAAGAAGGCAGCGGTACCGAAGCGATCCGCAACGCCGTTAAAGCCATCGCTAAAAAGAACGGACACAACTATCCCAACTACTACGTTGAATTCGTCGCAGTCAAAGCAGTTGACGCTGACGCTCAACTCGTAGCCGAAGAAGTTGCAAATCAATTGGAAAAGAGAGTATCTTTCCGTCGTGCTATAAAGCAAGCGATGCGTCGTGCGGAGACCGCAGGCGCTAAGGGTATCAAGGTCATGGTTTCCGGACGTTTGGACGGCGCCGAGATCGCCCGTTGCGAGCAATATCACCAAGGTAGTATACCTCTTCAAACTTTAAGAGCCAACATCGATTACGGCTTTGCCGAAGCTAATACCACTTACGGTAAGATCGGCGTAAAAGCTTGGATCTATCACGGCGAAGTATTCGCTGCCAAGAAGGTAGAGAATAAAGGAGGCGAAGCTTAATTATGTTAATGCCTAAAAGAGTAAAAAGAAGACGCCAAGCTCGCGGTAGAATGAAGGGCGAAGCGCATAAAGGTAATAGATTGGCGTACGGCGAATTCGGTATGGTAGCAACCGAATGCGGTTGGATCACTTCCAACCAAATCGAAGCGGCTCGTATCGCAATGGCTAAGTACACCAAGCGTGGCGGTCAAATTTGGATAGACATCTTCCCTCACAAACCTATCACCAAGAAACCCGCGGAAACTCGTATGGGTTCCGGTAAAGGTGCGGTTGAATATTGGGTAGCAGTCGTAAAGCCCGGCAGAGTAATGTTCGAAATAGGTGGCATTGCTGAAGCCGAAGCAAAGGAAGCGTTGAGACTTGCGTCTTACAAACTTCCCGTTAAAACCAAGATCGTTAGCAAGGCCGAACTTGACGAGGCCGTAACTAAAAAAGAACAAGGCGGTGAAAACTGATGAAAGCTTCTGAATATAGAAAGATGAGTACTGCCGATTTGTCGACAGAACTCGATAAACTCAAAAGACAACTCTTCAATTTCCGCTTCCAGTTGGCTGCAGGTCAACAAACCAACAACCAAGCATTGGTAGCTTGTAAAAGAGATATAGCTCGCGTTAAGACTATTCTTCGTCAACGTGAACTCGCTGCTCAAGCGAAGGCTTAATAGGAGGCAGGATCATGGCAGAGAACAAAGAAAGAAATTTAAGAAAGACCAGAGTAGGAATCGTCGTTAGCAATAAGATGGATAAGACTTGCGTTGTTTCGGTAGAAGTTAAATACAAGCATCCTCTTTACAAAAAGACCGTTTCCGAAACTCGTAAATATAAAGTTCACGACGAGAACAACGACTGCCGCGTAGGCGACACCGTTGAGATCTGCGAAACCAGAAGACTTTCTCACGACAAGAACTGGAGACTCGTAAACATTATCGAGAGAGCTAAGTAAGGAGTAAGGAATATGATTCAACCACAAAGCAGATTGATTGCAGCCGACAACACCGGCGCAAAGGTTATACAGTGTATTAAAGTAATGGGCGGTTCCTTCCGTAAATACGGTAACATCGGCGACGTTATAGTCGCAAGCGTTAAAACCGCTACCCCCGGCGGCACTGTCAAGAAGGGAGACGTAGTTAAAGCCGTTATCGTCCGTACCACCAAAGGTATCGGCAGACCCGACGGTTCTCACATCCGTTTCGACGACAACGCAGCCGTTATAATCGACGCTCAAAAACAACCCCGCGGCACCCGTATCTTTGGACCGATCGCGAGAGAGTTAAGAGACAAAGATTATATGAAGATCATATCTCTTGCACCCGAAGTGCTTTAAGGAGGTCAGCAATGGATATTAAGAAAGGCGACGCAGTAAAAATTATTGCCGGTAAATATAAAGGACAACACGGAACAGTGCTTTCGGCTCATCCCTCGGTAAACAAGATCACCGTTGACGGTATCAACCTTGCAACCAAGCACGTTCGCGCTCGTAAAGCCGACGAGAAGAGCGGTATCGTATCCGAACCCGCTCCCTTCGACGCAAGCAACGCTATGGTAATTTGCCCCGTTTGCGTTAAGGCTACTCGTATCAACAACGTTATCGGCGAAGACGGTAAGAAAGCTCGTTTCTGCAAGAAGTGCGGTGCTAACATCGACGCTAATACCGCTAAGAGCAAAGCGACCGTTAAGAAAGCAAAGAAAGCTAGTAAGAAAGAAAAGGCTGAAAACGCCGATTCTGATAAGTAATTCGGAGGTATAATATGGCAGATAAGAAAGTAGATAAGAAGCAAGGCGGCGGCAAAGCGACCGCGGCTGTTGCAAAGGCTGCTGATAACCGCGAATACAGACTCAAAACCCACTACGAAAGCGTAGTTAAGGGCGAGATGACCAAAAAGTTCGGTTACAAGAACATAATGCAAGTCCCCCGCATCGAGAAGATCGTTCTCAATATGGGTTTGGGCGACGTTAAGGATAACGCTAAGAGTTTCGATATCGCTCTTGACGAAATGACCCTCATTTCGGGACAAAAGCCCGTAAGCACCGCCGCATCTAAGAGCGTTGCAAACTTCAAGATCCGTGAAGGTATGAAGGTCGGCGCAAAGGTTACCCTTCGTGGTCCCAGAATGTACGACTTCCTTGATAAGTTGATTTCCATCGTTCTTCCCCGTGTTAGAGACTTTAAGGGCGTAAGCACCAAGTCTTTCGACGGACGTGGAAACTATGCAATGGGCGTTAAAGAACAGTTGATCTTCCCCGAAATCTCCTACGATCAAGTAGAAAGAACCAGAGGTATGGATATCTGTATCGTTACGACGGCCAAAACCGACGAAGAGGCTAGAGAATTGCTCTCCCTTATGGGAATGCCCTTCGCTCGCAACTAGGAGGAAAGAAAATGGCTAAAACTTCATTGAAAAATAAGCAAAAAGCTACACCTAAATACTCTACCAGAGCCTACACTCGTTGCACCCGTTGCGGTAGACCGCACGCTGTGCTTAGAAAGTACGGTATTTGCAGAGTATGTTTCAGAGAACTCGCTTACAAGGGACAAATACCCGGCGTTAAGAAAGCAAGTTGGTAATCAGGAGGTAAATTATGGTAGTTAATGATCCCATCGCCGATATGCTCACGAGAATTAGAAACGCTATTACTGCAAGACACGAGACCGTAGATATCCCTCGTAGCAGAGTTAAAATAGCTATCGCGCAAATACTTCTCGAAGAAGGTTATATTGCGAAATATGAATTAGTAGGAAAAGAAGATTATTCGGGCATCATCCGTATCACGCTCAAGTACGCTAACGGTACCAGCGTTATCACCGGATTGAAGAGAATAAGCAAACCCGGTTTGAGAATATACGCCAACAGCGACGAACTTCCCAAAGTTCTTGCAGGTTTGGGTATAGCGATTATTTCCACCAATAAGGGAATAATGACCGATAAGAAAGCTCGCGGTCAAAACGTTGGCGGCGAAGTTATGGCTTACGTTTGGTAAGGAGGTGCGATATGTCGAGAATCGGTAGATTACCTATTGCAATCCCCCAAGGCGTAGAAGTAACTCTTGACGGCAACACCGTTACCGTAAAGAAAGGCAAAAACGTTTTGGTCAAATCTTTCGATAAGAGAATGGGTATCGAAATCAACGACGGACACGTTCACGTTACCCGTCCCAACGATACCAAAGCCGTAAAAGCTCTTCACGGTCTTACCAGAGTGCTTATCGCTAACATGATCAAAGGCGTAAACGAAGGCTATAAAAAGACTCTCGTTTTAAACGGCGTAAGCTACAAAGCCGTGCAAAAAGGCAACGGCGTTTCGCTCTTCGTCGGATATTCGCACCCCATTGACATAATGGCTCCCGAAGGCGTTACCATCACGGTAAAGAGCGCTACGGAAGTTGAAGTGTCCGGCGCCGATAAAGAGGCAGTGGGTCAAACCGCAGCCAATATCAAAGCCGTAAGAATTCCCGATCCTTACCACCTTTACGGAATTCGTTATTCAGACGAAGTTCTCGTTAAGAAGGAAGGCAAGTCTGCAGCGAAATAATTAGGAGAATAGGATATGATTAGTAAGATTGACAAAAATGCCGAAAGAATCAAAAGGCATAAAAGAATAAGAAACACAATATCCGGTACAGAATCCAGACCCCGTCTTTGCGTTTATCGTAGCGAAAAGAACATTTACGCTCAAATCGTTATCGACGCCGAGAGAGTAGGAAAGGGCGAGATCGTTCCTTCTAAAACTCTCGTAGCGGCAAGCACGCAAGAAGCGGCTATCAAAGAGCAAATCAAAGGATTATCCAAAGTTGACGCGGCAAAGGTAGTCGGTAAAGCTATCGCCGCAAAGGCTCTTGAATCCGGTATCAAACAGGTTGTTTTCGATCGTGGCGGTTATCTCTACATCGGTCGTGTACAATCTCTTGCAGACGGCGCCAGAGAAGGCGGCTTGGATTTCTAATCGGGAGGTATCAAAATGGCTAGAGAAAGAATTTCCAGAGAAGAAAAAGACCCGTTTGATAAAGTAACTATATCTATGAACCGTGTTACCAAGGTCGTTAAGGGCGGTAGAAATATGCGTCAAGCGGCATTGGTCGCAGTAGGCGACAAGAACGGTAAGATCGGTATCGGTCAAGGCAAGGCTGCGGAAGCGACCGAAGCTATCATGAAAGCCGAGACCCAAGCTAAACGTTCTATGATAGAAGTACCCATGGTCGGTACCACCATCCCCCACGAAGTAGTCGGCGTTTTCGGAAGCGGTAAAGTATTACTTATGCCCGCTAAAGAAGGTACCGGTGTTATCGCAGGCGGTCCCGCTCGTATAGTTTTGGAACTTGCGGGTGTCAAAGATATCCGTACCAAATCTTTGGGTTCCAACAATCCTATCAACAACGCTCGCGCTACTTTAGACGGTTTGATGAAACTCCGCACCGCGGAAACCGTCGCTGCATTGCGTGGTAAGACCGCAGAAGAAGTTGCGGTATTGGTCGAAAAGCCCAAGGCTTAATAAGGAGGATAGTTATGGCAAAAATTAAGATTACGTTGATCAAAAGCACTAACGGTCGCCTTGAAAAGCAAAAGAAAAACGTAGAGGCTTTAGGACTTGGTAAAATCGGCAGTTCGGTCATTCACGAAGACGGTCCCGTCGTACGCGGTATGATCAAAGTAGTTTCTCACCTTGTTAAGGTTGAGGACGCCGAATAAGGAGGCAACAATGAGACTTAACGAATTAAGACCCGCCGAAGGCGAAAAGAAATCCGTAAAAAGATTAGGCAGAGGTATCGGTTCGGGTACCGGTAAGACTTCTACTAAGGGTCATAAAGGTCAATGGGCAAGAAGCGGCGGCGGCGTACGTCCCGGCTTCGAAGGTGGTCAAATGCCCCTTACCCGTAAGATCCCTAAACGTGGTTTTACAAATATTTTCAAGAAAGAATATACGGTCGTTAATATCGGCAAGTTAGAAGAGCTTTTCGACGCTGGTCAAGTAGTTGACGCTCAAGCTCTCGTAGACGCAGGATACGTTTCCAAGATCGGCGCTTACGGCTTAAAGGTATTAGGTTCCGGAGAACTCACCAAGGCTCTTACCGTAAAAGCAGCTTGCTTTAGCGAAAGTGCCAAGGCCGCTATTGTGAAAGCCGGCGGCGCTTGCGAAGAGGTGCGTTAACATGTTTAAGAATCTGGTGAATGCCTTCGCAGTGAAGGGAATTAGAAAAAAAATGCTTATGACGCTTCTCATTCTGTTGATATACAGAGTGGGTTGCTTCATACCCGTCCCCGGTCTTAGCCCGACCGCATTCGGCAATCTTGCCGGCAACGACTTCTTCAGCGTACTTTCCACGATTACGGGCGGTTCCCTGCAAAACGGAACGTTGTTCGCATTGGGAATCATCCCGTTCATTAACGCATTCATCATTATGCAATTGCTTTCCTTGATAATCAAACCCTTAGAGGAATTGAGCAAACAAGGCGAGCAAGGCAGAGAGAAACTTACTCAAATCACCAAATACGTCAGTATCGTTCTCGCTATCATACAAGGTATCGGTATCGTAATAAGCTGGAACAATCAAGGTTATATCCAACCTATGTTCGGTAGCACCGGCACCGTATCGTTGGCGTTCACGATGATATTCGTTATCCTTTATTTGACCGCAGGCAGTTGTATAGTTATGTGGTTGTCGGATAGAATAACCGAATACGGCATCGGCAACGGTTCTTCACTCATAATCTTCGTCGGTATCCTTACCGGATTCTTCACGGGGATCATCAGCGAGTTCGGACTTATCGCCGAAGACGTTACCGTTATTTGGAGATTGATCCTTTATTTAGTAGTAGTCGTAGTAGTTTTCGGATTTATCGTATTCATCGACTTGTCCGAAAGAAGGATCGAGGTCATCTACGGCAACAAGCAAAGAGGCAACAAAACTTACAGAGTAAACAACAGCGTAATTCCCATAAGGATCAACGCGGGTGGCGTTATGCCTATCATCTTCGCAAGTTCCTTCCTTATGTTCCCGCAACTTATCGCAAGTTTCTGGCCGCAAAGTGATTTCTACATTTGGTGGTCGAGATACTTGGGCGTAGGTACTTGGGCGTACGCAGGCTTGATGGCTCTTCTCATTTTGTTCTTCTCGTTCTTCTACGCTAAGATCCAATTTGACCCGTACGATATTGCAAAACGTATCCAAGAGAACGACGGTGTGTTAAAAGGCGTTACACCCGGAAGAAAAACGGCGGAATTTTTGGACGGCGTCAACAAACGTATTACGTTATTCGGCGCTATATTCCTTGCAGTACTTTCCTTGATACCTTCCTTGGTATTCGCGGCTATCTTAAACAACAGCGGTTCCTTGGTAAACGCGTTCTCGGCTACCGGTATGCTTATCGTAGTTAGCGTTGCGTTAGAGTTCAACAAATCTTTGGAAGCACAACTCGCAATGCAAAACTTCAAGGGCAGAGGCATTCTCTAATATGAAGCTTATTCTATTGGGTGCCCCCGGCTCGGGCAAAGGAACTCACGCAGGGAGAATTTGCAGTAGATTTAATATCCCTCATATATCCACCGGAGATATATTCCGTATGAATATAAGAGGGAACACCCCCTTGGGTGTCAAAGCAAAAGAATACATTTCCAAAGGCGAACTCGTCCCCGATTCATTGGTCATCGAATTAGTGAAAGACAGGTTGAGTCAAGCCGATTGCTCTAACGGTTACGTTTTGGACGGGTTCCCCCGTACCATCGCGCAAGCCGAAGCGTTGGCGAGTTTTTCGGAAGTGAACGCCGCTATCGAATTTATACTCGATCATGACGTCATCATAGAGAGAGTCATCGGTCGAAGAGTATGTCAATGCGGTGAAACGTACAACGTTAAATTTTTAAACGGCAGACTCGATTGTCCCAAATGTGGCGGTAAACTTTACCAACGCGACGACGACAAAGAAGAAACCATCAAAACGCGCCTTGAAGTTTACGACAAAGAGACCGCGCCTTTGGTAGATTTCTACAAAGAGAAAAACTTGCTGGTTGAGATCGACTGTAACGGCAAATCCATAGACGAAGTTGCCACCTTACTCGATAACGTATTAAACGAATTATGATTTATATCAAATCAAACGACGAGATCAAGATAATGCGGGAAGCGAATTTGATAGTAAGAGATCTTCTCGCATATCTTGAAGAAAAAGTTAAACCGGGTATTTCCACGGCAAAACTTGACAAATTGGCTTACGAATTTATAACCGCAAGGGGTGCAAAACCTTCCTTTTTAGGTTACGACGGTTTCCCCGCTTCCATTTGTACGTCGGTAGACGACGCGGTGGTACACGGGATCCCTTCCGAAGATCAAATATTGGAAGAAGGACAAATAATAGGCATTGACGTCGGCGCTTATATCCACGGATTTCACGGGGACGCGGCGAGAACGGTGGCGGTTGGAAAAATATCCCCCGAAAAGCAACGCCTTATAGACGTAACGAGAGAAAGTTTCTTTAAAGGCATCTCGGTTTTAAAAGACGGAGTCAGACTTGGAGATTTGGGCGCGGCGATACAAAAGCACGCCGAAAGCAACGGATACTCGGTCGTTAGAGAATTGGTCGGACACGGCATCGGACGCAAAATGCACGAAGATCCGTCCGTACCCAATTACGGTATGGCGGGACACGGCGTTAAACTCAGAAAAAATATGACTATCGCCGTAGAACCCATGATAAACATGGGAAAGAAAGAGATATACGTAGAAGACGACGGTTGGACGATAAGAACGGACGACGGGTTGCCTTCGGCGCACTATGAAAACACTCTTCTCATTACCGAAGACGGATACGAGTTGTTGACTCTTTAAGAGGTGCAAAGTGGAATTGAAAGTGGGCGACGTGGTATATTCCAAAGCCGGACACGACGCAAAAAAAGCGTACGCAGTAGTCGGCGTGGGGTTACCTAAAGGCTATGTGGCGGTTGCGGACGGAGATAAACATCTTCTTTCAAAACCCAAGATAAAAAATCCAAAACACTTAAGGTACGTCGGTGAAGAATTATCCGAAGTAACGACTAAACTCGAAGCGGGTACTCTTCAAGATTGGGATTTGATATATTTTCTTAAAAAATTTCGGGAGGATTGAGCGTGTCTAAAGGAGACGTTATAGAATTACAAGGTAAAGTTATCGAAATATTGCCTTATCAAAGTTATAAGGTCCAACTCGAACCGAGCAAGCAAGTAATAGTTGCTTATCCCTCGGGAAAAATGAGGATCAAGAGTATTAAAATAATCGAGGGGGATACCGTGAAGGTAGAACTCAGTCCCTACGATTTGACCAAAGGTAGGATCGTTTGGAGAGATAAAAACTAATCGGAGGTATAATATGAAAGTCAGACCGTCAGTTAAACCTATGTGCGGTAATTGCAAAATAATCAGAAGACACGGTACCGTTATGGTTATTTGCAGCAAGAATAAAAATCACAAGCAAAAACAAGGTTAATTTGCTTGCATAAGAAATTTAATCGTGTTACAATAATAAACGCATCTTTTGTAATTCACTGAACACAAGAGCGGCTGGGCATTTGTTTTCCACCAAATGTCCTCTTGTTATACAGTTGATTATATATAGATAAAGTAAACATTTTTTAATCAATTCAAACAGGAGTAAATTGGAGGTAATTTAATGGCTCGTATTAGTGGTGTAGACTTGCCGAGAGAAAAGAGAGTAGAGATCGGTTTAACCTATATCTACGGTATCGGCAGAACAACTGCAGATAAAATACTTGAAGCAACCGGCGTTAATCCCGACGTCAGAGTAAAAGATTTGACCGAGACCGACGTTGCGAAACTTCGTGATTATATCGAAAATAATCTTCAAGTCGAAGGTGATTTGAAGCGTAAAGTAGATATGGACATCAAGCGTCTTAGAGAAATAGGCTGCTATCGCGGTGTTAGACATCGTAAAGGTTTGCCTGTTCGCGGACAATCCAGCAAACGTAACGCTCGTACCAGAAAGGGTAAACGTCGTGCTGTTGCTCGTTCCAAGAAGTAGTAAGACGGAGGTGCAGTTATGGCAGCAAACAAATCAGGAAAACGTAAAGAGAAAATCCGTGTTGAGAAAGGACAATGCCACATCCAATGTTCTTACAACAACACTATAGTCACATTCACCGACTTGCAAGGCAACGCTATTTCGTGGTGTAGCGCGGGTAAATTGGCGTTTAAGGGCGGCAAAAAGTCCACCCCTTACGTTGCGCAAATGGTAGCGGAAAATGCAGCGGACGCAGCAAGAGACTGCGGTATGAAGTACGTAGAAGTCTACGTTAAAGGCCCCGGTCAAGGAAGAGAAAGCGCAATCAGAGCATTGGGTAACAAGGATATGATCGTTACTTTGATCAAAGACGTATCCCCTATACCTCATAACGGTTGCCGTCCTCCCAAACGTAGAAGATTGTAATCAGGAGGTAGAATATGGCTAAATATACAGGACCAAGTTGTCGTCTTTGCCGTCGTGAAGGCGCAAAATTATATTTGAAAGGCGATAGATGCAATAACATGAAAGCTGACGGATCTACCAAAGCGACTTGTCCCTTCGACAAGGCAGGTAGCAAGGGCGTAGCCGCTCCCGGCCCCGCTCATAACGGCAGAAAGAAGACTAGCGAATACGCTAACCAACTTCGTGAAAAACAAAAGACCAAGAGAATTTACGGCTTGCTCGAAAAACAATTCTATTCTTATTACGAGAGAGCGGAAAGGATGAAAGGTGTTACCGGCGAAAATATGTTGGTACTCATCGAAAGAAGATTGGACAACGTAGTATTCAGAATGGGCATCGCGGTTTCGCGCGCTCAAGCCAGACAATTGATCTGTCACGGACATATCACGGTCAATGGCAAGAAAGTCGATATCCCTTCTTATCTTGTAAACGTTGGCGAAGAAATCGCTATCAAGCCCGAAAAATTGGAAAAAGCTTACGTGAACGGCATCAAAGAGACCAAAGTCATCAATCCTTTGAAACCCTGGCTTTCTTTCGATAGAGAGACGTTAAAAGGAAGCATTCTCGCAATGCCTACAAGAGCCGATATTGACGAACAAATCGAGGAGCATAAGATCGTAGAATTATACTCCAAGTAATCCCAGCTAGGAGGTAAAAAGATGATAGAAATTAAACGTCCCCAAATTACGACAGAGGAAAGCGAAGACGGCAGTTTTGCAAAATTCACCGTTGAGCCTCTAGAGAAAGGTTTAGGTACTACTATCGGTAACGCTTTGAGAAGAATGTTATATTCTGATCTTCCCGGCGTTGCAGCGGTCGGTATCAAGATCGACGGAGTTCAACACGAGTTTTCGACTATCCCGCACGTTGTAGAAGACGTTGTTGAGATTATACTTAACGTCAAAGGTATCGCGTTTAAAGCAAACGGCGAGATCGATGACGAAAACAAACCTATCGTTCGTATCAGCAAGTCGGTTCCCGGCGTAGTAAAAGCCTCCGATATCGACTGCGGTTTGGACGTAGAAGTTAAAAATCCCGATCATTATATCTGTACTCTCGACGAAGGCGCCAATTTAGAAATGGAGCTTTATATCGGCAAGGGCAGAGGTTATGTTCCGGCAAGCAAAAATAAAGATTATAAACAACCTATCGGTTATATACCCATAGACAGTATTTTCACTCCCGTAGTTTCTACGAGTTACAAGGTTGAAGGCACCCGTGTCGGTCAAAGTTTGGATTACGATAAGTTGACTATCGAACTTAAAACCAACGGTACCGCCACCGCAAAAGACACCATTTCTTTGGCAGCCAAGATCCTCGAAGATCACTCTAAACTCTTCGTCGATTTGAGCGGAACGATGAGCGATTTCAACGTTTTGGTAAGTCAAGAAGAGAACAAGCAACAACAAGTTCTCGAAATGACTATCGAAGATCTCGACTTATCCGTTCGCAGTCGTAACTGTTTGAAGAGAGCGGGCATACATACCATTGAAGATCTTATCAAGAAATCGGGTGATGATATGCTTAAAGTACGTAACTTAGGCAAGAAGTCCTTAGACGAGTTGACCAAAAAACTCGAGGATCTCGGTTTGAGTTTGCGTAACAGTGATGAATAATTAGGAGGCTTAGGCAATTATGGCTAGTAAATTAGGCAGACGTAGCGATCAAAGAATGGCTATGCTTAAAAATCAAGTTACCGATCTTTTGTGGTATGGCAAAATAGAAACTACCTTACAAAGAGCGAAGAGCGTATCGGCTATTACCGAAAAACTTTTGACCCTTGCTATCAATACTTACGACGATACCGTTAAAGTTAAAAAGAGTACCAAAAACGCTAAAGGCGAGATCGTAGAGACCGAATTCGTAAACGACGGCGCTAAAAAACTCAACGCCAGAAGAAAACTTATGGCTGAACTTTACGACGTACAAGAGTTAAAGCAAGACGGCGAAAGCAAGAGTGCATATCGCGCTCGTATCAAAGACATCAAACATCCCCTTATCGAGAAAGTTTTCAACGTTTACGCACCCAAGTATGCTAAACGTAATCAAGAGAACGGACAAGGCGGCGGATATACCCGCATCCTTAAACTCGGCAAGAGAAAAGGTGACGACGCAGAAGTAGTTATCATCGAGTTGGTGTAATACGTTTTAAAAGAATTGCCCTCGGTTTCGAGGGCTTTTTTTATTGTTGTTTTACACGTAGTATAAGAGTCGTCATCCTGAGCAAGCGTAGCGCTGTCGAAGGATCTCATTTATCGTCGAAGACGTAGTCCACGACTTATGGTCGTGTCCAAACGAGCGAAGCGGGGTTGCACCCTTTCGACCGTTTGCGCTCGAAGGAAAGGGGGAGCACAAACGAAGGCTAAAATGCACTTGTATATTTTCGCCGAGTGCAGTGCGGACGGCAAATGTCTATTCGAAGAATAGGGTATTATCGAATTGTTTCGATAATACGTTATTGCGAATGCAATAACATCATTTGGCGGTTGATTTTATCCAAAGAAGACTTGTTTTAACAAGGCTACGACGATAAAATGGGGGTTTTTAACAAGGATAATAAAAAAGATACTTCGATTACGGTCAACATGACGATATAATACTTTAATGCGATATGTTGCTTTGCAACACGATATGTTTCACATCGTTCAACGCGATATACACTCGCTTTGCTCGTGTGCGATATGATATAAATTCCATAACGTCCCAAAGGGACATATCGTGCCACGGGCATATCGTATCCGCAAGGATATATCGCAAATTCCGTTCGGAATTTATATCGCTTTGGTAAAAACTATCAAAAAACCCCCATTCCCACGTCGGACGCCATTTTGCCGTCCTTTGGTGGCAATCGAGCCCCCTTTCCCGTCGCTTTGCGACAAGGGTGCAACCCCGCTTTGCTCGTTTTGACACGACCACGGTCGTGGACTACGTCTTCGACGATATATGAGACAATCTGGGACTATCATTAAAAAACAGTGTGAACAGTTTCGCATTGAAAGCGTTAGCGTTTGCACCCTTTCGGACGTTTACGGACGAAGAAAAGGGGGAGCACAAACGAAGGCTAAAATGCACTTGTATATTTTCGCCGAGTGCAGTGCGGACGGCAAATGTCTATTCGAAGAATAGGGTATTATCGAATTATTTCGATAATACGTTATTGCAAATGCAATAACAACATTTGGCGCTTGTCTGCGCACAAAGTAGGCAATCTTTGATTGACTTCGACTGCGGAGAGGGGGTTTTTACATGAATACTGTATAAAAGATACTTCGACTTCGGTCTTCGACCTACGCTCAACATGACGATAGACAAAGTGCGAAAGTATTATCGAACGTATTCAATAATGCGTTATCCCATTTGCAATAACGTATTATCAAAATAATTCGCTAATACCCTATTTTCGAGTGGTCGATCGTCTTTCGATTTATTGTTTTGTCGACAAATAAATATATTTGTAATATATATTTAGGTACAAATGTTAAATCTTCTTTAATTTATATCGAGCATCGCTTATTTACAAATCTTTACTATTGACAAATCGTCGTATTTGTTGTATCATTATCATAACCTATTATACGCGTTTTATACGCGAATTTATTGAGGAGGTTCATTTAATGAAAAAGACATTAACAGTAGTTATTGCTTTGTTATTAGTCGTTTGTTTCGTATTCAGCTTGGCTGCTTGTAATAAAAACAACGGCGGTAACAACGGCGGAAAAGTAGAACCCGTTAATCCTACTCCTACGCCTACTCCCGGTGGAAACGACGATCCTACTCCCGGCCCCGGCGGAGACGATACTAAAACTATCGCTGCAGAGGTTATTTCGGCAACCGACGCCGCTTTCGTCAGCTATTCCGAAGCTTATCTTTTGAATAATGCGAGCGATGGCGTTAGCACAACCGCTTTGCAAAAACACTTGGATAATATCCGTAAAGTTGACGCTTACAAGAACGTTATCAAATCCATAAGCGTAAAAGCAAGCGGTAACGACTACGCTGTTACCATTACTTACAAAAATAACCAAAAGACCGAGTTGACCGTAGCAGGCGCTGCAGAAGACGCAGGCTTTAAAGCGGGCGCTACTTTCGACAAAGGCGAAAATGACGGTTCTTTGAGTGCAAACAGAGCGATCGGTATCATCTTCAACGCTGCTATGGCTACCATTGAAAAGGCTATTGCAGAAGGTACCGCCTTTACCGATAACGGTTTCGGCGTTTCCGCGGAAACTTACTTCCAATTCAATTACGGTGATTTGACTTCCGAATTGTTGAACTACGCTTTGAGCGTTAAAGCAAACATCGGTATCGAAGCAAAAGACACCGCAGTTGCTATCGAAGTTAAGCAAAACGACGAAGTTTTGGGCGGATTGTACTATAAAGGTGCCGAAGCGCAAGAAGATTGCGACATTTATCTCGCTCTCGGTGAAGACGTTTACTACATCGACTATGCCGACGTAAACGCTATAGTTATGAGCATTATCGAAATGGCTCAACAAAAGATCGCTGACGAAGGTTACGATGTCCCCGAATTACCTTTAGCAGAAGACGATGACGAAGTAGTCGAAGAGGCACCCTTCTATTCCATGAGAATAGAGCAACTCACCGACTTGTTCGCAGGTCTCGGCGGTGAAGATTCTTCTATTGATATCGGTTCTATCGTAGGCGATATCCTCGACGGCGTTTTAGGCGAATCCGTTGGTTACGTTACCGAAGCCGACGGTACCGTTTATCAAATCAATATCGACCTTGACGCGTTGCTCGATTACATCAGCAGTATGAAGTCCATTTTGAGTAAAATCTCTTTGGATAGCCTTCCCGCTCCTTTGAACACCCTTGATCTTGGTTCCTTCCAAGGCGTAGGCGGCGCTCTCCTTATCACCGCTAAAGTTTATAACGATGGCGATGTAGCAGAGAACAACACTTTGGGTGCTGTCGAAATCAGTTACAACGTTGGTAAGAAAGACTTCCGTTTCAACGCTACCGACGACGTTGCTAAAGTTTACGGTCCCGTAAACGTTGCATTGGGCGTTACCGGCTTTAGCTTGGGCGAACAACAAGACGTAGTTCCCGCTTTCCCCGACGCTCAATACTTTAGCCCCTTGAATGCAGCAGTATCCGCTTCCGTTGAAATCAACGACAACGCATACGTTATCAACGCTGCTTCTGCTGTTAATCCTTTCCACGTTGTTGACGGCGTTATAACTTTCGACGCTACCAATGCGAATAACGAAAAGGTTCTTGACGGTTCTATAACCATCACCGAAAAAGAAGACGGCGGCTTGGACGCTTTCATAAGAGTTATTGCGGGCAACGATTATTATGAAAGCTACGGCAGCGAAGTTAACTTCGCTACTCCTATCTTAGGTTCTGTCGCTTATATCTTTATGGCTCCCGATTCCATCCTCCAACCTTTGGTTGCTTACGTTTCCGATTTGATCGCTATGTTCCAACCCGAAGAAGAAGTTGAAGAAGAAATCGTTGAAGATGACGAACCCAGTCCCGAAGGCGAAATCGAAGAAGAAGCGTCCTTTGACGTTATGGGCTTGATCGGCGCATTTAACGAACTCAAGGCTCTCTTCACCGAAACTTGGAACGGCACCGTATTCACCTATGGCACCGATCCTATCTTCTTCGAAGGTAAAGTTGCTGCCGCACAATACAACCAAGTTCTCGATATCGTTATGCCTAAACTCGCAGGTCTCGTTCCCGATGACGCTCTCGCTTTCAGATTTGACGAAACCGCTGCCGAAGTTTACGCTAACTACAATAAGGGCGAATATGCTAACAAAGCGATCGTTAAAGTTACTTATGAAGGTAAAGACTATATCGCATTGTTGGATTTGACCGAGTACGATCTCGAAACCGGTCTCGGTTCCTTCGTTGCTACCTTCTCCATGAACGATTCCGTATACGCTATCAACTTTAGCAATGCTAACTGGGACGAAGACGGCGTCGCTACCATCACTTACAGCGTTAAGACCGGCGACGAAGACGCTATCACTTACGTTGACTTTACTCTCAACGCAAACGAATCTTCTATCGTCTTGAAACTCTTGGCTAACGGTAACCCATACAAATATGAATTCGGTATGGAACAAGCCGAAGACGGCAACGTAATCATTACCGCTTGCTTAGACGAAAAGAACGTGCTCAAAGTATACGGCGGTAACGGCTTCTTCAACAAGCTTGATAAGACCACCAGCTTTGGTATTCCTACCTTCGAAGTAGGTTGCACTTTCGGTTGGGATATTCCTTCTTCTAAGGTTGACGTAAACGTTAAATCCTTGAAGTTGGTAAGTTGGGGCGAAAACCTTCTTATCAATACCGTACAATTCGAGGAAGGCGTACAACCTCAAACCATCGACGCGCTCCTTGCAAAAGTTTCCAGAGCTTTCTCCGGCGCTTTTATGATCCCTGCGGAAGAAACCGTTGAAGAGTAAGTTGTTTTATTAAACAAAAAAGGATATTTAATTATCCCTACAATAAAAATACCGACGGAAACGTCGGTATTTTTTAAAGGCTCTATGTCAAATGTTGGGGCGTAGGTATTTATAATTAAATCAACTTTTTTACTAAAGATAACTGTGTTTGGTTTCAAATACAGTTATCTTTTTAGTTTAGATGCAATATTCGATTCCTAAAT
>Ga0256405_10003265_pt1 | contig 34052 bp, 35 predicted proteins | sample RumenRJG_02DNA_FD_189096 | JGI IMG/M metagenome (GOLD analysis project Ga0256405, IMG submission 189096) | Bovine rumen microbial communities from Lethbridge, Alberta, Canada - RJG_02 | ecosystem: Host-associated > Mammals > Digestive system > Stomach > Rumen | place: Canada: Alberta...
CCAAGAACGATCATCGCGATCAGGTTTCTGCTCAGCCGGTGTAAATCACGGCAGAAGATTCTCCATGCCATTTTCATCTCATTCGATACTCCAATCTGTATCATATCTCAGATTCACTGTTTTGCAGACATATTATAGCAACCGTATGGGAGAAAAACAAGTCACGGGCCATAGACAACAAACAAGGCAACGCTTTCAAAAGGGCGCAGCCTGTGGCCACGCCCTTTCCATGTAGAGTATATCATTCCCTTCGTGGCCGATCACGTCCGCGCGACGGCACTCATTTCTTTCAGCGCCCGTCATTGCCTTGTTAGCCCGTTCGAATATGGCATGATAGCTGTTGTCCTGATTAGGAACATAGTCTGACAAACCGGATGCAATGACGACCTCACCAGAAAAACCGCCCCGGCGCATACGCAGCCGGGGCGGTCCGATCCTTCAAGGGCAGGCTATTGATAAGGTTTTCTGCGTGGCAGTGCAGGTTCTTACAGCATCATTTCCTGCACAATGGCTGCCTGCGCGGCGGCCAGGCGGGCAATGGGCACGCGATAGGGGGAGCAAGAAACATAATCCAAGCCGATCTTGTTGCAGAAGTTCACGGAGGAGGGATCACCGCCGTGCTCACCGCAGATGCCAAGATGGAGGTCCGGATTGGCCTGACGGCCCAGCTTCACGGCCATTTCCACCAGCTTGCCTACGCCGGTCTGGTCCAGACGGGCGAAGGGGTCGTTCTCGTAGATCTTGTTATCGTAGTAGGCCCCCAGGAACTTGCCCGCATCGTCCCGGCTGAAGCCGAAGGTCATCTGGGTCAGGTCGTTGGTTCCGAAGGAGAAGAAGTCAGCCACAGTGGCGATCTCATCCGCAGTCAGAGCGGCTCTGGGGATCTCGATCATGGTGCCGACCTTGTACTTCATGTCAGACCCGGCGGCGGCAATAAGCTCGTCAGCCACCCGGACCACGATATCCCGGACGAAGGCCAGCTCCTTCTTCTCACCGGTCAGGGGGATCATGATCTCAGGCACCATGGGCCATTCCGGATGAGCGGCCTTGACGTTTAAGGCGGCCTTGATAACGGCACGGGTCTGCATCTCAGCAATCTCAGGATAGGTGACTGTCAAACGGCAGCCGCGGTGGCCCATCATGGGGTTGAACTCATGGAGGGAAGCGATAATATCTTTGATTTCCTCCACTGTCTTGCCCAGGTCCTTTGCCAACTGAGCAATGTCATCCTCCTCCGTGGGCAGGAACTCATGGAGGGGGGGATCCAGGAAGCGAACGGTCATGGGACGGCCCTCCAGGGCGGTATACATCCCTTCAAAGTCTCCCTGCTGCATGGGTTCCAGCTTGGCCAGAGCCTTTTCTCTCTGCTCCTTGGTATCCGCGCAGATCATCTCCCGGATAGCGGGGATACGGTCCTCCTCAAAGAACATATGCTCCGTGCGGCACAGACCGATGCCCTCGGCGCCGAACTTCACCGCCTGGGCAGTATCAAAGGGGTTATCGGCATTGGTGCGGACCCGCAGGCGGCGGTACTTGTCCGCCCAGGCCATGACCCGACCAAACTCGCCGCCCAGAGAGGCGTCGGTGGTGGGAAGGGCCTCTCCGTAGATGTTGCCAGTGGAGCCGTCCAGGGAGACCCAGTCGCCCTCGTTATACTGCTTTCCACCCAGCTTGAAGTTCTTTCCAGCCTCGTCCATGATGATCTCGCCGCATCCGGAAACGCAGCACTTACCCATGCCGCGGGCTACAACAGCCGCGTGGGAGGTCCGGCCGCCGCGGACGGTCAGGATGCCCTGGGCGGCCTTCATGCCCTCGATATCCTCGGGAGAGGTCTCCAGACGGACCAGGACTACCTTCTCGCCCCGGTCGTTCCACTCCTTGGCCTCATCGGCGGTGAACACCACCCGGCCGCAGGCCGCGCCAGGGGACGCGCCCAGCCCCTTGCCGATGGGGGTGGCCTCATCCAGAGCCTTGGGGTCAAACTGAGGATGGAGCAGGGCGTCCAATGTCCGGGGATCGATGGAGGTGACCGCCTTTTTCTCGTCGATCATGCCCTCGTCCACCAGATCGCAAGCAATCTTCAGGGCTGCCACGGGGGTGCGCTTGCCGTTGCGGCACTGGAGCATATAGAGCTTCCGGTTTTCCACGGTGAACTCCACGTCCTGCATATCCCGGTAGTGGTCCTCCAGGATGTTACAGACCTTGATAAACTCGTCATAGGCCTCGGGAAATTCCTCGGCCATCTGGCTGATGGGCATGGGGGTGCGGATGCCGGCTACCACGTCCTCGCCCTGGGCGTTGGTCAAGAACTCGCCCATGATCTTCTTCTCGCCGGTAGAGGGATCCCGGGTGAATGCCACGCCAGAGCCGCAGTCGTCGCCCATGTTGCCGTAGGCCATCTCCTGGATGTTGACGGCAGTGCCCCAGGAATAGGGAATGTCGTTGTCCCGGCGATAAACGTTGGCTCTGGGGTTGTCCCAGGAGCGGAAGACCGCCTCGATGGCCCCCTTGAGCTGCCGTCTGGGATCGCTGGGGAACTCCTCCCCTACCGCCTTCTGGTATTCTATCTTGAATTCCTCGGCCAGGACACGCAGATCATCCGCAGTAAGGTCAACGTCCTGCTTCACGCCCTTTTCCGCCTTCATCTTGTCGATGAGGGTCTCAAAGTGCTTTTTGCCCACTTCCATAACCACGTCGGAATACATCTGAATGAACCGGCGATAGCAGTCCCAGGCCCAGCGGGGATTCCCGGACTTATTCGCCATGGTCTTCACCACGGTCTGGTTCAGGCCCAGGTTCAGGACCGTATCCATCATGCCGGGCATGGAGGCCCGGGCGCCGGAGCGGACAGAGACCAGCAGCGGATTCTCCGGGTCGCCGAACTTCTTGCCGGTGATCGTCTCCATCTTCTCCACATACTCCATGATCTCGCCCATAATATCATCGGCGATGGTCCGGCCGTCTTCATAATATCGGGTACACGCTTCTGTTGTAATGGTGAAGCCCTGGGGCACCGGCAGACCGATGTTGGTCATCTCCGCCAGGTTGGCGCCCTTGCCGCCCAGCAGCTCCCGCATATTGGCGTTGCCTTCCGTGAACAGATAGCAGTATTTTTTGCTCATAGCATTGACCTCCAAGTTCAGTACAGTTCAGATTATTTATGATTCGCCTTATATTATACACACATCATCCAAATTTGCAACAATTATTTCACGGTTTTTATAAAAAATCTCTATATATTGGATCCATTGCCACAAAGCAAACAAAAACCTGAACCATAAAGCCTGTATTCTTGCATAAATATCCCCCGTTTCCCTGGATGCTCCAGGAGAAACGGGGGATATTAAAACATATAGGCGCAAGTTTTAAGATTTATACTTTCATTTTTGCTGTTTCATCCAACCGAAGCTTCCACTTTTCCACCGTAGGAAAGAAGAGTCCACCCACGATATTTCCTAAGGAAACCACCAGCAGACGCAGCAGAGACTCCCCGGGCGCATTATACAGAACGCCGGAGACTGACCAGTAGTACATATCCGCTACGCTATGCTCTGTGCCGCAGACGATAAAGACCATGACGCCCATAAACAGCGCAATGTACTTTCCCACCTCATGGGGGTTCTTGGCATAGCCGTTGACTGCAATAAAAATACAGATATTACACAGGATGCCCAAAATGAAGAGACTCAGAAGACTGGCTCCCATCTTTCCCTCTACCATCCCGGCGGCAGTGACATTGATCCCTGTTTCCGGCCCGGTGATTCCCGTCAGGTTTTCCAGGGCACCGATCAGCATGCAGCCCAGCAAGTTCCCAACCCAGATGATCACAAGATCGCCCAGATAACCAGGCAAAGGGTTATCAAATATGTAACAGGCCTTCCCGGTAAAAAGGTTATATCCCCGTGTACAGATGGTAAACAGCCCGATGGCAAAGAGGAAGGCCCCCACTACCGTGCCGCCTGCAAAGGCATCCTTCACACGCAAAAAGACTGTGCCGCCCAGACCGATACAGAAGCCGGCCAGGACAGAATAGAGAAACACGCCCCAAAGGCGGCGCATAGGACCTCCCCCTCTCCGGATGGTTGATTATACTTCCGCTTCCTCCGCTTCCGCAGGGTATGCGGACCGGACATGATCAAATATGACTTCCAGCAGTTCCTCCTTCCCCAAACCCTTTTCGGCGGAGAAGGAGATGATGGGTACGCCCTCGGGAAGTTTTAACGTTTCTCGAATGAGGGCCAGATTTGGCTCCCATTGACTTTTCTTGATCTTATCATGCTTGTTGGCCACCACCACAAAGGGCTTTCCGCTGTTCAAGAACCAGTTGACCATATTGCAGTCGTCGGCAGTGGGCTTGTGGCGCAGGTCCACAAGCTGGATCCCAAGGGTCAGCAGACTGGTGTCGGCAAACCACTGCTCGATGAGTTTCCCCCACCGGGCTCGCTCCTGCTTGGATACCTTGGCGTAACCGTAGCCCGGCAGGTCCACGAAATACAGCTTGTTGTCGATGCGGAAATAGTTGATATGGGTGGTCTTGCCGGGAGCGGAGCCCACCCGGGCCAGGTTTTTCCGGTTTAACAGCCGGTTGATCACCGAGGATTTGCCCACATTGGACCGTCCGGCAAACGCGATCTGGGGCAGGCCGTCTCTCGGGCAGTCTTTCAGGCTGGCCGCGGAGAGGACGAACTCGGCGTTTTGTGTGTTGATCCTCATACGATACCTGTCATTTCTTTCAGTTCTGGTGGAGGGGATCTCCCGTTGTCTCTGTGATCGGCGGGGTCACAGTCACGTCGGCCCCCTCCCCTGCCTGGATGGCCAGCGGCGGCGTCTCCAGAGCGTTGGCCAGGACCTGGTCCACATGGGAGACCGGGATGAACCGCAGGGCCTTCCGGACGGTCTGGTCGATCTTCTCCAGGTCGGGCTCGTTATCCTTGGGAATGATGACGGTGTGGATCCCGTTTCGCAGGGCGGCCATGGATTTCTCCCGCAGACCGCCGATGGGAAGGACCCGCCCCCGAAGGGTGATCTCTCCGGTCATGGCCACATCCCCACGGACAGGAATGCCCGTCAGGGCGGAGACCATGGCGGTGCAGATAGTGATGCCGGCGGAGGGACCGTCCTTCGGCACCGCTCCCTCGGGGAAGTGGATGTGAACATCCTTTTCCTTGTAAAACTCACCCTCAATGCCGAGCTGTTTCCCCCGGCTGCGAATATAGGTGAAGGCAGCCCGGGCGGATTCCTTCATGACGTTTCCCAGGTTGCCGGTGAGCTCCACCTTTCCGCTGCCGGGCATCACATTGGCTTCAGCCTCCAGAAGGGTACCGCCCACGGTAGTCCAGGCCAGGCCGTTGACCAGGCCAACCTGGTTCTCCATTCCATTTTTCTCCGGATGGAACTTCCGGGGCCCCAGCCAGGTCTCCACACTATCGCCAGTCACCTTAATGGTCTTGGCTTCGCCAGAGACAATGGCCATGGCGGCGCGGCGGCAAAGGGAGCCAAGCTCCCGCTCCAAAACGCGAACGCCGGATTCCCGGGTATAGGACACAATGATTTCCCGGATGGCATCGTCGCTAAGCTTCAACTGGCTTTTTTTCAGGCCGTGGCGCTTGAGCTCCTTGGGGAGCAGGTGGTCCTTGGCGATCTGCAGCTTTTCCTCATCGGTGTAGCTGGACAGTTCGATGACCTCCATCCGGTCCAAAAGCGGCCGGGGAATGGTGGAGGTGGTGTTTGCAGTGGTGACAAAGACCACGTCGGAGAGATCAAAGGGGAGCTCCACAAAATGATCCCGGAAGGTGGCGTTCTGTTCCCCGTCCAGGACCTCCAGCAGCGCAGCGGAGGGATCTCCCCGGAGGTCGCTGCCCAGCTTGTCGATCTCATCCAAAAGCAGCAAGGGATTCTTGGTCCCCGCCTGCCGGATGGCGTTGATGATCCGGCCGGGCATAGCACCCACATAGGTCTTCCGATGGCCTCGGATATCCGCCTCGTCATGGACGCCGCCCAGAGAGATCCGGGCCAGCTTCCGGTTCATGGCCCGAGCCATAGACATACCGATGGAGGTCTTGCCCACGCCGGGGGGGCCCACCAGACAGATGATCTGTCCCTTCAAGTCAGGGGCCAACTGCTTTACGGCAAGGAACTCCAATATCCGCTTTTTCACGTCCTCCAGGCCAAAGTGGTCCGCATCCAGGATCTTCCGGGCAGCTTCCACATTGATGCGCTCCTTGGACTTCTTGCTCCAGGGCAGCTCCAGGCAGATGTCCAGATAATTGCGCAGAACAGAGGCCTCCGCCGAACCGAAGGGCTGCTTCTCCAGGTGGATGACCTCCTTCATCAGCTTGTCCTCCACCTCCTCAGGGAGCTTGGCGTCGGCGATTTGCCGGCGATAGGCGGCGATCTCGTTGTCGCTGTCCTCCCCCAGCTCCTCCTGCAGGACCCGGACCTGTTCACGGAGGAATGCGTCCTTCTGGTTCTGGGACATATTCTCCTGGACCCGGTGCTGGATGTCCTGCTCCATTTCCAGGATCTCGACCTCCCGATACAGAAGGCGGTTGACCTTATTCAGTCTCTGGACGGGCCGGAGCTCCTCCAGGACAGACTGCTTATCCACCACCCGCATGGACACGTTCTGGGCGATGAAGTCGGCGATATAGCCGGGGTCCTGGCTGGACATGATATTCATGAGCATATCCGCCGAGTTGTTCTTGGGGGATAAATCGCCATAGCGGTCAAAGAGCTCGTAGGACTGCCGGATGGACGCCTCAGCTTTCAGGGAGGTCCCCTTCCCCTCAAAGGAGGCCGGGATCTCCGCCTGGTCCACCGCGGCAACCAGGTAGGGCTCGGTCTGAACCAGGTCCTTCAGGCGGGCCCGGTACTGGCCCTCCACCATGACCCGGACGGATTTGGCAGGCAAGCGAAGGATCTGCCGCACCACGGACACAGTGCCCATGGGGAAGAGCTGTTTGCGGCCGGGGGCCTCCACCCGGATATCCTTCTGGGCCACCAGAAAGACCGGCTGATTGTTGGACATGGCCTCCTCCAATGCCTTGATAGACATCTCCCGCCCCACATCAAAGTGGACCATCATCCGGGGATAGACCACCAGCCCCCGCAGGGCCAGAGCGGGCATGGTAGGATAGCTGCGTTGTTCTTCTGCCATAGGAAACACTTCCTTTCTTGCAGGCAGCGATATTGTCAGAAAGAGGCGGAAGGTCTCCCCTCCGCCTCTGCATGATCGGGAAAATACTTACGCCGGGGTCTCTCCACGGTTTGCGGCCAGACCGCCCGTGCGAGCCTTCAGCGCAGCGGCCCCCAGACGGGGACGCGGGGGACGCTCAGGGTCCCGGACGATCCGGGGCTCCGCACCCTCCCGAACGCTCTCAGCGGTGATATCCACTTCCACCACAGTGCCGTCGGAGGGGATATCGTACATGATCTGGGTCATGACCTCCTCCAGGACCGCTCTGAGGCCCCGGGCGCCGATGCCGCGCTCAATAGACTTATCGGCGACTGCCTCCAGCGCACTGGGCTCAAAGATCAGATTCACCATATCATATTCCATGAGCTTCTGATATTGCTTCACCAGGGCGTTCTTGGGCTCGGTAAGGATACGGACCAGATCCTGGCGGTTCAATGCGTTGAGAGCCGTAATTACCGGCAGACGGCCGACCAACTCAGGGATGATGCCATACTTGAGCAGGTCATGAGGCTGGATCTGCTGGAGGACGTTCTTCTGCTTGAGCTCCTCCTTGCCCAGGATCTCCGCACCGAAGCCGATCCCCTTCTGGTTGACCCGCTTCTCGATGATCTTCTCCACACCGTCAAAAGCGCCGCCGCAGATAAACAGGATATTCTTGGTGTTCACCTGGATAAACTCCTGGTGAGGATGCTTCCGGCCCCCCTGGGGAGGCACATTGGCCACCGTGCCCTCGAGGATCTTCAGCAGCGCCTGCTGCACACCTTCGCCGGACACGTCTCGGGTAATGGATGTATTCTCGCTCTTCCGGGCGATCTTATCCATCTCGTCGATGTAAATGATGCCCCGCTCCGCCTGCTCGATGTCATAGTCCGCAGCCTGGACCAGGCGCAGAAGGATATTCTCCACATCATCGCCGACATAACCGGCCTCTGTGAGGGTGGTCGCGTCGGCAATGGCAAAGGGAACGTTCAGGATCTTGGCCAGGGTCTGGGCCAGCAGGGTCTTACCACTGCCGGTGGGGCCCAGGAGGAGGATGTTGCTCTTCTGGAGCTCCACGTCGTCTCCCCCGCCAAAATAGATCCGCTTATAGTGGTTATAGACCGCCACGGACAGGGCCACCTTGGCCGCGTCCTGGCCGATGATATATTCATCCAGGTATGCCTTGATCTCCTTGGGGTTGGGGATGATGTCAGGCATATCCCCCGTCATCTCTTCCTCCATGGGAGGCATGTCGTCCAGGATATCCATGCACAGATGGACACATTCATTGCAGATATATGCGCCGGGACCGGCGATGATCTTTGCCACCTGGTCCTGATGCTTGCCGCAGAAGGAGCAGCGGATGGCACGCTTATCGTCAGCTTTACTCAAAACCATTCACCTCTTTCACAGCGTGAGAACGGCAGAAAAGGGGGACGGGTGTCCCCCTTCGACCTGCGTTTCTCAGCGCTTCTCAATGACCTTGTCGATCAGGCCGTATTCCACAGCCTCATCGGCGGACATGAAATTGTCCCGCTCACAGTCGGCAGTGACCACGTCCAGGGGTTTTCCGGTGTTTTCCGACAAAATACGGTTCATCCGGCCCTTAATGATCTCCAACCGCTTCAGATGGATGGCCATATCGGTGATCTGTCCCTGGGTCCCGGCGGAGGGCTGATGGATCATGATCTCCGCGTTGGGCAGGGCCATGCGCTTGCCCTTGGTGCCAGCAGCCAGCAGAAATGCGCCCATGCTGGCGGCCATGCCGATGCAGATCGTGGACACGTCGCACTTGATGTACTGCATCGTATCATAGATCGCCATGCCCGCGGTGACAGATCCCCCGGGACTGTTGATATAAAACTGAATATCCTGATCGGGGTTCTGGGCCTCCAGATACAGGAGCTGTGCCACCACCAGGCTTGCAGTGACGTCATTGACCTCTTCCGACAGGAAGATGATCCGGTCGTTGAGCAGACGGGAATAGATGTCGTAAGACCGCTCTCCCCGGTTGGTCTGCTCCACTACCATGGGAACTAAACTCATATAGAATGATCTCCTTTTTGCTCCGCCAGGCGGAACATGATGCTTTACAAAAGGATACCCGCTGACCGATGGATTATTCCTCGGGCTTCTCCTCAGACTGGGCCTCTTCCTTGGTGACCTCAGTGAGCTGAATCTCGTCGCCAAGGGCCTCGGCGGAAATCAGGTGGGGCTTGGCCTCGGCGGCCACGATGCTCATGGCCTGGTCCCGGGCCAGGTCAGCCTTCAGGCCGTCCCGGTCCAGACCTTCCACCACACGCTCGAAAGGCATGTTCAGGTTGGCGGCGGCCTTCTTGACCTCTTCGTCCACGTTCTCGTCGGTGATGACGATGTTCTCGGCGGCTACCACGGCGTCCAGGGCAAGCTGCTGCTTGATCTGGGTCAGGGCGGGCTCAGCCAGCTCCTCGCGAATCTTCTCCACGGTGGTCTGCATGTAGCTGCAGTACATCTCCATGGTGATGCCCTGCTGCTCCAGACGCATGGCGTAGTTCTCCAGCAGGCGGTCCACCGTGGCCTCCTTCATTGCCTCGGGGATCTCGATGTCCACCTGGTCGGCAAGCAGGGCCAGAAGGGCCTGACGGAACTTGGCCTCGCTCTGGGCCATGTTGCGGTCGATGATCTTCTGCTTCAGATCTTCCTTGAACTCAGCCAGAGTCTCGAACTCAGAGACGTCCTTGGCGAACTCATCGTCGATCTCGGGGACGGACTTCTCCTTGACCTCGATGCACTTGACCTTGAAGACCACAGGCTGGCCAGCCAGGTTCTCGGCGTGATAATCCTCGGGGAAGGTCAGGTTGATCTCCTTCTCCTCGCCGGCGGAGATGCCCACCAACTGCTCCTCAAAGCCGGGGATGAAGGTGTGGGAGCCCAGAGGCAACTCATAATGCTGGGCGGTGCCGCCCTCAAAGGCCTCGCCGTCCTTCAGGCCCTGATAGTCGATGACAACGCTGTCGCCCTCAGCGGCGGCGCGCTCCACGGGGATCATCTGGGTGGCGCGGTCCACATAGGTCTTCAGCTCGGCGTCCACAGCCTCATCGGTGATGGAGGGCAGGACCTTATCGGCCTCCAGGCCTTTATACTGCTTCAGAGTGATCTCGGGACGAACGGTCACGGTAGCCTTGAAGGTGAACCCATCCTTGCCCAGGTCGGTGACTTCCACTTTGGGAGGCGCCACGGAATCCAGCTCCTTCTCCTTGATGGCCGCTTCCAGCGCGCCGGGATACAGATCTTCCACCGCGTCTTCGTAGAACACGCCGGAGCCGTACATGCCCTCGATGACCTTCCGGGGGGCCTTGCCCTTACGGAAGCCGGGGACCTGGATGCTGCCGCGGCTCTTGCGGTACGCTCTCTCCAAACCGGCCTCGAATTCCTCTTTGCCGACCTCGACGATCAGTTCGACTTCATATTTTTCTTTGTTTTCGACTACGCTCTTGACATTCATGTCCTTTTCCTCCTGTAAATGCCCATAAGGCTTTCATTTTTCCGGCGTGCTGGGAGGATTCCCGCCGCCGTACAAGGGGGCTTTTCCTCAAAAAAAGACACCGCCTTGGCCCTATTAGGGCATTGTATTGCAGTATATATAGGGTATCATAGCAGATTCCAAATGGAAATGCTAGTCCTTTTTTAGGGTTTTTGTGTTAATCCAGAATTTTTTCCGGGCGGAAATTCAGATAATCCGCGGAAACCATGTGATAGGCTCCGTGGCCCAACGGACCCTGGATAGCCAGGCGGTGGCTTCCTCCATGCAGATGGCCGTAGTAACAGGCTTTGACCTCATACCGCTCCAACAGATCCAGAATGGGCTGGCAGGTGTACCCGTCGTACAAGGGCGGGTAGTGAAGAAAGCACAGCTTTTCATGCTTTTCGGCCGCCTTCAAAGAGGTCTCCAACCGCTGGAGTTCCCGAAGAAACACCTTCTGATCTTCTTTTTCCTCCTCATAAAACCATCCGCGGGTGCCGCAAAGAGCCACTTCTCCGTAGTAATAGCAGTTATTATGGAGAATGTGCAGGGTATCAAAGCCTCTTTCCAGGAAAAACCGCTCCATTTTGGTCGCGGTGTTCCACCAGTAATCATGGTTGCCCTTCAGCAGGATCTTCCGGCCCGGCCAGGCATTCAGCCAGGCGAAGTCCGGCGCGGCCTCCTCCAGGCTCATGCCCCAGGAAACGTCCCCGGCGATGACCAGGGTATCCTCCTCCTTCAAAACGGAGAACCCAGCGGTCAGCTTTTCCAGGTAGCCGGTCCAGGCGCCGCCGAAGACGTCCATGGGCTTATCCACTCCCAGAGACAGATGGGTGTCGCCCAGTGCATACAGCGCCATATTATTGCAGCATCTCCAGGACAACGTCGATCATCTGCTCCTTATCCACGCTGCCCTCAAAGCGTACTGCCTTGTTCCGCAGCGAAGCCAGCGGAGCGGGGGCGGGACGGCCGGAGACAGATGTGAGCTGATCCAGGGCGTCCAGGCCGGGCGCAACCTTCTCTACGCCCAGGCTTTCCAGCACGTCGGCGCAGAATTTGAAGGGGCTGGCAGTGGAGACAAAGACAGCGGGGGTCTCGTCCCCGGTTTTCTCCCGATACTCCGCCAGGACGCCGTAGGCCACGGCGGTGTGGGGATCGATGAGATAGTGCTCCTTTTCCCAAACGGATTTGATGATCTCCCCAGTGCGGGTCTCATCACAGAAGCCGCCGTAGAATTCAGCCTGAAGCTTGGCTTTCAGGGCATCGGACACGGTGTAAGACCCTGTGGTGTTCAGTTGCTTCATGTATCCTGCCACCGCCCGGTCGTCTCCGCCGGAGAGGAAAAACAGCAGGCGCTCCAGATTACTGGAGACCAGGATGTCCATGGAAGGAGACATAGTGGTGTAGAAGGTGCGGTTTTTGTCGTACACTCCGGTCTGAATAAAATCGGTGAGGACGTTGTTGCTGTTGGAGGCGCAGATCAGCTTCCCCACAGGCAGCCCCATCTGCTTGGCAAACCAGCAGGCCAGGATGTTGCCAAAGTTGCCGGTGGGGACGCAGTAATTGACCTTGTCCCCCATGGAGATGGTCCCCTTGTTCAGCAGGTCGCAGTATGCGGAGATATAGTAGACCACCTGAGGAAGGATCCGACCCCAGTTGATGGAGTTGGCCGAAGAGAGGAAGTATCCCCGCCGGGCCAGATCCGCCCGCAGCGTTTCATCAGAGAAAAGGATCTTCACGCCGGTCTGAGCATCGTCAAAGTTTCCGTGGACGGCACAGACGCCGACGTTGTTTCCCTCCTGGGTCTTCATCTGGAGGCCCTGTACTTCGGAAACGCCGTCCTTGGGGTAAAAGACCAGGATGCGGGTGCGATCTACATCCTTGAAGCCCTCCAGGGCAGCCTTTCCGGTGTCGCCGGAGGTGGCCACCAGGATGCAGACTGTCTTCTCCTCGTCGGTCTTTCGCAGGGACGCGGTCAGCAGGTGGGGCAGCAGTTGGAGTGCCATGTCCTTGAAAGCCGACGTGGGGCCATGCCACAGCTCCAGGCAGTGGGTCTTGTCGTCCAGAGTGGTCAGGGGGGCGATCCGTTCATCGTCGAACTTGTCCGGTCCATAGTAGCCTGCCTGGGTGAAAGCGGTCAGCTCTTCCTCGGAAAAATCCTCCAGGAACAGCTTCATCACAGCCACCGCCCGCTGGCCGTAGGTTTTCTCCCGAAGGCCTTCCAGAAATGCCGCGTCGATCTGCGGGAGGTATTCCGGGGTCAGCAGGCCGCCGTCCCGGGCCAGGCCCTGGGCAATGGCCTGGCTGGCCGTGAGGGAAACGGTCTTGTCTCGTGTGCTGATATACTTCATATGTGTTTCCATCCTTTGCTGGGTGATTTGGTATCAAAAGGCATTTTCCCAATGCCGAATGATCGGTTCTTTTGTCTTCGTCCCCTGGGCGGCGTAAACCTCCACCACATCAAATCGGGGCTGAAGGGGCGACGGATATTGCATCAGGTAACGAAGGGCGGCAGTGCGGACCTTTCGCTGCTTGGAGCCAGTGACATATTCCCGGGCCTGCCCCATGGAGTCATCTTTCCGAAGCTTGACCTCCACAAAGCAGAGGTAGCCGAAGCCGACGGCCACCAGGTCGATCTCCCCTTCCCGCACCCGAAAACGGCGGGCCACGATCTCGTAGCCTTCGGCTGTCAGGAATTCCGCCGCACGGTCCTCTCCCCAGAGGCCGATGCTCTGCCGATTGCCGCCTCTCATAGCTTTTTCAAAAAGGTCAGCCGGTGAATGGGACAGGGACCATAGGCGCGCAGACGCTCATAGTGGAGCTTGGTGGGATATCCCTTGTGCTTTTCAAAGGCGTACTGCGGATATTCCTTCGCCATGTCCAGCATATAGCGGTCCCGGGAGACCTTGGCCAGGATAGACGCAGCGGCGATAGAGGCGCTTTTACCGTCCCCCTTTACCACGGTCTCGTTCGGACAGTCGATCCCAACGGACCGGTTTCCGTCAATGAGGGCCAGATCAGGCTTGACGGACAGGCCCTTGATCGCCCGATCCATAGCCAGCATCCTGGCGTTTAGAATATTGATCTCGTCGATCTCCTTCTCATCTGCCCAAGCTACCGACCAGGCAACTGCATCCCCGATGATTTTTTCATACAAGACGTCCCGCCGTTTCTCCGTGACTTTTTTCGAGTCGTTTAAGTACGGAGCGTCCCACTCCCTGGGCAGGATCACTGCGGCAGCATAGACCCGCCCCGCCAGGGGGCCCGCGCCGGCCTCATCCACACCGCAGATGGTCTCGATTCCCTGGGCAAAGCGGGCGTTTTCAATGATCCAAAGATCAGGCCGGTCCATTTTGCCCCTCCTCTTGCGACAGGTCCTCGGGCAGCTCCAGGGTGATCCGCCCCAGCTTTCCGCCTCGGAATTCATCCAGGAGGATGTTGGACATCCGCTCCAGGTCCACCTCACCGCCGGAGATCAGGAAGCCACGTTTCCGTCCCCCCTGTTCCAGAAGATCCCAGCCGGTCATCCCTTCCTCAGGGATGATCTTGAACCGGGCAGTAAGCGCGTCAGGACAGCGCTTGGCCAGCAGCTCGATGAGGTGGAAGGCCAGGGTCTCTACATCCATGATAGCGTCCCGCACCGCGCCGGTAAAAGCCAGATGAAGGCCGATGGTCTCATCCTCAAATTTGGGCCAGAGGATCCCGGGGGTATCCAAAAGCTCCAAGCCCTGGTCCACGGTGATCCACTGCTTGCCTCGGGTAACGCCGGGCCGGTCAGAGGCCTTCGCGGATTTCCGTTTGGCTACTTTATTTATAAAGGTAGATTTTCCCACGTTTGGGATCCCCACCACCATGGCCCGGACCGGACGGCCTACCTGGCCCTTTTCCTTCCACTTGGCGATTTGGTCCTTCAGCGTCGAGCGCATGACGGCGGAAAACTGCTTGACCCCCGCGCCGGACTTGGCGTCGCATTCCAGCACAGCAATGCCCTTGCTGCGGAAATACGCGGCCCACAGCTTGCTGGCGGCAGGGTCGGCCTGGTCGTTTCGGTTGAGGATGACCACGCGGGGCTTGCTCCCTACCAGTTCGTCAATGTCGGGGTTCCGGCTGGCGATGGGGATGCGGGCGTCGATGACCTCCGCCACTACGTCCACATACTTCAGGTTTTCCGCGATCATCCGCCGGGTCTTGGTCATGTGACCGGGATACCATTGGATATTCATCCTCGTTCCTCCGTTTCATGATTTGGGTCAAAAGTCAATACATGACAGATTAGTATACCATGGTTTTCTGTTCTCTGAAAAGAGGGCAAATTGAAATAATTGCGATTTTTCAAAAAAGAATTGGCCTGATCGACGATTTCAAACAGAAAAACCTCCACCTCGGCAGAACCGGGTGGAGGTCAGCCGGCTTACACCCGGCCTTTTTCGTCGATGAGCTTGTTCCAGCCCTCCAGTGCGGCCTCAGGGGTATCCGCAATGGCTTCGGGGGGCGTCACGGTATGTTCGATCCAGCCTTCCATGTCCAGATAGTGGCAGAGGATCTGGTATTTGTCATCATCCGTGAGTACCATCTCGATCCGATACTGCTGGTCGATCACCGGGAAAGATTTGATCTGCTCCATGACCGCCTGGCAGCGGGCGGCTTCGTTCTCAACACGTGCCATATGATTTGCCTCCTAAGCTATAAGTTTATATGATTGTAATTTGCGCTTAAAGCTTGTCGATATACTCACAGGCCGCCAGGGCCGCCACCGCGCCGTCTGAGGCCGCTGTGGTCAGCTGACGGACCTTTTTCGTGCGGCAGTCCCCTGCCGTAAACACGCCGGGGGTGCCGGTCTCGCAGTCCTCACCGGCAGCGATATAGCCCTGGGGATCCAAGCTGGCCACGTTTTCAAACGCCGTGTTGTCCGGCGTCTGCCCGATGGCAACGAACAGGCCGGCCACCGGGATGGTGCTGACCGCTTCTGAGTTTTTATCCTTGACCGCTACGGCGGACAGTCTTCCTTCACTCTCCTCCAGGTGGTCCACAGTGGCATTGAGGACGAACTCGACGTTTTCCCGCTCCTTCAGCCGGGCCAGGGACTCGTCGCTGCCCCGGAAGCCCTCCCGCCGGTGGATGAGGGTAACTTTATTACAATAATTGGACAGGAACAGTGCATCCTCCAGGGCAGTGTTGCCGCCGCCGTTGACCGCAACGTCCTTCCCTCGGAAAAACATCCCGTCGCAAGTGGCGCAGTAAGAGATGCCCTTGCCGATCAAACTCTGTTCATTATCCAGACCCAGGGGGCGATTTTTCGCACCGGTGGCAAGGATGACTGCCCGGCATTCGTATTCAGCCTTGGGCGTCTTGACCACCTTGATCTCTCCCTGATCTTCCACGCCAGTAACCCGCTGGAAAACCACTTCAGCGCCAAGCTCCTTGGCCTGATTGTAGAGATTGGTGGCAAACTCCACCCCTGAGACATGGGCCAGGCCGGGATAATTGGCTATATCCGGGGTATTGATGATCTGTCCGCCGTAGGTTGTGGCTTCCAGGACCAGAGCGGACTTGCCGGAGCGCTGGGCGTAGATGGCTGCGGACAGACCTGCCGGGCCCGCACCGACAATGACGATATCTTTCATGGCTGCGCCTCCTTTATTCTGGGATGAGAACCGCAGAAAGTGCGATCCCATGGGAACAGGGTTCCCGGTCGATCTTCCTGTTATCCGCACTTGCGGAATCCGTCGTTTTTTAGTATACTTAGGTCATGGGAAGAAAACGTTGTTTTTTAGCTGCTTCCATGACCGCGCGGAACAGGATCGGAGGGAAACAGGATGAAACGGGAGCTCTGTGAGCTGGTCTCCAATTACCCTACAGTGACCATACTGTCGCTGGGGTGTCTTGCTGTCCTCTGCCTGTTCAGCACTCTGGGCACGGTATGCTTCCTGGGTATTTTCTGCATCCTGATCCGAAGCATTCAGAAAGGAAGGGAAGAGGGCTGGCTGCAATCGGAGGATCCTCAGCCCCGGAGGAGACCACGCCATCAGAGTCCCACGCCTGATAACCGCAGGCGCACAAGCCGACAGGGCAAACGCGTCCGGGAAAGCCGAATGCCCAGTTATCGGTGACCTTCCTTCCCTGATTGATCCACTTTTAACAAAACAAATATCATGAAAGGGTCTGAAGTCCGGTGCCGGACATCAGACCCTTTTATATGGTCAGTTGGGTGCAGGCAGGATGATCAGGTCCCGTAGTAAAGCGTTTCGCTCTCGTTGGAGTCGCCCAGCAGGTCCACGAAGTAGGGAGCGACAACATAGACATTGGTAGCGATCTTCATGATATGACCGTCCTCGGAGTAAATGACACCGGAGACAAAGTCCAACAGACGGCGGGCCACCTCAGGGTCAGTATCAGCCAAGTTCAGCACCACGAACTTCATATCACGCAGCAAGTCAGCAATCTGAGAAGCGGCACGGTATTCCTTGGGCTGGGTCAGCACGATCTGCATATCAGCCACAGTGTGAATGGGCTGCACGCCGGGGTTCTCCATCATGGGGCGAACAGGTTCGGGTTCGGGTTCCTCGTAATCGTCGTAGGCTTCTTCGTAATCGTAATCGTCGTACAAATCCTCAGCCTCGGGGCGCTGAAACAGTCCTAAAATTCCCATCTGATGTTCCTCCTCTATATCTCTCAAAGGTTTGATGTATCCGCCACCGCTGAAGCGGTCACAATGCCATAAAACATTTTCTAAATCTTACACCATCCCGAAATAAAATGCAAGGGCTTTTCGGAATATTTTGTAATAAATCGTCGCAATTTTTCAATATATTGAATTTTTGTGGTGTGAAGCTGGAAAGCTTGTAACATTTCATCAGGTAAGGTCCAGCCGGTATCCGTCTATTCCAAAACTTCATCCAGCGCGGCCCGGTCCATGACGGTGACGGTGCCGCGGCCCAGAGCGACCATTCCCCGGCCGGCAAACTGGTTCAGCATTCTGGTGACGACCTCCCGGGAAGATCCGATGCACCGGGCAATGCTCTCATGGGTCACCCGGAAGGCCAGGGACCCCCGGCGAATGGATTCTTCCTTTAAGAAAAATGCCAACCGTTTTTCCAGGCTGAAAAAGACGATGCGCTCCATGGTCCGCAGCGCATGGGCATACTGCGTCGTGGCCTGCTTAAAGATCTCCCGTTCCAGTTCCTTGTTCTCACTCATCAGCCGGGCCAGCGAGGCGGCGGGGAGGATATCCACCTGGGCGGCGGTCTCCGCGGTGACTTGGCTCTCCAGGTCCAGGCTGTGCAGAACACAGGCCGCCGACAGGACGCAGCAATCCCCCGGCTCCGCTTGGAAAAGGGTGATCTCCCGGCCTTCCTCAGAGAGGACGTCTACCCGCAGACTCCCCTCCCGCACCAGGATCACGCCGACGCAGGCGTCACCATGGCGATGGACTATCTGGCCCTTGGCATAGTCGGCCCGCTGGACACAACGGTCGGCAAAAGTTCTCTGTTCTGGGGTGAGTATCGCGTAAAAATCAAATTCCATGGGAACCTCCCGGAATGTTGTCTCTGTCACCGGAGAGCCGGTTCCAGAAGAGATCGAAAAGCACCAATTTTGGTGATTTCGTCACTAGGAAAGGATATCGTTTCTTGCTATGATTATAGCACAAGAAACGGGTTCGTCTACCCGTCAAATTGAACATTTTTCACCCATTGCGAAAGGAGCTTATACGATGGATATGAAATTCTTTAAATGTTCCCACTGCGGCAATATCATCGCTTATGTTGATCCCAGCGGCGTAGATGTCATCTGCTGCGGCGATGAGATGGTCGAAATGAAGCCCAACACCTCCGACGGCGCCGGTGAGAAGCACGTTCCCGTCATCAGCCAGGACGGCGATATCGTCACCGTCTCCGTTGGCTCCGTTACCCATCCCATGCAGGAGAAGCACTACATCCAGTGGATTGCCCTCCAGACCGAGCAGGGCAATCAGAGAAAGGCACTGAAGCCCGACCAGGAGCCCGTGGCCAAGTTCGCCCTGGTTCCCGGCGACAAGGTCGTTGCCGCCTACGAGCTGTGCAACCTCCACGGTCTGTGGAAGGCCGAGCCCTGATCAAATAGCTCTTATCTGATTAAGATACAAGCCTATGCCCGCGTCTGGAATCAGGCGCGGGCGTTTTATCTTGTAACAAAGAAGAATTCGGTATATACTTGACCCATGATTGATTCGCAGAAAGCAGGGATAAATGATGAGTATCCAGGACACCCCAAGAGCCAGCCGGCTCCACATCGGGCTTTTCGGCCGACGCAACGCCGGGAAGTCTTCCCTAATCAACGCTCTGACCGGTCAGGAGATCTCCCTGGTCTCCCCGGTGGCGGGCACGACCACCGATCCGGTGTATAAATCCTTTGAGCTGGCCGGAGTCGGCCCCGTCGTCTTTATCGACACCGCCGGTCTGGACGATGTGGGGGATTTGGGCGCACTGCGCGTGGAACGGACCCGGCAGGCATTGGATAAAACCGATGTGGCAATCCTCGTTCTCACGGAGGCGCCTATGGAGGAGCTCCCCTGGCTGGACCTGCTGAAAGAAAAAGGCCGCCCGGTATTGGCGGTCCTAAATAAGAGCGACACGCTTCCCTCCCCTGACCTGACAGCAGAGGGTCTCTCTGAGATACTTGGGCTTCCTGTCCTTCCTGTCAGCGCGGCAACAGGGAAAAACATCGACAAACTCCGTACCGCCCTGGCCGAGGCAGCCCCGCCGGACTTCTGGGAACTCTCCATTACCGGCGATCTGGCTCAAACGGGCGATTTGGTATTGCTGGTGATGCCCCAGGACATCCAGGCGCCCAAGGGGCGTCTGATCCTGCCCCAGGTGCAGACCATTCGGGAACTTCTGGACAAGAAATGTACCGTTGTATCGTGTACGGCGGATTGTATCGAAACCACCTTGCAGGCCCTGGCCCGTCCTCCCAAACTCATAATTACGGATTCTCAGGCATTCCCCACTGTCTGGGAGTCCAAGCCCGCGGAGAGCCTGCTCACTTCCTTTTCTATTCTTTTCGCGGGATACAAGGGAGATATCGACGAGTTCCTGGCAGGAGCCAAGGCCATCGATGGCTTGGTGGAGAATTCCCGCGTCCTCATCGCGGAAGCCTGCGCGCACGCACCCAAAGAAGAGGATATCGGCCGGGTGAAGATCCCGCGCCTCCTTCGGAAAAAAGTGGGAGAGGGTCTTTCCGTGGACTTTGTTCGGGGAAACGATTTCCCGGAGGACCTGTCACCTTATGACCTTGTTATCCATTGCGGTGCGTGTATGTTTAATCGGCAGAACGTAATGAGCCGGATCGCACAGGCCAAGAATCAGAATACCCCTATCTGCAACTATGGTGTAGTTTTGGCAGCTCTGAATGGGATCCTGGACAAGGTATCCCACGCATAGCGGAACAAAAGGAACTACCAACCGCCAGTTTTTTCGCCGGTCGTCTGCACTTTGGTCAGGCCCCGCCTGGTGTTGCTTCAGCGTCCTTTTTTCCAGTCAATCATCCAGCCCAACCGCAAGCAGAGGGATGGCGTTAATAACGGGCTCTTCATAGGGATGGACCGACTTGACGGCACGAATGGTCTCCTGCAGCCGTTCCGCACGGATCGTAACCTCTACTTTGACCTCCTGCTCACAGTTGAGCTCTCCGACGGCGCCGCTGTATGGCGCTGTCCCTTCCAAAGGCCGCCAGGTCCCCATGACGTGGTGATAGGAAAGGCAGGCGTCATATCGGCCGATGTGGCCGGCGTCCACAGCGCGCAGCGCCTCCTGGAGTTCAGGCAGATGGCTCTCCGGGAGATAAATTTCCAGCTTGATATAGGGAAACTCCTTCATAGATGTTCTCCCCCTTTCATCCAGGCTCCGGAATCCATAATGATCGCGCCTGCGTCTTCCATATCCCGCAGGTTGCTTCTCTGGATTTCCTCGCTCTTCGACGAGGTACAGTCGGAGAGGACAATCACGTCGTAATCCAGAGAGAGTGCGTCGTAACAGGTGGTTCGAATACAGTTGGGCGTGGTCGTGCCCATTAAAACAAGGGTGTCGATCCTGAGCCGCCGGAGGAGCAAGTCCAGTTCCGTAGCGAAAAAAGCTGAATATCGGGGCTTGATGATATGGTAATCTCCCGTCCCGAAGCTGGCCGGCATTTCCTCGGAAATATCCGGCGAACACCCGGGCGAGAGGGGTTTTCCGCCCGCCTCCCAAGCCGCCAGACGAGTCCGCTCCACATCCCGTCCGTCCGTACGGTAGCGGCGGGTAACGAAGATTATAGGGATACCCCGAGCGCGGCAAAACACAATCGTCTTGGCGCAGGCCGGTAATGTGGCGGGCGCGCCGTCAATGAACAGCGGTGAGACGGGATGAAGAAACCCGTTTTGCATATCAATGACCAAAAGGGCCGTCCGTTCCATAAAGTGCCTCCTTCGCATCAGGGCGCGTCACGCCGTAAAATGATGGTTTTCTTCTAGTATAGCACAGTTTTTCCCAATGAAAAGAGGACCGCTCCCCTTCAAACACATTTCATCTTTGACAGCGACCTATTACAATAGGCAAAACCATTCTTTTCTTCTATTGTCACGTCGGCCCGGTTATGATATACTGCGAAATCATATCTCATGCGATCAAAAATGACAGGGCGGCAGTTCCGGCACATTTTTTCTGCCATGTTTTTTCATAAAACTAATTTTTTTGCTCCAAAACCGGGTGTTTTATGATATAATAAAGTGATATAGCCTATATTCGGCAGATATACTGCCTCTCTGGCTGTACCTGCCATCCCATCCCGCATTGAGAAAGAAGGGAACCCATGGAGGAGTGGATCAAAAACTGGAACCTGACCCATCTTTTGGTCAGCGCTGCCATTATCGTTGGCGCTGTCATCCTATGGAAGCTGTTTCGGCGCGCTTTCCTGCGTTTTTCCACCAAGCGGGCCGGAGAGGGCGGCGTTCAGGGGTCCGCAGGCACAGCGCTGACGGTAAGCTATGATGTGCTCAAGGTTTTGGTCATTCTCTGCGTGGTTCTGACTATCCTGCAGATAAACGGCGTCAACGTCACGTCTATGATCGCTGGTCTGGGCATCGCCAGCGCCATTATCGGGCTGGCTTTCCAGGATCTGCTGAAGGACGTCATCATGGGCGTGCACATCGTCACCGACAACTTTTTCCAGGTGGGCGATGTGATCCGCTACGGTCAGACCGAGGGTCAGGTCATCTCCTTCAATATCCGCACCACCAAGCTCCGGGATCTGGACGAGGGAAATATCTTCACCATCTGCAATCGGAATATCTCGGAAATCAAAAAGCGATCCAATCTTATCCTGATGAATGTCCCGCTTCCCTATGAGGAAGACTACCGCAAGGTCCATCAGGTCCTGGGCGCTATTTGCAGGCAAATCGCTATGATCGACGGGATAGAGGATTGTGTGTATAAGGGCACCCATGATTTCGGAGACTCGGCAATCATCTACCGGATCAATCTTTACTGTCCGCCTGAACTGAAATGGGAGATGTGGCGGGCCGCGAGAGCCCTTATCCAGGAGGGATTGGATGAAGCCGGGATCCCCATCCCCTATCCCCAGATGGATGTCCATCTCAGCAGTGGCAGCCACGCCGAGTGATCCATTCCCGCGTATCCATATCCAATGGCACCGCAATTTCATTTAGACAGATAACAGGAATAAACTCTCTATGAAGCCAAAAATCAAAACACGCTACGCACAATACTCCTTGTCTGCCGCTTCCATCGATCAGATCGCCGAGGAGATCGAGGCCTTTCTCTACAACATGGATACGGAGCGGGCCAATGTTCTTCGAATCCGTCTGGCTCTGGAGGAAGCGCTTCTGCGCTGGCAAGATCATTTTGGGGAAGCCGCCCAGGTAACCTTTGTCACCGGCACGCGCTGGAGAAGACCGGTCATCAGCCTGGAACTGAAAGGCGAAAGCTTCGACCCTATCCTGAATTCAGACAGTGATTTGGGCAATTGGAGCGATAACCTTTTGTCCGGGATCGGTCTGACGCCCAGATACGTCTATCAGCGGGGCGTCAATATCCTCCAGGTTCGCCTTCCCCGTCCCCACTGGAACCCCGCGCTGAATTTGCTTATTGCCCTTGGCCTGGGTCTGTTTCTGGGTTTTGGTGGTGGCGCCGTCTTTCCCCAGAGTATTCAGAGCACACTGATTCAAACAACGCTGGATCCCATTCAAAGCGTATTCTTCCGCATCCTGAATTCCGCCTCTGGTCCGATCATCTTCTTTACCGTCCTGGTGGCTATCTGCGGGATCGGAAACCTGGCGGCCGGAGGAAAAACCGGTCGGAAAATGCTCCTCCAATTTCTTGTGCTCAGTATGGGTGTGGCCATCATTTCCCTTATCATCTCAGTCTTTGTTTTTTCTGTTCACTATTATGATTATTCCTCGCAAAGCACCCGTTTTTCCAACGTACTGAACCTCTTCCTCAGTTTTATTCCCAATGATATTCTCTCGCCCTTTATCTCCGGCGATTCTCCACAGCTTATTTTAGTCGCCTTCATCATCGGCAACGCCATCCTTGTGGCTGGCACTCAGACCGAGGGCGTTACAAAGCTGCTGGAACAACTCAACGCCGTTGGGCTTATCGTCGCTGATTGGGTGAGCCGGCTCTCCCCGTTCTTTATCGTGGTCCTGCTTGTTCTGGGGCTTTGGAATCGTTCTCTGCAATCGGTTTTGGGATGCTGGAAACCTCTTCTGCTTTTCCTTGTGCTGACCGCGCTCACCCTGGTCAGCTGGATGCTCCTGATCTCTTGGAAATACAAGATCCCATTCCGTAAGCTGACAAAAAAGCTCCGTCCCTCTTTTTTGGTCTCTCTGCGCACCGCATCTGTAGACGCAGCCTACGGTGATATTCAGTTCTGCTGCGAAAAGCGGTTGGGCCTTCCCCGTTCCCTTACGTCGTATGGCCTGCCCTTCGGTCTGGTCTTATATATGCCTGCCAATACCATGGCAACGATGATCTTTACGCTGTATGCCGCCAAAAGCTTCGGCGTCGTAATCTCCGGCGTATGGTGCCTCACGGCCCTGGTGCTTACGGTATCTCTGATTATGGCCTCTCCCCCCATGGCCGGCGTGAATCTGCTGGCTTATGCCGCGATCTTCAGCCGGTTAGGGATTCCATCAGACGCCCTGACCATCGTTCTCATCGCGGATACGCTTTATGGATTCGTTACCGCAGCCGCCAATCAGACCCTTTTACAGCTGAATCTGATCCTGCAGGCCGAAAAAAATGACCAGCTCGACATAACGGTTCTTAGAAAGTAAGGTGTCACGCCTTTCTTCATACATTTACCTATTTTTATTCGATGATCCACACAGCCGCTGTCTGATCTGCGGCCCAGTATTAAAGGAGGAAATCTAAATGACCATCCAAAACAACAAAAACGGAAGCGCCCTGTCCCTGGCTTTGGAAGGCCGTCTGGACACCACCACCGCACCGGAGCTGGACGAGGTCCTCAAGGGCTCCCTGGATGGCGTCACAGAGCTGACCATGGATCTGGAGAAGCTGGAGTACCTCTCCTCTGCCGGCCTGCGTGTGCTGCTGTCCGCCCAGAAGACCATGAACAAGCAGGGCTCCATGGTGGTGAAAAACGCAAACGAAACGATCATGGAGATCTTTGAGATCACCGGCTTTTCTGACATTTTGAACATTCAGTAAATCTTTTTCGCTTTTACCATCCAGAAAAAGGAGGTGCTTCCATGAAGGAAATGACCATCGAAGCTACTGTAGAGAACATCCCCGTCGTCACAGACTTCGTAAACGAAGAACTGGAAGCTCTGGACTGCTCTATGAAGGTGCAGATGCAGATCGATGTTGCCATTGATGAGCTCTTTGGAAACATTGCCCACTATGCATACGATCCGGATACCGGCCCTGCCACGGTCCGGGTCGAGGTGGAAGAGGAGCCCCTGGCTGTGCTCATCACATTCATTGATAACGGCAAGCCCTACGATCCCCTTTCCAAGGAAGACCCTGATGTTACCCTTTCCGCGGAAGATCGGGCGATTGGCGGACTGGGCGTCTTCCTGGTAAAGAAGACCATGGATAACGTGAGTTACGAATATAAGGACGGGCAGAATATCCTGCGCATCCGGAAGAAAATGTGATTGGAGGAATGCACTATGACTATTTTTGACGAGGCTATCAGACTGGCCATCAGCGCCCACAGCGGACAAACCCGGAAAACCGATAAGACGCCCTATATCCTCCACCCCATGGAAGTTGCCTGCATCGCCTCCTCCGTCAGCGATGATCTTGACCTGCTGACCGCAGCTGTGCTTCACGACGCGGTCGAGGACACCGCTGTCAGCGTGGACGAGATCGCGGCCAAGTTTGGTGACCGGGTCGCTCAGATCGTAGCCACCGAAACCGAAGATAAACAAGACGGCCGCCCGCCAGAGGAGACCTGGAAGGCGCGCAAGGAGGATTCTCTCCAGCGTCTGAAAAACTGCGACGACCGACTGGTAAAGATCCTTTGGCTGGCCGACAAGCTGGCCAACCTCCGTTCTCTGCACCGCGCCCTGGTCAAAGACGGAGAGGCCGCCTGGGGCTATTTCCATCAATCAGATCCTAAGGAGCATTATTGGTATTATCGTTCGGTAGCAGACCTTCTGAAGAGCGATCTTGGCGGCTCCCCTGCTTGGGATGAACTGGACGCTCTCGTGGAAAGGGTATTTGCTGGGAGGATTTGACATGGCACTTATCGCAACAAAAGAAAACGGCAACCTGCTGACCATTTTTCTCAAGGGTCATATCGACTCCGCTAACGCCGGAGATGTGGAAAAGGAAATCGAAGAGGCCAGGGCCCAGTCTTCGGCTTCTGACCTTCTCTTGGATGCTTCAGAACTGAACTATATCTCCAGCGCCGGGCTGCGGGTGATCCTTCGCCTGCGGAAGCAGATGCCAGATCTGTCCGTGATCAACGTCTCTCCGGAGGTCTATGAGATTTTTGATATGACGGGCTTTACGGAGATGATCAATGTCCAGAAGGCCTATCGTCAAATCTCCGTGGAAGGCTGCGAGGTTATCGGCCAGGGCGCCAACGGCAAGGTCTATCGCATCGACCCTGATACCATTGTAAAGGTCTATCTCAATCCCGACTCTCTCCCTGAGATCCACCGAGAGCGTGAGCTGGCCCGGACGGCTTTTGTGCTGGGCGTCCCCACCGCCATCCCCTACGACGTGGTTCGCGTGGGCGAGGGCTACGGTTCGGTCTTTGAACTGCTCAACGCCGACAGCTTTGTTAAGCTGCTGACCAAAGGAAAGAAGTCCCTGGATGAAGTAGCCAAGATGAGTATTGACCTGCTCAAGCTCATTCACAGCACCGAGGTAAAGCCCGGCTCCATGCCCGACATGAAGGCTGTAGCGCTGGATTGGGCAGACTTTTTGAAGGACTATCTGCCGGAGGACTTGTACACAAAGCTCCACAGCCTGGTGGCCGCTGTCCCGGAGGACCATCATATGATGCACGGGGATTACCACCTGAAAAACGTGATGCTCCAGAACGGAGAAAGCCTGCTGATCGACATGGATACCCTTTGCTATGGGCATCCCGTATTCGAGCTGGCCAGTATGTTCAACGCTTATATGGGCTACGGTGAGTTGGACCACGACATTACATTGAACTTCATGGGGATTCCCTATGATACAGCAGAAGAGTTTTGGAAAAAGTCTCTCAAGCTCTATCTGGGCGACGCCGATGAGGAAACCATCCGATCCGTGGAGGAAAAGGCGCAGATCGTGGGCTACACCCGGATCATGCGCCGCCGCATCCGCCGCAACGGCTTCGACACAGAGGAAGGCCGGGCAGAGATCGAAAACTGCAAGAAGCATCTTGCGGAACTGCTGCCCAAGGTGGACACTCTGACATTCTGATCTAAGTTCGATCGCACCGCAGATCACCCGACTGGTCCGTTTGGATGATCTGCGGCGCGATTCATTTTCTGCTGGCGGAAGGAAAGGTCGTGATCGCATAGGGCAAAGAAAATATCGCTGGCTGATCCCGCTTTGTATTGCGGGGTTAGTTATTGGCCTGTTTGCTGTCTACGTTTCTGACTATTACCATGCCGACGATACCGCTTTGAATGCTTTGCAGTCAGATGGTTCTGTGATCGTGGCGCAAACCGAGTTTGGGTGGATGTTTGATGGACCATCTAAACGCGCCGCTTTGATATTTTATCCCGGTGCAAAGGTAGAGGAAACGGCTTACGCCCCCTTCCTGCATCGTCTGGCAGAGGGCGGAATAGATGTGTTCCTGGTCAAAATGCCCTTTCACCTGGCGGTTTTCGGCACCAATCGCGCGGATAGACTCTTGCCTCGTTTTTCCTATGAATCGTGGTATATCGGCGGTCATTTATTGGGCGGGGCAATGGCTGCAAATTATGCTTCTGCACACGGAGCCCGGTTGGATGGCGTCATTCTGTGTGCGGCCTACCCGATCAAGTCACTGGATTCTGGTTTGACGGAGATCATGCTGTACGGTTCAGAAGATACCGTTCTTCGGATGAATAAGGTGGCCGAAAGCAGGCAGTATGCGCCGAATCACTTCATTGAAAGAGTGATCCCCGGCGGAAACCACGCGCAGTTCGGTAATTACGGGCTCCAGGCCGGAGACGGCACAGCTACGATCTCATCGGAGGAACAGCAGGAGCAGGCGGCTGACGTGATCTTAAATGAGATCGGATAGAAAGCTCAATTATTTGATTCCCTAGCGACAAAAAGACCGCATCGAGAAAATCTCGATGCGGTCTTTTGTGGAGGCGCCACCCAGATTTGAACTGGGGCATAGAGGTTTTGCAGACCTCTGCCTTACCACTTGGCTATGGCGCCATTTGGAGCGAGTGACGAGGCTCGAACTCGCTACCTCCACCTTGGCAAGGTGGCGCTCTACCAGATGAGCTACACTCGCAAATGGTGCCCAGGGCCGGAATCGAACCAGCGACACGCGGATTTTCAGTCCGCTGCTCTACCAACTGAGCTACCTGGGCAAATTGGGCACCGTAATGATACCCAATGGCGACGCGGAAGGGACTTGAACCCTCGACCTCCGGCGTGACAGGCCGGCGTTCTAACCAACTGAACTACCGCGCCAAATGGGTGGTGGGAACAACAGGGCTCGAACCTGTGACCCCATGCTTGTAAGGCATGTGCTCTCCCAGCTGAGCTATGCTCCCGTGGACTCTCAGGACTTCCTTGCCCCAAGCGACGAAATTTATTATATCCATCCGCACCCGATTTGTCAATAGGAAAATTTAAATATTTACACTTTTTTCCCGCCAGCGGCAAAACTCAAAGCTCCGCCGCCAACGCCTCCAGTTCCTCGGTTTCAAAAACCTGAACAGTGTCACAGAACTGACAGGTCAGTTCCGCCCGTCCCTGCTCCGAGATCAGGGCCCGAAGCTCATCCTTCCCCATGCTCCGCAGCGCATTCTTCATCCGCTCCCGGCTGCAATAGCAGCGGTATTCCACGGGAACCGTCTCCAGCAGCTCCAGGTCGAAGGCGGACAAGACCTGCCGAAGGAGCTCTTCCACATCCATGCCCCGGCTCAGATGCTGGGTCACCGTGCCCATGCGGGCAATCCCCTCTTCCACCTTGTCGATGACAGCGTCATCTGCCCCGGGCAGGAGCTGGATCAGGTATCCGCCGGCTGCCGCGACGGACAGATCCGTGTCCACCAGAACACCCAGGGCGCAGGCTGTGGGGATCTGCTCACTCTCAGCAAAGTAGGCGGTGATGTCCTCTGCGATCTCACCGGAGACCAGGGGCACCGTTCCCACATAGGGTTCCTTTAACTGTAAGTCCTTGATCACTGTCAGGGAGCCCTGCGTCCCGACGGCGGCCCCGACATCCAGTTTGGCAGGGCCTTTCAGCGGAAGCTCCACCTGACCGTTCTGGACATATCCCCGCACGTTTCCGCTGCTATCGGACACAGCCAGGATGTTTCCCACGGGGCCTCCCCCGCTGATCCGGAGGGTGACAGAGCCGTCTTCCTCTTTTAACTGCTCTCCCATCATAGAGGCAGCCATCAGCGTGCGCCCGAGGGCGGCGGTGGCCACAGGCAAGGTCTTGTGGATGCTCCGGGCCCGCTCCACCAGGTCCCTGCCCTGAATGGCCATGGCCTTGATGGGCGCGTCCTTAGCGATCATTCGAATAATATGGTCCATACGTTTCTCCTTCAATCTTCTTATCTATTGTTCTGTGTCAGCGCCGGCTTCCGTGCAGTGAAAAAGATCCTGTCCTCTCCCTCCAATGGCCGCCGCAGCTTTTTATCTCCGTATAGACGGATATCCACAAAGCCTGCCTGGGTCAGCAGCTCGGTGAGTTCTTTTACGGAGTAGGCATACTCCTCATGGACCTCACTGTCCCGCAGCCAGACTTCTCCGTCTCGCTGAAATACATCCATGGCATAGGTGCAGATCCGGCGACGCTTGTCATACTCCGTCCGCCAGACGCAGTAGGCATCCTCTGTTTCGTCCAGGAAAAGCCCTCCATCCAAAGCGGCCAGGTGCTTCTGGGTGTGCACGTCAAAGATGAACACCCCACCTGGCTCCAGAAAAAGCCAGATCCGATGGAGGGCCTGTTTCAGAATCGAGCGTTTCGTGATGTGGTTGAGACTGTCCAGGAGGCAGACGCAGGCGTCCACTGTACCGTAAAGGTCCAGACCTTCCATGGACTGACAGAGAAAGATCGGCGCGATCCGCCCCCCTTCAACCTCTTTTTCCGCCGCCACCGCAAGCATCTCCGGGGAAAAGTCCACCCCGATCATTTCGTAGCCCCGGTCTGCCAGCAGAAAGGTCATGGTCCCTGTTCCGCAGGCCAGGTCCAGGATCGTATGCACCGGACGTTTTTCTCGGGAGAAAAGCTTTTCCAGAAAGTCCGCCCATGCCGGATAGTTCACATCTTCCGTCATAGCGTCGTAGCATCTGGCCAGGGCGTCGTAGGTCCCATCCATCACAGTCTCCTCTTCTTCTCTTCCTTCCAAACTTCCTCCAGCCGGGGCAGAACGGATTCATATCCCCCCGCGCCGTACTGAAGGCAGCGATTGACCCGGCTGATGGTGGCGCTGCTGGCGCCGGTCTCCTTCAGGATATCCTGATAGATCATCCCATCCCGCAGGTGCATGGCAACCTCAATGCGCTGTTCCATCGCCATGATCTCACTGACCGTACACAGGTCCTGAAGGAAACGGCGGCATTCCTCCACGGACTTCAGTCGGAGAAAGCTCTCATACAACAGATCCTGGTCCTCCTGAAGCGTTTTTTTCATAGGGATCCCTCCTTTGCACAAAGGTTTCCCTTTGATGCTCTTATATTTTAGCACGGTAAATCGCGACTGTAAAGAGAGAGATTCCACAATGACTGACGGGGAAGAAAAATGAATTTTATCTCCGTCGAACTTGCAAAATCCACCTTGTCGTATTATAATAGCCCTGCATACAGCGGCGAACAGCAGCTTGTTCGCCTTCGCATTTTTTGATTGAATGGGAGGGAGCTTTATGGTCAAAGCGATCGTAGGAGCCAACTGGGGCGATGAAGGAAAGGGCAAAATCACAGATATGCTGGCGGAGCAGTCCGACGTAGTCATCCGCTTTCAGGGCGGGGCCAACGCGGGACATACCATCATCAATTCGTATGGGCGGTTTGCCCTTCATACCCTGCCCTCCGGCGTCTTCTACCCGCACATCACGAACATCATCGGAAACGGCATGGCCCTGGATATCAGCAAGGTTATCGCTGAGTTGGAAGATCTCACAAGTTCCGGCGTCCCCGCCCCGAATCTGATCATCTCGGAGCGGGCCCAGATCCTGATGCCTTACCACGTCCTCCAGGACGCTTATGAGGAAGAGCGTCTGGGCGGCCGGGCTTTCGGGTCCACCAAGAGCGGCATTGCTCCCTTTTATTCTGACAAATACGCCAAGATCGGTATCCAGGTCTGTGACCTCTTTGATGAATCCCGGCTGAAGGAGCGGCTCCAGCGCGCGGCGGAGATCAAGAACATCCTCTTTGAAGATATGTATCACAAGCCTCCTGTGGACGTGGACGGGCTCTATCAGCAGCTTTTGGCCCAGCGGGAGATCATTCGCCCCTACGTCGGCGACGCGGTCACCTTCGTCCACAAGGCTCTGAAGAAGGGCAAGACCATTCTGCTGGAGGGACAGTTGGGGGCGATGAAGGACCCCGACCTGGGGATCGTCCCCATGACCACCTCCTCCCACACCCTGGCGGGCTTCGGGTGCGTCGGCGCATCTGTCCCCCCCACGGAGGTCAAGGAGGTCATCTGCGTCAGCAAAGCTTACTCCTCCTGTGTCGGTTCCAAGACCGAGCCCTTTGTCAGCGAGCTGCTTGGTGAGGCCGGAGACGAGCTCCGCCGCAGGGGCGGCGACAAGGGGGAGTTCGGCGCGACGACTGGCCGTCCCCGTCGGGTGGGCTGGTTCGACGCGGTGGCCACCCGCTACGGCTGTATGATCCAGGGCGCCACCCAGGTGGCTCTCACTTGCCTGGACGTGTTGGGATACCTGGATGAGATCAAGGTGTGCACCGCCTATGAGATCGACGGACAGATCACCAAGGACTTCCCCGTTCCTCCCCTGCTGGAGCGGGCCAAGCCGGTGTTCACCACATTGCCCGGCTGGAAAACAGACGTCCGGGGCTGCACCGAATATGCGTCTCTGCCGGAAAACGCCAAGGCCTACGTGGATTTTTTGGAGAAGGAGATCGAAACGCCCATTAAACTGGTCTCTACCGGTCCGGGACGGCACGAGGTTGCCTATCGAAAGTAACACAAACTGCACATTGAGGAGCAGACTTTGCCGTCTGCTCCTCTGTTTTCACCCCTGCTCCATGGCTGTCCTGAGCTTTTCCAGCGCCTTTTTCTCTATGCGGGACACATAGGACCGACTGATGCCCCATTGGGCGGCGATCTCCCGCTGGGTCTGGGGCGGTTTTCCGTCCAGGCCATAGCGCCGGGTGATGACCCCGGTCTCCCGGTCAGTCAGGCAGGTCGCAACGCACTGACGGACCATGGAGCGGGAATCCTTGGCGTCCAAATTTTCCAGAAGATCGTCGTCCACCTTGATAACGTCCATCAGAGACAGGGCAGCCCCCTCCCGATCAGACTCGATGGCATCAGAGAGAGAGACGTCTCCCTGAAATTTGCGCTGGGCGCGGAAATACATCAGGATCTCGTTCTGGATACAGGTACTGCAGTAGGTGGCAAGCTTGACCTTTTTATCCAACTGATAGGTCGAGATTCCCTTGATGAGCCCGATGGTCCCGATGGAGATCAGATCGTCCTGGTCGCTGGGCTGGACATAGTATTTTTTCAGAATGTGGGAAACCAGGCGCAGGTTGTGCTCAATCAGTTTATTCCGGGCCTCCATGTCTCCGGCCGCGTATCGTTCCAGATACATACGCTCCTCCTCCGGTTTCAGAGGACGGGGGAAGGAGCCGGTATTTCCCAAGCGCAGAGGAAAGCACAGCGTATTGAGCAGCAGCATCGCCCAAGCGGTGATCATAGACAGCACCTCCATGGATGGAGTCTATTCAGTCAGTGCCTGTCTCTATTTCTCCTCCGTCCAATCGGAGCCCTGCTCCTTACGTCCGGTTTTGTTCTGCCACACACCTTCCCCTTGCAAGTAATCGCATCTGACAGTATAATGATTCCATAAACCACCCGATAGAAAGCAGGCGATTGTATGAACGTACTGATCACTGGCGCGTCCTCCGGTATTGGCAGGGAGCTGGCCCGCCTTTTGGCTCCCCGCTGCCGGCAGCTTGTCCTGGTCGGACGCAACACCCGGCGGCTGGAAACCCTGAAGACCGAACTGTCATCCTACCCTTCCCTTCAAGTCTCCGTGGTCGTCGCGGATATCAGCAATAAAGACGCCTGTCTCTCCCTTCACAACGAATACCCGGACATCGATTTCCTGATCAATAACGCCGGGTTTGGCGATTTCGGGGAATTCTGCGAGACCGATCTGGACAAGGAGCTCCAGATGATCGATACCAACATCAAGGGTCTGCACACGCTGATGAAGCTTTATCTGCCCGACATGGTGAAACGGGACCACGGACGGATCCTTAACGTAGCTTCTATCGCCGGATTCATGCCGGGACCTTTGATGGCGACATACTATGCCACCAAAAACTATGTGGTGCGGCTGTCTGAAGGGGTCCGGAAGGAACTGCGGGCCAAAGGTTTCAAGGTGAAAATTAGTATCCTCTGTCCCGGCCCTGTACAGACAAATTTCGAGAAGACCGCCAACATTGCCTTTCAGTTTAACGGTACGGATGTCAACCGGGTCGCGCGATACACCCTGGAGCATCTGGATCAGTTTTACATTGTGCCCAGTCTGCCAATTCGGGTCTCTCGTGTGCTGGTCAAGGCCCTCCCCACTCCTGTCGTGACCTCAGCCATCTATTTTCTGCAGAGCCGACGGAAAAAATAACCGGCAGAAATGTGCGTAAATCACAGTCAGGACGAAAAAACTATCCTATAATCAGGCCATCAAATCAAAACAAAATTCCTGAAAGGAAGTGCGAGTATGTCTATGATGAATCTCAACAACGCCAATTTTGAAGAAAAGGTCACCCAGTCTGATTCCCCTGTTCTGGTGGACTTCTGGGCCGCCTGGTGCGGTCCCTGCACCATGCTCTCCCCCATTGTGGAGCAATTAGCTGAGGAGCATCCCGAGATCTCCTTCGGCAAAGTCAATGTTGACGAAGCCCCTGAGCTGGCACAGCGGTTCCAGGTTTCCGCCATCCCCACCCTGGTCCTGTTCAAGGACGGCAAGGCTGTGGATATGTCCGTGGGTGTTAAGTCCAAGGATGACCTGGAAGAGTTTATCAAGTAAATTCCCTTCATTTCTCCCAAAAGAGCGCCTGTCTTTGATGACAGGCGCTCTTTATGCTCTGTGTATCTCACGCAGAAGCGGCACTCCCAGGGTGCGAAGGACAGAAAAACACTGGCAAAACGGCGCTGTTTGGGATATACTGAGAAAAAATCGAGGTGACAGATATGAAAGAAACCGAATTCCACGCCGTTCGCGGCGATATCACCAAAGTAACAGATGTCCAGGCAATCGTCAACGCCGCCAACACCAGCCTGCTGGGCGGCGGCGGGGTCGACGGCGCCATCCACCGGGCCGCCGGCCCCGACCTTCTTGCGGAGTGCCGGACTCTGAACGGTTGTCCCACAGGAGAGGCAAAAATCACCAAAGGGTATCGGCTGCCCTGCGACTACGTCATTCACACACCGGGTCCGATCTGGCGGGGCGGCGGGCATCGGGAGCCGGAACTTCTGGCCGACTGTTACCGAAACTGCCTGGCACGG
>Ga0256405_10003266_pt1 | contig 34045 bp, 32 predicted proteins | sample RumenRJG_02DNA_FD_189096 | JGI IMG/M metagenome (GOLD analysis project Ga0256405, IMG submission 189096) | Bovine rumen microbial communities from Lethbridge, Alberta, Canada - RJG_02 | ecosystem: Host-associated > Mammals > Digestive system > Stomach > Rumen | place: Canada: Alberta...
TATAGACAAGTTTATTGGATTAGATAAGGTAAAAAAAGTCATTACAAAAAACGGTTTAGAAATTGATACAGATTTAGTCCTTATTGCAACAGGTGTAACTCCAAATGTCGAATTAGCAAAGGATGCAGGAATAGAATTAGGAGTTACGGGAGCAATAAAAGTTACATCAAGAATGGAAACTAATATTCCTGACATTTACGCATGTGGTGATTGTGTTGAAAAATATCATATCGTGGGAGAAGCTCCATGTTGGATTCCTCTTGGTTCAACATCAGGTAAAGAGGGAAGATGTTGTGCAATAAATGTATCCGGCGAAGTTGATGAATTTGAAGGTGTTCTCGGCTCAGCAGTTACAAGATATTTTGATTTAACAATGGCAATAACGGGATTAACCGAAAAAACAGGATTTAAGTACGGTTTTGAGCCGGTATCTGTTATTATTAACAAAAATGATAAAGCCGGCTATATGCCTGATGTAAAAAAAGTAGTTATAAAACTAACTGCAGATAGAAAAACAAAAAGAATACTTGGGGCTCAAGCTATAGGCACAGGAGATGCCGATAAACGTATAAATACGCTTACAAGTGCATTATTATCGAAAATGACAATAAATGAATTTTTAGGGGATGACATAACTTATGCTCCTCCATATTCAACAAGTATTGACCTCATGCTTACTGCAGCACAAAAATTATCCAAAAAACTTGAAAATAATTAGGCCTCAGCAGTTCTGATATTAGCAGCAGGTTTTCCCATTTTTAAAAGAATTTTTATTACTTTAGGCATTTGACATACAAAAGAATATTTACCTTTTGAAATAGAACATCTTGAGCAATCACATCCAAGTTTGTAGCATTCTAATGCCTGTTCTGTCCAATTTTGAGTAATCGATTCCGATATTTCACCGTTATTTTGCGGTTCAAATTCTTCATCTGTGTAATCTTTAACGATTTTAATGCTGATTGTCATAATTTACTCCCCTATATATCCCATAACACGTTTCATTCTAAAAAAAATATATTATATTTTAATCCTCTATTTGAATGATATTTGTTCTTTTTTATTGTTTGAATTATAATATTTTTATTAATACAAAGGAGAATAATAATGGAAGAACTTTTAAAGCAAAGTGCATCACAACAGCGTAAAGCTTTGTTAAATAAAGAAATATCAGCAGTAGAACTTGCAAATGCATCATTTGCAAGAATAGATGAAGTAGAAGATAAAGTTAAGGCATTTAATTCTTTAACAAAGGAATCCGCATTAGAAACAGCTAAAAAAGTAGATGATATGATAGCAAAAGGTGAAGAATTACCCTTGCTTGCAGGTATACCAACTGTATTAAAAGATAATATGAATTTTAAAGGTTCTAAAACAACTGCATCAAGTAAAATACTTGAAAATTTTGTTTCTCCTTATAATGCTACAGTTACAGAAAAATTATTGAATAATTATGTACCAATTGTTGCAAAAGCAAACTTGGACGAATTTGCAATGGGTAGTTCAAATGAAAACTCTGCATTTGGTAAAGTTCACAATCCTTGGAATTTAAATAAAGTTCCCGGTGGTTCATCAGGAGGTTCTGCTGCAAGTGTTGCTTCATGTGAAGCGACATTGGCTTTAGGTTCTGATACGGGTGGAAGTATACGTCTTCCTGCAAGTTTTTGCGGTGTTGTAGGTATGAAGCCGACTTATGGCAGAGTTTCCCGTTATGGTTTGATTGCATTTGCTTCATCTTTAGACCAAATTGGACCGTTTGCAAGAACTGTTGAAGATGCAGCTATGCTTTTACAGGTTATATCCGGCTTAGATGAACGAGATTCTACATCTTTGAATGTTCCTGTTGAAGATTACACAAAGAGTTTGAACAATGACATTAAAGGTAGAAAAATCGGTGTTATAACAGACCTTATGGGTGAGGGTGTATCAAATGATGTAAGAAAAGCTGTTGAAAATGCAATTGATACATACAAACAATTAGGAGCAGATGTAGTAGAGGTATCACTACCTACATTAAAGTATTCTATCGGAATTTATTATATACTTGCAACAGCAGAATGCAGTTCTAATTTAGCACGTTTTGACGGTGTAAAATACGGATACAGATGTGCTGATGCAAACAATTTATTAGAAATGTATACAAAAACTCGTGCAGAAGGTTTCGGTGCAGAAGTAAAACGTAGAATAATGCTTGGAACGTACGCTCTTTCATCAGGTTATTATGATGCTTATTATAAAAAAGCGCAAAAAATGAGACGCCTTGTAAAAGAAGATTTTGATAGAGTGTTTGAGCAAGTTGACGCATTGATTTCACCGACTTGCCCTAATACTGCATTCGATATGGGTGCAAGAATGGCAGATCCGTTGTCTATGTATTTAACTGATATTGCAACTATTTCAGCTAATCTTGCAGGTATTCCGGGAATAAGTGTTCCTGCAGGTTTTGATAGCGAAAATATGCCAATTGGTTTACAAATATTGACTCCGCAATTAAAGGAATCTGATTTGTTTAACTTCGCATATAAATTTGAACAAGAACATGATTATTATAAAACAATAGCTAAACTTTAAGAAATGTAAATAAAAATGATTAAAAAATGCATTTTAGATAAACTTTTGTAACAATTCATAGGTCATGTGAAAAAAAAGGAATATATTTGTTTTTATAATAGTAGTAGCAAACAGTAATTATGTTAAAAACAAAAAGGGGTGGTGTATATGGCATTAAATTTTAACGCAAATTTTGGAAAAACAGCAGCAACAGAAACAGCAGGTTCTTTGGCTTCTACTGAAACAGCAGGAACAATTGCAGAAGCAGAAACAGCTGGATCATTAGCAGAAGCAGAAACAGCAGGAACTGTTGCATCAGCAGAAACAGCAGGTTCAATGGCTTCTTCAACAGTTGGCTTGAGCAATTCAGACGAAGGAACTATTGCTTAGTTTTTGAGATTAATTTTTATCATTTAGAGGTAAGCTTATGTTTACCTCTTTTTGTCGTGCTGTAAGTTTATGACAAAAATAATGCTTCGTGATATATTATTTATGTAGATAATAATATATCACGAGGTTTTTTATGTTTGATAATCTAAGCGAAAAATTACAGGAAATTATAAGACATACATCTGGAAATGATGCATTAACACAAGAAAATATGCAGGATGCACTTAGAGAAATAAGAAGGGCATTATTAGAGGCGGATGTTAATCTTAGAGTTGTTAAGGCATTTATTTCAAACATAAAAGACAGAGCGGAGGGTGAACATGTATTACAGGGTGTAAATCCTGCTCAGCAGCTTGTAAAAATTGTTCATGACGAGCTAGTAAAATTGTTAGGAAATGAATTAAAACCTCTTAATTTAACAGGACATCCAAGTGTAATAATGATGTTAGGTCTTCAGGGTTCAGGTAAAACAACATCAAGTGCAAAGCTTGCAGTAAAATTAAAAAAAGAGGGCAAAAATCCGTTACTTGTTGCATGTGATGTATATAGACCTGCTGCGGTAAAGCAGTTACAAACATTGGGAAATCAGACTAATACCGTTGTTTATGCAGAAGAAGGTGTAACTGATGTGCAATCTATTGTGCGACATTCTTTAGATTATGCAAAAGAAAACGGATTTAATGTTGTAATTCTAGATACGGCAGGACGTTTACAAATCGATACTAATATGATGGCAGAACTTCTTTTGATTGACAGGATATTTTCTCCGCAGGAAAAATTATTAGTTATAGATGCTATGACAGGTCAGGAAGCTGTAAATGTTGCGGAAAATTTTGATGCACAGCTCAATTTAACAGGGCTAGTATTAACAAAATTAGACGGAGATTCGAGAGGAGGTTCTGCATTAAGTGTTGTATATTGTACTAAAAAGCCGATAAAATTAACAGGTACGGGTGAAAAGCTTAATGCTTTGGAGGATTTTTATCCTGAGCGAATGGCAACACGTATTTTAGGAATGGGAGATGTTGTTTCGCTTGTAGAACGTGCACAGGAAGTTTTTGATGAAGAAGAAGCCAGAAAATTAGAAAAAAAGATGCAGAAGGCAGAGTTTACTTTTGATGATTTTTTGACTATGCAAAAGCAGATGAAAATGTTTGGTTCTATAGATCAAATACTTGGAATGCTTCCGGGTATGAATTTAAAAAAAGAGGACAGGGATTTAATATCTCATGAGGGCGGTAAACAAATGAAACGTATTGAAGTGTTTATTCAAAGTATGACACCTGAAGAACGTTCTAATCCTCAGATTTTAAATTCAAGCAGAAAAAAGAGAATTGCAGATGGTTCAGGTATTCCTTTGCATGACATAAATATCTATATAAAACAATTTGAACAGATGCGTACAATGATGAAGAACATGAATAAAATGAAAGGCATGTTTGGAAAAATGGGTGGATTTGGTATACAAAAAGCAATGCAAGCTATGCAAAAATTTAAGTAAATTTTAAATCTTATATGCTCTCAATAATCCGCAAAGAGTTTTGGAATCGTTAATTTCACCTTTTTTTATCATTGAGAATGCTTCGTCTATAGAGTATTCATACAGTTGTAATATTTCACCTTCATCGGGATGTGTATGGGTATAAGTTAAGTCTTTTGCATAATACAAATACAACTTTTCATCACAAATTCCTGGAGTTGTATTTATATATCCGAGAGATTTCCAATTTTTTGCTATATACCCTGCTTCTTCTTCCAATTCTCTTTTTGCTGCATCGTCCGGATTTTCACCATATTCTAATTTTCCTGCCGGAAGTTCTATTGATGTATGGGCAAGCGGATAGCGGTATTGTTTTACAAACAATATTTTCTTTTCAGGTGTTTCTGCAACAATTACAACACCACCAGGATGTCTTATTACTTCTCTAAAACTTTTATGTCCGTCAGCAGTTTCGATATCATCATATTCAACATGTATTACTTTTCCGTCATAAGCTATTTTTGTTGATAATGTCTTTTCAGTAAAATCCTTTTCTTCCATTTATTAAGTCCTCAAAGTGCATCTACAATAGATTTTATGCTGTCATTTGTAATATGTTTAAGTGCATAAGTTTTGTCTTCTTCTGATAATTTGTTTAAATATTTTAATACTTCCAATGATTTTAATATTATAGTTTGATTTTTAGAATTTAATAATTTTCGAATTGCATTAATATCTGTTGTCATATCAAGTGCAAATTCTACAAATTCACTTGTTTCTTCAAGTTCAGGTGTAATAAATTTTTCTAAATCATCGTCGGTATTATCATTTAAAAGCGTTTTTATAAAGTTAACTTCTTCTTTTGTATTTTTATCTTCATCAAATAAGTATTCATCATTTTCGGTTAATTGATTAAATTTGTTTTTAGCATACAAAAGTAAAACTGCATTTTTTGAATTTGGTTCTGAAAAAATAAGCTTTTCAAAAATTTCATATAAATTGAATGTAAAAATACTTGATATAGGTATAATTTCTCCTAATCCGCTTAAAATATGCATTATGGCTAAAAGAGTATTGTTGTGATAAGCAGGATTGTTTAATAAAATGGAAAAATCTTCTAAATAGCCAATTTCTTGTGCAATATATTCAGAGAAAGAAGATTTTTTCATTGCATTGAACATTTCCGAGATATTATTTTTCTCTCCGTAGGCAGATAAAAATTTTGTTCCTAAAAGTATTTCATAATCATCATTTGATTTTAATTTGTTTAAAGCACTGTTTATACATTCTCTATCTTTTATTGCAGATAATGCTTTTGCTGAGTTGATTGCAAGCGGTTCAAATTCTGAATATGATAATTCTCTCAATTTATCTAATGTTTCAGTATCCGGTTTAAATTCAAAATACTTAGCAGAGTAGCTTTGTTCATTTTGAGTTCCGTTGAATAATTTGTTTTTCATTACATTATGAACTTCTTCATCAGAAAATTGAGATAATACATCTGATATAAATTCATCATAATAAGGTGAATAAAATTCTAAAAACTTAAGCAGATTTTTAAAATTATCTTTAGTACATGCTTGTTTTAATCTTTTAGCAACATTATTTTTAACAAAATCAAACAAAAAATCATCTTGATTTACAAGTTCTTTAAAAGCATCAACATCAGCATTTGATATAATATGCCGTGCAGCTTCAATGTAATCTGCTTGATTTTTACTTGTTAATTTTTTTATAAGGTTATTCATTAATCCAAATAAAATGCAGTTATAACTTTATGACCTTCTTCAGCGTATTCTATAGCACCGTGCAATGTTTTACTTGTATGCGATAAGAAACATATTAATTGGTTACAATCATCAATGATTTCTCTATTACATACTCTTGATGCATCAGCTAATGTCATCATGGCTCTGTCAGCATGTTCAACAATATTTGGAACACCTATCAATTGGTCTTGTACGTCTGATGGCTGTTGACCTATTGTTTGAGGTAAAACAACTTTTAGTTTATCAGGATTTGCCTTCATAGCACCTCTAATCGTTGCTGCGTTTGTTCCTGATGAACCGCCTGATGTTATAATGGTGTTGCCTTGTTTAACAAGTGCTGTTACAAGTGTTTCAATAATTTGTTGATGTGTAATTGCAAGGTTTCGACTGCCTATAACAGCAATTCTTTTGGCAGACTGTTGAATGGTTGCAAGTTCCATTGCAAGCTCATCAAACGTATCAGGTGAACTATCAGATACTGAATCCATATCATCAATAGGAACCATTATACTTCCTTGACTTTCTTCGCCTTTATTCTCATCACTCAACATTATAACTTTTTCTAAGTCTGTCATATTACCTACCTTTGCAAAATACATGTTTTTGATTATAATAATATCATAAAATTTTTTTTGTGAATAGGGTTATGGAAAATATATTAGATAAACTTAACGAACGTCAAGTTGAAGCTGTTAAAACAGTTAAAGGACCTTTACTTGTATTAGCTGGAGCAGGTTCGGGTAAGACAAAGGTTTTAACTTCAAGAATAGCATATCTCGTACAAAATGGTATTAAGCCGGGACGTATTATGGCGGTAACATTTACTAACAAAGCTGCAAAAGAAATGCGTGAACGTTTGAGTTCTATTCTTGGTGAAGATACTGTTAAGTATATGTGGGTAGGTACATTTCACAGTATTTGCGGAAGAATATTAAGGCAGGAAATTCAAAATTATGTTTTTCCATCAGGCAGGCAGCTTGATAGAAATTTTACTATTTACGATGATTCCGATTGTATGACGGTTGTAAAAAATGCCATAAAAAAATTGAATATTGATGACAAAGTTTATGTTCCAAAAGTTGTGAGAAGTATTATATCTAATGCAAAAAACAGAATGGAAGATTCTCATAGTTTTGCAACATTTGCAAGAGATTATAAATCTCAAAGAATTGCTGAAATATATGAAGAGTATGAAAATACATTAAATAATAATAATGCTATTGATTTTGATGATATGTTAATGCTTACGGTTAAACTTTTAGAACAGAATAAAGAAGTCAGAACGCGCTTTTATTCCAGGTTTGAACATATTTTAGTAGATGAATTTCAGGATACGAATATTGCACAGTACAAAATAATAAAAATGCTTTATACAAACTTGGAAGATGAAATACCGAAGAATCGTTCATTGTGTGTTGTAGGTGATGTTGATCAATCTATATACAGCTGGCGTGGTGCAGATTATCGTATTATTTTAGGTTTTCAAAAAGATTTTATGAATTCTAAAATAATAAAACTTGAACAAAATTATCGTTCAACTGAAAATATATTGAAAGCCGCAAATGCTATTATTGAAAATAATGAGGAGCGTGTTGATAAGGTTCTTTTTTCAACAAAAGGAGATGGTGAAAAAATCCATTATTATGAAGCACAAGATGATTCTGATGAAGCAAATCATATTGCAGATATTATAACAGCTCAATCAGGAGGAAACTATAATGATTATGCTATTTTGTACAGAACAAATGCTCAATCACGTTCAATAGAAGAAGCATGTATGGCACATGGGTTGCCTTACAGAGTTTATGGTGGTATGAAATTTTATGACAGACAGGAAATCAAAGATGCAGTAGCATATTTAAAATTGATATATAATCCGAGTGATGCTCAGAGTTTTAAAAGGATTGTGAATGTTCCTAAACGTGCAATAGGAGAAACTTCTGTCGGTCATTTACAAAAATTTGCTGATAGTTTAAATATCTCTATTATGGATGCGATTGACAGGTTATCAGAGTCTGATATAAGCAGTAAGGTTCAGAATAAATTTAAAGAATTTAAAGAATTGATTTGTAAGCTAAAAAACATGTCAGAAAGTTATGAGCTATCTGAATTTATAAGTTTAATGCTTGAACAAACAGGTTATGTAAGAATGCTTCAAATTGAAAATACACCTGAAGATGAAGCTAGAATAGAAAATTTGCAAGAACTTGTAAATGCTGCATCAGACTTTGAGCCAGAAGAACAGGATAACATTTTAGGAGAATTTTTATCTCAAATAGCTTTGGTATCTGATATTGACGGAATGGATGAAGTTGCTAATAATGTTACATTAATGACTTTACATTCTGCAAAAGGTTTGGAATTTCCTGTGGTGTTTTTAGCCGGGTTGGAAGAAGGAACATTCCCTCACCAGCGTTCTTTCAATTCTCCTAGTGAAATGGAAGAAGAAAGACGGCTTATGTATGTAGGTGTTACAAGAGCAGAAAGAGAACTGTTTTTATCATCTGCAAATCGTCGGCAAATGTGGGGAGAATACAAATATTATAATCCAAGCAGGTTTATAGAAGAAATACCGTCAGTGCTTATGGATAGTGAAACTTCAGTTGATAAAAATATTGGAAATTCTGTATCAACGTTTATGAGTGCTGTTCAAAAACGAAAATCGGATATGCAAAATAATACAAAAAGCTATCAATATCCAAAGCACTCATCTGTTTCATTTAATAATGACGGATTAGTTATGCAGTCTAAGGGTTTTGGAAGTAATTTTGTTGCTCCATCCAGACAAAAATATGAACCTGTTCCTGAGCCAAAAAGGACTCCGTTAAAAAAAATGGTAGTTAAATCAAAGCTTAATAAGGAAAAAGAAGATAGAAAAATTCAAGAATTTCTTAAAAACAATAAAGTTAAAAAAATGATTGAAGAACGTGATAAAAAACGGCTTGAACAGGAAAGGTTAAAACAAGAACAAATTCAACAGGCACAAACTGTTCAGTATTTTTTCAGCGAAGGTGAAAATGTGTTTCATCAGCAATTAGGAAAAGGTACGGTTCTGAATGTCGAACAGATTGGTGATAGTATAATGTATACAATTGATTTTGGTAAAATGGGTAAAAAAGCGATGGATGCCAATTATGCCAGATTAACAAAAATCTAAAATATATTAAACGAGGTTGTCAATGCTTTTTAAACAACCTCGTTTAATATTTATAATTAATATTTTTTTATTATAGTTTAACAATACTTTCGTAAACCCCCTCTGAATATGTAGGATGAGCAAAGCATATTTTTTTAAGTTCCGATGTTTTAATATTGTTCTGCATTGCAACTGCAAATTGATGAATTAAAGCGGATGCTTCTTTAGAAACAATGTGTGCACCTATAATATTACCTTGATATGAAAGCACTTTTATAAATCCGTTTTTTTCATTTTCGCAATGTGCTTTACCTAATGCTTTAATAGGAAATACGGATTTTTCATAGCTTCCGACAGGTAAATCCTGTTCATTAGCCCCAATCCATGCAATTTCCGGCTCTCCGTATACAACATTTGGAACAAATACAGAGTCAAATTTTATATCTGATAATAATGCTCTTGCTTGATAAATAGCAAAATTAGCAAGCATTAATTGTGCATTTGTATCTCCAAGATATATAACTTTACCATTTACTTTTTCCGGTTTTAAAGGTAATCTTCCAATTGCTACAAGTACAAAATCAGGGTTTAATACTTCACCTGTTGAAAGTGTAACTTGCCTATTTTCTAATTTTTTTACAGTTGTTGAAGTTTTTAAATCTATACCTCTTTGTTTTAATAAGTTTTCAATGTATTTTGATATATCATTATCAGCTACAGGTAATGCACAGTTTTTTTCTTCAATAACCGTAACATTGCAATCCATATCATTAAATATTCTTGCCCATTCAAGACCTTCTGCTCCCGCTCCGATTATCAAAACATTTTCAGGTATTTTTGATAATTTAAAAATATCATCAGAATTTAATATAAATTCTCCGTCAAAGCTATATCCGTTAAGACACTTTGGTGTAGAACCTGTTGCAACAATAATTTTATCGCATTTGTATTCTTGATTGTTTGCAGTGATTGTATTATCTGATGTAATTTCTGCGTATGCTTTTACAATATTTATATTTTTCGATTCCAAAAATTTTGTCATTGAGTTGCGTAATAAAGTTATAACATTTTCTTTATGCTTTATTAATGCATTAAAATCAATTTTTAAATTATCAGCAACAAGTCCAATTTCTGATGCATTTTTGGCTTTTCTATATAGTTCTGCTGTATGCATAATAACTTTTGTTGGAATACATCCCTTGTTCAAACAAGTTCCGCCTATTTCGTCTTTTTCAAATAAAACAACAGTATTACCTTTTTCTGCTGCTAATATTGCTGATGTAAATCCTGCAGGGCCTGAACCTATAATACCATATTTCATAATATCTCCTTTATCTTGTATAAACTCTGGCTAATCTTGCTTTTAATCTGCATAAAATCTCATAGTGAATAGTGTTGGCAGCTTCTGCCCACTTTTCAAGAGGCAATTCTTCATCTGTGAGTGTGATTATATCACCTGTTTTTGCTTCTACTCCTGTTATATCAAACATCATTTGATCCATTGCTATATTACCGACTTGTTTAATTATTTTACCGTTTAAATTTCCGTAAAATTTGTTGGAAATCCCTCTTGGTATTCCGTCAGCATATCCCAAAGGAACTGTTGCAATTTTGGTTGGTCTGTCTGCAATAAATGTATGACCGTAACTTACGCCATCACCTTTTTGGATTTCATGTATATTTATAATCCTTGATTTAACAGACATTGCTTGTTTTAAATCTATTTTTTGAGAATTTTTAACTAAATCAGGGTATAAACCGTACAAGCCGATACCTGCTCTTACTCCTGTATATGTACATTTAAATATATTACTCGATATAATACCTGCTGTATTTAATATGTGAACCATTAATCCTGTTGTATTAATATTTGATAGTATATTTTCCCATATATCAATCTGTTGTTGAGTTTTATCAAAATTTTCAGAATTTGCAAGGTGTGAAAATATTCCTTTTAAATTAATATAGTCAAGGTTTTGAACTTTATTGATAAATTCTATTGCTTTGTTATGAGGAACACCTATTCTATTCATACCTGTATCAATTTTTATATGTGCCTTAACCGGTTCGCCCATACGTTCATAAGCTAGTTTACACGATTTTAAATGTTCTTCCGAAAAAATAGTAACAGTAATATTGTTTTCAATTGCAGAAGGAACTGCCCATACAGGAATTGCTCCCAAAACTAATATATCAGTATCAATACCGTTTTCTCTTAAATTAAGCCCCTCATCAACAGAAGCTACTCCAAACATATCAACTCCTGATGCAATCATAATAGGTGCAAGCATTGCCGCTCCATGACCGTAAGCATCTGCTTTGACGACAGCTAAAAATGTTTTATCGTCAGGAATACATTTTTTTAATTCTTTTATATTATGTGAAATTTTATCAACATTCACTTCTACCCATGAATCTCTGTGAGCGCTAAAAGTTGATGTTCTTATGTTTTTCATTATAATTTATCTCTTTTCAAAAGAAATTTCCCAGCCATCGTTTCCGTTGTTTTGTTCTGATGTTTGACGAACCTCTTTTTCTAAATCTTTTTTAGGCATTTCGTCATTATCTTCTTCTTTTTCTATTGGAGGGTTTATAGGTAATCTAAAACCAAATGTTGAACCCTCACCCAATTTTGAATGAACAAATACTTGTCCTGAATGTAATTTTTCAACAGAAACTTTTACAAGGTGTAATCCCAATCCTGTACCTTTTATTGTATGTGTACTGTTTTCTACTCTAAAGAATCTGTCAAAAACCTTTTTCTGATTTTCTTCTGATATACCGGGACCTTGGTCTTCAACGCTTATTTCTATAAAATCTCCAACCATTGCACGTTCTGCTCTTATTTTTATACGGCTTCCGTCAGGTGAATATTTCATTGCATTGGAAACTATATTAGTAATAACACGTCTTATGCTGTCCTTATTAAATGGTATATCCGGTAAATCCGGCTCTTTCATTACTGAGAATGTAATTTTATGTTCAGCTGCCAAAACTTTCATTTCATCAACAACATCTTCTATTATAGGCATTATATCCTGTTTTGTTTTTTCTAATTTTACACTCTGTGATTCGTAACGTGAGAAATCGAGTATGTCGTTAACCATACGATTTAATCTGATTATTTCTTGATTCATAACTCCGATAAATTCTTTTTGTGTATTAAAATCAAAATCATTTCCGTAGTTATATAGTGTATCAATATAACTTCTCAAAACAGTAACAGGTGTTCTCAATTCATGAGAAACATTTGAAATAAAGTTTGAACGTAAATTATCCATTTCTATTTCTTTTGTAACATCAATCAAAACTATAATATAGCCGACATAATCTCTATTAACTGAAAACATTGGCGACATTACAGATTTTATAATTCGTTTGCTTACTTCTATGTTAAATGATAACGGTTTCTTTTCCATTATTTCAAGCGGAGTGTTTTTAAATTGTTCTATTTTATCTTTAAAACACATTTCTCCATCGGTATCACAATACTGTTGGATTTTAGATTTTAAAATTTCTTTTGGCTCTACGTCTAACAATTGTTGAGCATGTTCATTTACCAGAATGATGTTATCGTAATTATCACAAACAACTACACCGTTAGCAATACAGGTTAAGATTGCCTCTAACTTATTTTTTTCTAAAGTTAATTGTCCTATATTTTGTTCCTCATACTGATGCAAACGATTTGACATGTCGTTAAATGCATCAAAAAGTTTTTTAGTATCTTCTGTCATGCCCTGAGATTCAACTTGAATACCGAATTTACCAGAAGAAATCTTTTTAACACCTTCCTGTAAAAGTTTCAGTTCTTTTGTAGAAAGTAGAGTTTGTGCAATCATAACAAGCATGATTAATCCCCAAGTAAGGGCAAATATCATAACTAAAGTCGAACTTGCTGTATTAGTAATGGTATCAATTATTGTGCCTGATAAGCCAACCATAACTGAACCAACAGTTTTTGAATAAACTCCGTTTTTTAAAATCATGGGTGATGATACTGTTATACGAGCCATTTCTGCTCTTTGAGAGTAATCCTCTTTACTTGAATAAATTGTTTTGGAATTGTTGTCTTTAAATTCTATGTATGCAATATCATCATTACTTCCTAAAATGGAAAGAGAATGAGAACGTAATGTCGAATATTTGCTTAGTTCAGGTATATCTTTTGTTATTTCAACAGATTCTATAGCAAGGGTTTTGGATATAATTTGTCCGAAATTTTTGTATCCGTTATCAAGATTTTTTTGAATATTATTAACTGCAACTCCGGTAAGTATTGTCATAACAATAGTTGTAGACAATAAACCAAATATAATTAATCTGTTTTGAGTTGTTTTAAAAATATTTTTTAATTGTTTCATAGAAAAATTATATCATGTAAAAAATGTGCTGACAAAATAAAATTTTTAGTTTAAATCGTTAGCATTTAAAATAAGTCATTTGAAAAATAAAAATGTTTATTATAGAATTATTTTAATAGGTAAATAAGGAGAAAAAATGGAAGTTTTAGCAAAAAATGAAGGTTTAATCACACAGATAATCGGGCCTGTAATTGACGTAGAGTTTCAACAGGGTGAATTACCGGAAATATACAATGCCTTAAAGATATATAAGGAAGATGGTTCTTATATTATTGCGGAAGTTCAACAGATGATTGGCTCAAATCGTGTAAGAACAGTTGCAATGGCATCAACTGACGGTTTAAAAAGAGGTATGAAAGTTGAAAATACGTATGAACCGATTAAAATACCTGTAGGAAAACCTATTTTGGGCAGAATTTTAAATGTAACAGGTGATCCTGTAGATGAACAAGGACCTATAGAAACAGATAATTATTTGCCAATACACAGGGATGCACCAAAATTAGTTGATCAAAATACTGATATTGAAATTTTGGAAACAGGAATTAAGGCAATTGACTTGTTACAACCATATCAAAAAGGTGGAAAAGTCGGTTTGTTTGGTGGTGCCGGTGTAGGTAAGACAGTCTTAATTCAAGAATTAATTCACAACATTGCTATGGCTCACAATGGAGTTTCAGTGTTTGGTGGTGTTGGTGAAAGAACACGTGAAGGAAATGACTTGTGGAATGAATTTAAAGAAAGTGGAGTTCTTGATAAAGTTGGTTTGATTTACGGACAGATGAACGAACCGCCTGGAGCCAGAATGAGAGTTGGTTTGTCTGCTCTTACTGCTGCTGAATATTTTAGAGATTATTCAAAACAAGACGTATTGTTGTTTATTGATAACATATTCAGATTTACTCAGGCAGGTTCAGAGGTATCTGCATTGCTTGGACGTATGCCTTCAGCTGTAGGTTATCAACCGACATTGGCTAATGAAATGGGTGAATTGCAAGAAAGAATTACTTCAACTAAAGACGGTTCTATTACATCAGTTCAAGCAATTTATGTACCTGCTGATGACTTGACAGACCCTGCTCCTGCAACAACATTCTCTCACCTTGATGCTTCTACAGTATTATCAAGACAGATTGCTTCATTGGGTATTTATCCTGCTGTTGATCCTTTGGCATCAAATTCAAGAGTATTAGATCCAAATATTGTTGGAGAAGAACATTATAATACTACAAGAAAAGTTCTTGAAATTTTGCAAAAATACAAAGAATTGCAAGATATTATTGCCATTTTGGGTATGGATGAATTATCGGAAGAAGATAAAGAAACTGTAAACAGAGCAAGAAAGATACAAAGATTTTTATCACAACCATTCTATGTAGCAGAACAGTTCTCCGGCTTACAAGGTAAATATATTAAGCTTGAAGATACAATCAAAGGATTTAAAGAAATCATAGAAGGTAAACATGATGATTTACCAGAACAAGCATTCTATATGGTTGGTACAATTGAAGAAGCTGTTGAAAAAGCTAAAACTTTGTAATATTGGAGATATAGATTATGCATCTAAAGATAATTACACATGAAAAAAACATATTTGATGAAGATGTAAATGAGATATATCTGCAAGGTACAGCCGGTGAGTTTGGTATATTAAAAAATCATGAGCCAATAATGGCATCATTAAAAATTGGAGTTACCAAAGTTATTCAGGATAGCGGAGAAAAGTATTTCACAACAATGGGGGGTATTTTTCAATTCAAAGATAATGAAGCCATTATCCTGACTGATGCTGGAGAATCAGGTAACGATATAGATGTAGCAAGAGCAAATGAAGCGAAAAAAAGAGCTGAAGCAAGATTAGCAGAACATAATGCTGATATAGATGCAAAACGTGCAGAGGCAGCATTATCAAGGGCTTTAGCAAGATTAAAAGCTGCAACAAAAAAGTGATTTTTTTCTGATATTGACAACTTTTAAAATGTAGTAAATAATATATATTGCATAGAGTTTTCGTGGGGACGTTTTGGATTTTGACAGAATGTTTGATGGAAGCGGGTTGCGAGTCCGAGAGCTGTTCTCGGTTATCAACGAGCAAAACAAATTAAGTGCTAACAATAATGTTATAGCAGCTGATTTCTCAAGAGCAAGAGCTCTTGCTGCGTAGATTAAGTTCCGCAGTTCAGCCTTGATATTAGTCCAGCTTGCCGATTAATATTGAGCCACCATGCAAGTTGCAGTACGGTAATGACTGTAGCCGTATCAAGATAACAGTTGGAGTGCGTATCACGATAAAAGACTTTGGCTAAATTATAAGGTTTTTCATTTCCCGATTTAGTTGAGCAAATAATGAATACACTCGTAGAGATTTGTTTTTATCCTTTTTGGACGCGGGTTCGACTCCCGCCGTTTCCACAAAAAATAGTTTTGAGATTTATATTTTTGAGTCGAACCCTGCGGGTTCTTACCTCTCGCAAAACTTGACATTTAGTCAACTTTTGCTCGGCAGAGTCGCCGTTTCCACAAAAAATAGTTTTGAGATTTATATTTTTGAGTCGAACCCTGCGGGTTCTTACCTCTCGCAAAACTTGACATTTAGTCAACTTTTGCTCGGCAGAGTCGCCGTTTCCACAAAAAATAGTTTTAAGATTTATATTTTTGAGTCGAACCCTGCGGGTTCTTACCTCTCGCAAAACTTGACATTTAGTCAACTTTTGCTCGGCAGAGTCGCCGTTTCCACAAAAAATAGTTTTGAGGTTTATATTTTTGAGTCGAACCCTGCGGGTTCTTACCTCTTGCAAAACTTGACATTTAGTCAATTTTTACTCGGTAGAGTGTTCAGTATGACGACAAATTTTCACATTTCAACTAATACTTTAATGCATTACTTATCGGTATATTTTAACAGTTTAATATATTCAGATATATCGTTTATGGCAGGCAATGCCTCTGTAAGTTCTTTCTTTTTCCCCATGAATTCTACCTTTTTTGCCATTTCATACAAGGTATTTATTCGCAGATTTCCTGATGCTCCTTTTATTGAATGTGCTATTTCTGCAACTTGAGAATAATTCTTTTGGATTACTTCTTCTTTTAATCTTATTAATTGAGTTTCAGTGTCATTCAAAAAATCATTTAAAATTTCATATATTATTTCTTCATCAAATTCAAGTTCCGATTTTATTAATTCTACAACACGTTCATATTCTTTCCCTTGCTCGATACCTTGTTCTTTTTTATCCGGAGATTTTATTTTTTTACAATCTTCATTTAAATTAGCGTATTTCTGAATTTTACTAATCAAGTCATCATATTTTAGAGGTTTTGTCAAATAATCGTTCATACCTGCATCAATACATTTGTTGAAATCAGAATTCATTGCATTTGCCGTAAGTGCAATGATTGGTAAATCTTTTAATTCCTTACGCCGTCTTATCTTCATAGTTGCGGTATAACCGTCCATAACGGGCATTTGACAATCCATAAAGACTAAATCATATTTTGTTGATTTTAATGCAGATAAAGCTTCTTTGCCATTTGAAGATATATTACAAGAAAAACCTGCTTTTTGAAGCATTTTTTCAGTTAATTTTTGGTTTGTAGGATTATCTTCTACAAGCAGAATTTTTATATTCTCATTTCCTGTTTTACAAATAATATCATCTATACTGATTATTTGCTTTTTATCGTTATTTATAACCAATTTAATACATTTAATTAAATCATCTTTTCGTATTGGTTTTGGGATGTATCCATCAACTAGTTCGTTATTTGCAAATTGCTTATAATCTTTTCTTGATGAAATAAAAATAAATGGCACATTTTCATATTTTTTTATTTTTTTTAAATTTTTAATGAAATCTAATCCTTTAGTATTAGTTGTTTTGTAATCCGATATAATTACATCGAAATTTTCTTCTGTTTCAATTTTTTGCATCGCATCATTTGTACTTGATACACAAGTTATATAACAATCTTCCCTTTTCAAGTATTCACTCAAAGCTTTACGACCATTTGCATTTTCATAAAAAGCTAATATTTTTAAACCTGATAAATTATTTTTTTCAATTTCATCAAGTTTTGCATCTTCCTTATAATCGAAATCAATTATAAATGAAAAAGTTGTACCTTTTTTAGGTGCAGATTTCAACTCTATTTTACCATTCATAAGATTTATTATATCTTTTGAAATAGCAAGTCCGAGTCCTGTTCCTCCATATTTTCTTGTAATTGAAGCATCTTCCTGTATAAATGCCCCAAATACTTTTTCTTGATTTTCTTTTGAAATACCTACTCCCGTATCGGATATTGAAATTTTTACGGTTGCCTTTTCTTTATTTTTTTTAACTAATTCTGCAATAATATTAATTTCACCTTTTTCAGTAAATTTTATTGAGTTATTAACAAAATTATTTAAAACTTGTTTTAATTTTGTAGTATCACCTATCAAAGTTTCAGGTATATCAGTATTACAAAAAACATTTATTTCAAGATTTTTTTCAAATGCATTTGAAGACGATAATGTTCCAATATCCTCAAGCACATGCCTCAAATTAAATTCTATATTTTCAAGCTGCATTTTACCGGCTTCGATTTTTGACAAATCCAATATATTATTTAATAGTGCCAATAATATTTCAGAGGAGTTTTTAATTTCATTTACATAATCCTTCTGTTCCGAATCAAGTTTTGTATCTGATAAAAGTTGTATAAAACCCATTATTCCATTCATCGGAGTTCTTATTTCATGACTCATATTTGCCAAAAAACTACTTTTTGCTTTATTTGCTTTTTCTGCATTTTTCTTTGCTCTTGTTAGCTTTCTTTCTGCTTGAACTCTCCTTGTAATATCAAAGGAAAGTCCTAATATTCCCTGAAAATTTCCAACAGCATCATACATAGGTGATTTGTATATTTCTGTAATTTTATTATGACCGTTTATTCTCATAAAAATATCTTTAAATATTTTTTTATTGTTGTTCATTATATCTAAATTATCGACAGTCAAATTTTTTGCAGTTGTTTTTGAGATTATTTTTTTTTCAAGTAAAATTTGTTTTAAGTCTTTTCCTATAAGATTTTCTTGTTTAACATCATAGAAAATTTCAAAAGTTTTATTTACCATGATGCATTTTCCGTCTTTATCCGTAAACCAAACAGCCGGCGGAATATTATCAAAAATAGCATTTAATTGCATACTCTGCTCAAATACTTCTTGAGTTAATTCTTTTATTAGCGTTACATCTTTTGAAATTCCCTGTATGCCAATAATATTTCCATCTTTATCAAATATAGGAGATTTGACTGTTTCTAAAACTATTCTTCCTTTTTTAGTATGTTCATGAACAGTTTCATACAAACGAGATTGCCTATACTTTTTTATTTCTTCATCTTCTCTTATAAAAGATTCTGCTATTTCTTTAGGATAAAGTTCATAATCGTTTTTCCCTATAACTTCATCTACAGAGTTGACACCCATCAAATGTGCATTTTCTATAGATACGCTTTCATATATACCGTCAAGATTTTTTATAAATATATAACCTGTTGTTGAATTAAGCCAATTTTCGAATAACTTCCCCTTTTTTTCATAATCTGTTTTTTTCATACTACTTACCCTCTATATGCGTAAACGAAAATTGTATTAACCGATTGTAACTTGATTAACCCCATTATATTTTAAAACAAGCATTGTTATATCATCTGCCTGCTCCTCTCCTTGTGTATATTCATCCAGATTATTTTTGACTTCCGATATAATACTCTGAACTTCTAGGTTTTCATTTTTAATGTTATTTAAAGTGTTTTTTAAATTTGCATCACCATATAGCTTTTGTTCCTTATTTAGTGCTTCTGTAACACCATCAGTATATAGGAATATAAAATCACCTTTTTGTAATTTTTCATGTTGAATATGATATTGTATACCATCCATAGCACCTAAAACCAAGTCGTGTTCTTGTTTTAAATATTCAAATTCCTCATTTTCTCTTTTTATTAAAGGTGAATTATGTCCGGCATTAATATATTCTATTTCACCTGTTTCAGTATCTAATACTCCATAAAACAATGTTACAAAGAAACCTTGAGTATTAGTTTGACATAGGTTTTGGTTTACTTTAGTTATAAGTTCTTCGGCATTAGTGCTGACACCGGCAAGGTTTTTTATTAACATACTTGTTTTCATCATAAATAATGCAGCAGGTATACCTTTACCTGAAACATCAGCAATGAGAAAAGAAAATTTATTGTCTGATGTAAAAAAGAAATCGTAAAAATCTCCGCCTACTTCTTTTGCAGTGCTCATAGATGCATAAATATCGAATTCATTTCTATTAGCGTATGGCGGAAAAATATTTGGTAAAGATGAAAGCTGGATTGCCTTTGCAATATTTAACTCTGACTCCATTTTCTTCTTTTCTGCAGTTTCTTTATTAAGCCGTGTAATATACTCTTTAATATCTTGTGTCATTTTATTAAAAGATTGAGCTAACTCTGCAAATTCTAACGGACTTTCTATTTCCATTTTTTTATCCAAATTTCCTGCACCAATTTCTAATGCAGTTTTTCTTAAATATTTTATTGGTTTATTAACATTTTTGGAAAGCGTTAAATATATAAAACCGGCTATTAACAAACAAGATATAATGAAATTTATAAATAAAACATGGATATGTTTTCTAACTTTTGCAAAAAGCTCATCTTCAGGAACACTAACGATTAAAAACATATTATTATCAAGTTCTTTTATGAATATAATATATTTATGGTTATCGTAAACATAATAATCTTTATTTTTTAATGTATTTTTATACCACGGTAATGAACTTAAAGGTTTTCCTACAAAATTTTCTCCATCATTTATAATATCATTTAAAGCAATGACATAATCATTTTTTTCATCTGCAAATAGAACAATACTTTTTGGAGTAGGTTTTATATCTGACATCCTAGAAATTATTGAATCCAAAACCCAATCAGCAGTTGACATTCCGATAAATACACCTTTATGATTTCTAACAGGTACTCCAACCGTTGTCATTAGAGAACCGGTTCCCGATTCGTCAAAATATGGAGATGTCCAAACGATATTTTCCCCGTTGTGTACACCTGATTTTACAGTTTTATACCATTTTTGTCCCAGATAATTATATTTTTCACTACTAAATGATGAATCAACAATGACCTTATTTTTATTAAGATAAGCATACGAACAAAATCTTTTTTGTTTTGGTTCTATAACATAAGGTTCATAAAATAACCCGCCTCCAATGGCAATTTTGTTTTCTTTAAAATGATGTTGAACAATATGATTTAAAAAATCCTGATTGTTATTTGATGCATAGTAAAATATTTCACCAATTAAAGAAAGATTGACGGCACTTTCTTCCAACTGACCTATATACTTGTTCATTCGCTCTGCATAGTATGCAATAGTCATATCAGTTTTACTAACTGCAATTCTTTTACTTGCTTTGCATGCTGTAGTCAGCAAAAAACCAAATATTGATGTTAATATGAGCAAAATTACTAATGTAAAAACTATAATTCTTGATTTAACTGTTTTAAGCATATAAATCTTTCTTATTAAAATACTATCCTAGTTTATCAAATTATCACTTTACAATAATATAATACTTTTTTTTTTTACACAAATTATTAAAAATTTTATAAAAAAAGAGGTTGATTAAAAATCAACCTCTTTTTTTATACTGCTATATTTACAAAGAACTGATTCCGTAATCACGTTCAGCTATAGTTTGCGATGACTCCATTGCAGCTGCAAATAATTTCTCTAAAAAATTCTTTACCGAGTTAATATCATTCATTAAACTCATATATTTCATTTTTTTACTTACTCTTAATGCTTCTTCGAATTTTGTGTAACTTTTGTATGCCATTTTCTCTCCTTTTTAAATTGTACTACCGTCTATATTCTATTTATGCTGCTTCGTCAATAATTGTTCCTACATACTTTTCAAAATCTGTTTTTTCAGCTTCTGAAACATAATATTCACCTTTTGATTTTAAAAATATGTCGTTAGTATTTTTATTTACATTTTCACCATAACTTCCTGAGTCGGAAGTTGATGAAATTTTTTTTATTCTCAAATTCAAATAGGAAATATCTTTATAATATGGATTTAAGCCGGAAATTAATGATAAATCTAACATTAAACTTACTCCTTTTAACTAGTATTGTTCTTGTACTTCTGAAATTTCTTTTAAAACATAAGCTATAAGTAAACTTGCTGCATAAACTAAAAATGGTTGCATTTTATTTTCCTTTCTTAAAATTGTTATTTTCTAACCTTGATACTTTTTTAATTCCCAAGCATAACATTTTAATGATAAAACTTTACAAAACTTAACAATTGGTGTCTCAAACCCAATAATATCTTGATTTTTATTTTTTACTTTTTTAGAAAAATTTTTTATAATATAATTTTTGTTATGGAGAAAAGGTTTTATGACAAATAAAGTAATGCTAATAGATGATAATGAAACTAATTTACGAGTAATGAAAGTAATTTTAGAAAAAGCGGGTTTTAAAACAGATACAATAGTTAAGCCAAAATTTGCTTTTGACATTATAAAAGAAAGTCAGCCATGTGTAATTTTACTTGATATAAACATGCCAGAAATTAACGGATTTCAATTATGTAAACTACTTAAAAAAGATAATCAAACAGCACATATTCCTATAATATTTGTAAGTGCATTTTCTGACGTCAAATATATTGCAGGCGGCTTAATGATTGGTGGTGCGGATTATATTACAAAACCAATAAAGCCGGATGAAGTTGTTGCAAGGGTATCTGTTCAAATGCAAATTGCTTTAAAAAATAAAAAATTAAAAAAAACTAATGAAAAATTACAAAAGCAAATAACTGATATAAATATGGAAAACTCTGATATACAAGAAGACTTGCTTTATTCGCTAATGCAAATTAAAAATGGAACAGAGTCAGAAAAAGATTATGAAAGAATAAGAAATTTCTATAAATATTCTCTTGAAAAAATTATCAAACAGTCTATGTATAGTGATGAACTTGATGAAAAATTTATAAACTATGCAATTAAAAAAGTTTTAGCAGAATAATTTTAATAAGATTTTTATGTTATTATATTAATTACAATAGTAATTAAATTAGGGTTACATAGGAGCAAATATGGATATAGAAAAAGAAATAACAGGCAATCAGCTTCTGGTAAAAGCATCAGGCAGAATAGATGCATCAACAGCAGCAGAATACGGTTCTTCAATTACTGATAGTATAGAAGATGACAATATAAAACATTTAACTTTAGATTTTAGTAACATAAACTACATTTCAAGTTTAGGGTTAAGAATTATATTGGAATTACAAAAGAAAATGAATACTCTGGGTTCAATGAAAGTAATTCATGTACAACCGGATGTAATGGAAGTATTTAATATAACGGGCTTTTCTAAAATACTTGTTATAGAATAGAATATTATTTTAATTTCAAAGGTTTTAAATATGGATACGATAGGTTATAAAACAATAAAAGTTTTAGCCGATATGGCTAATTATACAACCGTAATAAATTGGGTTGTTGAACAATGTATGCAAGCAAAAATTACAACATCTTTTGCTACAAAATTACAAATTGCAGTAGAAGAAATTTTTGTAAATATCGCAAGCTATGCTTATCCTCCAAAAGAGGGCGATGTAGAAATTTCCTATTATTATGACGATAAATTAAATCAAATAGAAATGACATTTATAGATAGCGGAAAACCATATAATCCGTTAACAGAAGCAAAACAACCTGATATAACATTATCAGCAGAAGAAAGACCTATAGGCGGATTAGGTTTGTTTATTGTAAAAAATACAATGGATTATGTAAATTACGAATACTCTGACGGTAAAAATATTTTTACAATAAGAATGAATATTGATACTTCAGATAATAATTAAGTTATATATTCGGTACCAAGCATAAATCATGCCTGTTAGATTTACCGTCAAACTCAATTAAATCAAGTTCTTCATATAAATTTCCTACTGCTCTTGAAATAGTTTTTGCAGTACGAGTAACAAGTAAAGTTCTGCCGCCATTTGTTTCGTATTCGAGATATTTATTCTTCGTAGTATTAAAATGAGCTATTTTTGTTAATTCATCTAAATTATCAAGCCCTGATATAACAGAACCCTTTGTTCTGCCTGAAGATAAAACTGCAGATACAGAAACATCCCCTGACATATCAATTCTTTCATAATCATCAGAGAATGTACCCATAGCACATGCCTGCATAAGATAATAAAGATTTTCGTCCATTAATGCCAATATTCCTTGACAATCATGCTCTTGCAAAGATGTATTATATTCTAATGCAACAACATCTCCTTCAGGAGTTAATACTGCATCTAAACCCAAAATACCCACATAAGGAGTTTCATTTTGAGCTAAGGAATCTAATGTTGGAAGTATAAAATCATGCATTATATATTCTTCAATTTCATTGGATATTTTGTAATCAGGAGCGTAACATCCCATTCCCGGAGTTAAAAGTCCTCCATCACCATCTAATGAAAATTTATAATTTGCTACAGTAGATATAGGTAAAGCATTGTAACCGTCTGTTACAACATAAAAAGAAAACTCATGTCCATATATAAAATCTTCTACTATTACACGCTGTTCGCCTCTTAAAAAAGTTTCATCAATAAACGATTTTGCAATAGGATATGAACTGCAAACAAGAGTACCATTAACCCCTCTATGCTCATCAGTTTTGACAACAACAGGCATTTGAGAATTTCTAACATAATCAAGTGCAAGATTGGCTTTTTCAAAAATTCCAAAACTTGCTGTAGGTGTATTTAGACGATACATGAATTTTTTACCGATTGATTTATTCGTACAAATTTCAGCACTTTTTGCCGTAGGTCCAAATACAAGTTTATTGTTATCAATAAAAAAGCCGGATACATCCGCTTTAATTGCCTGCTCTCCTGATACGACAGTTAAATCAATGTCTTGTTCCATTGCAAATTCTAACAAACCGATAGAATCATTCTCTTTTATATCCACACATTGGCAAAATTCTTTCATTGCATCATTTCCTGGTGCAACATAAACTTCTCTTACACATTCGAGCGATTTTAATTTTTGTGCTAAAGCATATTCTTTTGCACATCGACCAATAATTAATACATTTCTACGATTTTTTTCTTCCATAATAAAAGTATACTACATAAAGAATTTACTATTGTTAAGATATGTAAATTTAGTAAACCCGAATTTTGACATCCGAAAAAATATCATTAAAAACATATACATAAGAGAGAATAAGAGTTTTTATGATAGTTGAGAGAGGATATTATTATGGCAAACAATTTAATCAGTTTATTAGGAAAAGTATTTACTCCACAAACATTACAAACAGGTAATTTAAAGGCAGATGCACAATTAAGAAAAATCAGTGCGGCATCTAATCCGTTTAATCCAAATCCGTTTGTGAACACAAAAACAAACATGGATGATTATGCAAAAAACAAACCTGTACAAGGCGGTTATTTTGCAGGTTACTATAATGGCAAGCCAAATATTGTAGGTCAAAGATTATTTATTGAAATATAATAATCAATTAACTTGATTAGAATGACCTCCTTGCAGGCATTCTTCTATTGAATGTATTGTTAAATCCAACATCTTTTTAGTAGCTTCTTTAGTATTATATGCTATATGAGGAGTTAAAATAACATTTTCAAGCATCGCAAGCCGTCTTGTGAATACTGTTTTATTTATACAATCAGGATTTTTTAATATTTCGGATACATTAGTATCACCCGCTATTATTCCGTATTTTTCACACTCTGTAGTATCAAGTGCAGCACCTGCTATTTTTTTATTTACAAGGGCTTTATATAAATCTTCAGTATTAATTAATTCGCCATGTGATATATTTATAATATAAGATGTAGATTTCATCTTTGATAACTCTAATCTGGTTATCGTATTTTTTGTAGTATCGTTCAATGGCAGATTTAATGTAATAACATCAGAATTAGTAAAAAGCGTATTTTTATCAGTATATCTTACGTTACAAGTTTCAATAAGTTCTTTATCGGGTTTTATATCATAAGTAAGTATTGTCATGCCTAACTTACATGCTAACTTACATAATTCTTTGCCAATACATCCTGTACCTAAAATACCAAGTGTTAAACTTTTTAATTCTCGTCCTTTATATCGTTCAAAAGAAAGCTTGAATGATTTAACATCATTTATTGCAAATATAATATTTCTAGTGAGCATAAGAATCATCGCAATAGTATATTCAACTGCCGATTCTACTCCATACTGTTCTACATTCAACACCTTTATATGACGCTTACAACAATCCTCAAGATTTATATGCTCATACCCTCTTGAACGTGTTGTAATTATTAAAAGATTTTTAAATTTACTTAAAACTTCAGCATTTATTCTGGAAGTTTTAAATACGCTTATTACGGTTGTTTCATCCAAAATATAATCAGGAAGATTATTTACGGTTCTTTCATTTAAACTGTTTTCGAAAAAATCAATTTCAAAATCTTCAAGTTTATTATTTTTAAAATAGTCCTTTTCTACATCACTATAATCAAAAATCAACATTTTAATACTCATATTATCTCCTTTTTACCAATTTTGTCATTATTGATAAAAAATAGATATTACCCTTGTATCCTAAAATGATGATTTGCTAATTTATTTTAGTTAAACCAATTGCACATATTATCACTGCAAAGTATTTCATTTAGCTCTGAAATAATTTCTTTTCTCGTTGTATCAAAAGAAAGAGGTGTTATTGAAATTTGATTTCTTCTTATGGCTTCTATATCAGTATTTTCCTTTTCTGATGCACCTGAAAGTTCGCCTGCCATCCAATAATATGTTTTACCTCTTGGATCAATACGTTTTTCATATTTATCATTAAACATTCTGCCGCCCATTTCCGTAATTGCTATACCCCCTATATCCTCAGGTGAAACACTCGGTACATTTATATTCAGTATAGACCTTGACGGAATTTTAAAATCTTTAAGTTTTGGAATAAGTGTATTCACAAAATTTGCTGCAAATCTAAAGTCATTATATTCAGAAGATAAAATATTTAGTGAAACGGCTAAACTTGGTATTCCAAACATTGCTCCTTCTATAGCACAACTTACCGTTCCTGAATATAATATATCATATCCCAAATTAGGCCCATGATTAATACCTGAAATAATCAAATCAGGCATTTCTTCAGGTTTGAGAATAGCATTTAGTGCAATTTTAACACAATCTCCGGGTGTTCCGGTTATAGACCAGCTCTTTTTTGAACCATTTAGCGGTTCTATTTCATCTACCCTTAAAGGAGTTGTTAAAGTTATAGAATGCCCTGCAGCAGAACGTTCTCTATCAGGTGCAGCTACATAAACATTATAATCTTTTCCTATTGCTTCAGAAAGAGCTTTTATTCCACTTGCATTAATGCCATCATCATTGGATATAAGTATATTCATCACTAAACCTTTATTAACAGTATTAATTAATATTTTAATACATTATTATAAATCAAGTATAAAATCAAATATATAAATAAAATCCTGAGCAAAAGCCATAATACCATATCGTTTGACATTATTATATGAATTTGTTAAAATGGCTGAATGATAAAATTTATTAGTGATAATAAAGTTAAATTGAGTATTGCGAGCATATTTATTTTTGTATTTATCGTGATAATTTTTGTGCTGACTTTATACAATAACCAAACATTGTTGAATGTATGCAAAGACGGTAAGTGGGGTGTAATAAATGCAAAAGGAAAACTTGTAATACCTTATCGTTATGATATTTTAGGCAAATTTAAAGACGGGCTTGCAGTTGCTTGTATAGAATATAACTGCGGTTTTATTAACAAAAAAGGAGAATTTGTTATAAAGCCGGAATATGATACAGTTTTTTCATTTTCTAATGGACTTGCTGCAGTTCAAAAAGATGGAATGTTCGGATATATAAACAAACGAGGAAATGTGGTTATTCCGTTTGAATATGAATTTGCTGACAGCTACGCAGAGGGATTGGCTCCCGTTTGTAAAACATTTGAACAGTGCGGTTACGTTAACAAAAAAAATAAAATTATAATACCTTTTGAATATCAAAAAACATCTGTGTTTGTACATGGACTTGGCAATGTTCAAGCTGACAAATTATGGGGAGCAATAAATAAAAACGGAGAAATTATTATACCTCCTAATTACAATATGCTGGGCTATCTATCTCATAATATGATAAGTGCTTGTCAATATATTGACAATATTCATGCAGAACGATGCGGATATATTGATAAACATGGAGATACAGTTATTCCTTTTAAATTTTTATGGGCAGATGATTTTTCAGAAGGAATAGGTGCAGCTCAAGGAAGTGATACAAAGTGGTTTTACATAAACGATAAAGGTGAAAGATTGTTTAATAAATCATACAGCATAACATCCGCTTTTTCGGAAGGTTTGGCAGAAGTTTGCGTTAACTATACAAAATGCGGTTTTATAGATAAAAAAGGAAATCCTGTTATAGACTTAAAATATACATCTACAAGCAGCTTTGATGATGGGCTTGCTGCAGTATTATTAGATGGCAAATGGGGATTTATAGACAAGAAAGGAAAGAAAGTAATACCTTTTATATATAACAAAACAGGCATGGTATTTTAATAGCCCACATGTATATATTGATTAATTAAAAATTTTATATTACATTTTAATAATAAGGAGATTTACGTCATGAATAAAAAAATATTTATATATGTGTTTATAGCATTTATTTTAGGTACTTGTGCCGGTAATTACGCAATGTCAGATACAACAAAAAACTACAAAATTGCAGTTGTTGATATTCAACAAGTTGTTTTATCTTCAAATCAAGTTCAGGCATTAAAAAAACAACATGAAGAAAAAACTAATGAATTAAAAACTATGCTTACAAAGGCACAAAAAGAAATTTCAGAAAAAAAAGATGAAAAAGAAAGAAAAGACTTAATAAGCAAATACGATAATCAAATAAAAGCTTTTAAAGATAAAAATGATAAAACTTATGAAACTAAACTTTTAGAAATAGATAAATCAATTAACAACACCATACAAACCGAAGCTAAAAAGAGAGGGTATGATATAGTTTTGGCAAAAGGTTTGGTTTTGTATGGAGGAGAAGATATTACAAACCATATAAAAAAAGTAGTTAAATAGTTATTATATAAAAAGTTGGGAGTTTAAAATGGCAAAAAAATACACATTGTTAACAAGAGCAGACTTAGATGGTGCAATGTCTGCCGCATTGTTAAAAAAATTAGGAATGATTGACAAAATCGAATTTTGTCATCCAAAAGACGTACAAGATGGTAAAATAACCGTTACTGACGATAATATTATTACAAATTTACCATATAATGAAAATGCTCACTTTGTTTTCGACCACCATTTTTATGAAGATATAAGAGAATATAACAAGAGAGGAAATCATATAATTAATCCTATTGCTAAATCTGCAACAAGAGTAATATATGAATACTTTGGCGGAGCAGATAAATTTCCTAAAGAATGGGCTGTTATGCTTGATAACGTCGATAAGGCAGACTCAGGTAGTGTAACAACTGAAGAAATTGAAAATCCAACCGGCTGGTTATTGTTAAACTATATTCTTGACCCAAGAACAGGACTTGGCAGATACGACAAACAATTCAGATTATCTAATTTTGAATTTTTCAGACATGTTATCGATTTAGTACAAACAACTTTTGACATATCTGATATACTAAATAATCCTGATGTAAAAGAAAGAGTAGACTTTTATAAAGCAGAACAATCCGAATTTGTAAAACAATTAAAAAGATGCTCAACAGTACATGATGATGTTGTATTAGTAAATTATTTTGATGAAGATAAAGTTCATGTAGGAAACAGATTTTATATTTATACTATGTTTCCTGAATGTAATATCTCTATTCATAAAATAATGGGTAATGACGGAACAAAAACAGTTTATGCCGTAGGTAAATCTGTTATTAACAGAACATCAGAGTTAAATGTTGCAGAATTGATGGCAGAATATGGCGGAGGAGGACACAGAAATGCCGGTACTTGCCAAGTTCCTCATAATGATGCCGATAAAGTTTTGAAAGACATTATAAAAAATATTAATACTTACGTTCACTAAATAATATTAAGTATTTGTAATAATATTGCACAAAATTTAGCTAAAATATAATATAAAATTGCTATTTATATTTCAGCTAGTGTAAAATCTTTTTAATAGGTTGTTTTTACAACCTATTTTTTTATTTTCAATAAAAATTCAAAAATATTTTTAAAACATGCTTGACAGTGTAATTTTAGCAGTGGATAATAGATTGTACGAGATATTTAGAACAGGTAAATCGTTCCTAAAAATTCATTAAAAAGAATTACGATACCTATAAAAGAAAGGAAAATTAAAATGTACGCAATAGTTGAAACAGGCGGAAAACAATACCAAATGGAAGAAGGCCGCTATATAGATGTAGAACTTTTAGAAGGTGAAAAAGATTCAAAAGTTGTATTTGACAAAGTTGTAATGCTTGTAAACGGTAAAAAATCAAAAGTAGGTCAACCTTATGTAAAAAATGCAAGTGCTGAAGGTGTTATAATGGAACATGGTAAATCCAAGAAAGTTTTGGTATACAAACAAAGACCTAAAAAGGGATACCGTGTAAAAAGAGGACACAGACAAGAATTTACCAGAGTTATGATTAATAAAATCAGAACAACAGCATCTAAAAAAGCTGCAACAACTGAAGAAGCATCAGCTGAATAATAGGTATTTACAAAACAATTAACAAGAAAGCAGGTTTAATATGGCACATAAAAAGGGAATGGGTTCAACCAGAAACGGACGTGATTCCGAAGCTCAACGTTTAGGCGTTAAAAAGTTTGGCGGAGAAATGGTTAAAACAGGTAACATTATTGTTCGTCAAAGAGGTACAAAAATTCATCCGGGAAACAATGTAGGTATTGGTTCTGATGATACTTTGTTTGCTTTAATTGACGGTGAAGTTAAGTTTGAACCACACCGTAGAGATAGAAAGCAAGTTAGCGTTTACGCTAAGTAAGATATATTTATAAAAATAAAACAGGTGTTATTTCTCAAATGAAGAACACCTGTTTTATTTTGTTTTTATTTTATTTTATTTTATAACATTAATGTATACAGAGCGAGTATTTACACTTATAAATTTTCCATTTAACTCTTTTTTTACATCCTCGATATAATTACATACTGTTTCTTCATCAAAATAGTTCAAAAATCTGTCTTTCATTGTTGGCATTCCCGGTGAAGGAGGAGTTGCAAACCATTCTTCAACCATTTTATCTGTTGCAGTATAGTTAGACGGAATGACATCACAATCAACAGTTCCATCAGTAAAGCCGGCATCTTCAAAATTTTTAGCTAGAGTATATTCATCAAAATTACATAACGAATCTTCTTCTGATGTCATAAATTCATTTTCGGCTTGTTTGAATTTTTCGTAATTACGTATTTTTTCAGGAGATGTAAGTTCCCAATATCTTGTATTTGAACGTATAATCGGCTCAAATGCACAAAAATGTCCTTTTGGTTTTAGTATTCTATAAATTTCATTTATAGCTGTTTGTTTATCCTTAATGTGAACAAGTACAGAACGCATAAGTGCCGTATCAATAGAATTATCTTCAAGCGGAATATTTTCCGCAGGACACTGTATTAATCTATATCCTGATTTTACATCATTTTGTTTTAAAATATTTTCACAGTTATCCAAACAGTCTTGAAATTTATCAGAAAAAATAATCTCTCCTGTACCTTTTAAATCTTCCAATACTTTGAATGCTAACAAACCTGTTCCCGTACCTATATCAATAATTGTCTGATTAGGTTTTATATTTGCTCTGACTAAAATGTTATCTCTGACAATTTGAAGCCAATTCAAAGTTTGCTGCCTCATTTCAGGTGTCATTGAAGCAAATCGTGTTTCTAAAAGCCATTGAGTCCAATTTTTACATATATTCATAATACAAATATTCTATTATATAATAATTATTATATGAATACATTTAATGAATGATAAAATGTATAAAAATATTTTAGTTATGAATGTCTTTATTTATAGAATGTTTTTCTCTTATTTTGTTTATAACGTACATTGCCAGCAAATAATATAAGAAACATAAAAATACAAGCCATAAAATATCAAATTTTACATCCCAAAGAGTTGCATTCATTTGATTGACTTTTATAATTCCATCTATACCACAAGTTGCAGGTAAAAACATAGCTATAATATTTATTATTTGAGGAATTGACTCTCTTGGCCATATTAATCCCGGTAAAAATATAAATACTAAAGACGTTACAACCAATATTAATAATGAAGATTCCCTTGTCTTAAATATAAATGATATTGCATGAGCAAGCATTGCTACAGAATAAAACATAGGAATTAATATCATAAATAATGGTACTATATTATAAGACATAGGATATACAATTACTTGAGGATAAAGCATAAAATAAAATAAAGAATAAAATAAGTATAATAAAACATAAGCAGTTGAACGTCCAAAAATAGTTATTGCAACATCACCCTTTTCACAGTATGTTTCCTTAAACTCGTTTTTTGTTCCCAACATCAAACCAATTCCAACCAATAAAGTTTGATGTAAAATTAATATAATAACAACAGGAAAAACATAAGTTGCATAACCGCCTGCAGGGTTATACATTGATGTTGCAACAAAATTGAAGGGTTGTTTTAAAGCAATCGCCATTTGTTTTGGAACACCGGATTTCATAAGCTTTCCAATTTCTATTTTTGCACCTAATTCCGTTGCAACACTAACCACACCACTGTAAACAGATTTATATATAATCATATAACTTGAATCTGCAAAGAGTGATATAACTGATTGCTGACCTCTTAAAATATCTCTTTCAAATTTTTTTGGTATTACCACATAACCTTTTATTTTTCCATTGAAAAATTCTGTTTCAGCTTCCTGAATGCTTTTTGGAGTTGATACAATTTTAAGCATATCAGAAATATTCAATTCCCTTATAAATTCTCTTGATAATACAGTATTATCATTATCTAAAACTTCTATTGGCACTTCTTTTACAACTTCATGTGCATAGGGAATTGCATAAAATACTGAATATGATACAACACCAACAATCATTATGAGCATTGCACCATAATCTTTTATAAAAGCTTTATATTCATCTAATATAATATTCAAAAATTTTATCACAACTTATACCACCTATTTTCATCAATAGCAAACATCTTTAAAAGAGGCAAATTAACAATTCCCCATAAGCCCAAACCGGTAAGAGCAATTGCAAATTTTAAATCATAAATAGCCGGTATATTTTTTAAAGATTGATCAATCATAACTTGTGCATAATAACTCAATGGTAAAATCGCACTATAAATTTTTGCAGCTAATGGCATTGACATTACAGGAAAAGTAACTCCTGCAAATGCAAAACCCATAGCAACATAAAATGCGGAACTGCTTAATGCCAACCTAAAATTTCCTCTGGCTACAATTAAAAATATTGCAGACATGGTAAGACAAGTTATTATAAACATTATATTTATAATAAATCCGATTAATATATTTCCACTGTAAGGGGCATGGAGCAATACAAAATATACAAAATATAATATAAAAAATATTGTAGTAAATATACAAAAATAAGGGAACATTTTACCTAAAAAAGCTATAACAATAGAATTATTTGCACATTCTAACCATTCTTTTGCAGTACCGTATTTAAATTCTGTACCCAAAGCCCAAACTGCAGAAAGTAACATACTTATTTGTAAAATATGTCCAAAAGCAACGATAGAGAGAAAATACTGATAATTGAAATAAGGATTAGACCTTACATGATCATCAATTTTAATCAAATAAGCTTGTTTTATAGCTTCTGACATAGGTACTCCACGCTTAGCTCTTATTTTTGCATCAATACCTACAGAAATAGTTTGTACAAGCATAGTTATATCTTTTGATATAATTCCGCCAATTAATATTCTCTGTCCGTTATAGTACAAAAGTAAAGATGGTTGTTTTAATCTATATATATCACGTTCAAAATTTTTTGGAATAGCTACAAAACCATATACTTTACCTTCTGTAAGTAATTGGTTTCCGCTTCTGTAATCAGAAACCCTATATTTAACCTCAATCGAAGGCATTACATTTAAGTACCTTACAATCATTCTTGAAATGGAAGAATTATCATCATCTAAAACAGCCACAGGTAAATT
>Ga0256405_10003268_pt1 | contig 34023 bp, 60 predicted proteins | sample RumenRJG_02DNA_FD_189096 | JGI IMG/M metagenome (GOLD analysis project Ga0256405, IMG submission 189096) | Bovine rumen microbial communities from Lethbridge, Alberta, Canada - RJG_02 | ecosystem: Host-associated > Mammals > Digestive system > Stomach > Rumen | place: Canada: Alberta...
TATGTCTACCCCATGGCGGCAAGTCGCATTCACAACATTCTAAAGAAGGACTTAAAGGATAAAGTCATTGCTTCCTTCAACAATTCCCGTAAACGTGTTTACCGCCTTCGCAAAGAAGAGGCCTAAAGCCTCTTCTTTTTTATTGCGCAAAAATTTAGATGTGCACATCTAAATTCAAGAAAAAGAAAAGGCCGCTCAGTTGAGCGGCACGATGTTCCAGAACAGCACAATCGGATTATCCAAATCATCCTCACGAACCAAGAAGACAATATTGTCTTCAAAGTGATCCCAACAAATCTCACATCCGGCATCTTCCGCGTAATGGCAAATAGCATCCAGCATACCGCCAATGGTAGAAAAAGCACCAATGCAATCAACATCATTAAAGTCGAGATCAGCGATAGACAGAGCATAAACAGTGTTGTTTTTCATATTTTGTACTTCCTTTCATTTGATGAGGTAATTATATCAAAGTTTTTGAGAAAGGTCAATATGGGAATTTAGATGTGCACATCTAAATTCTCCTCTTGTCAATAAATACTATCCCACAAATTTTCCAAAATTCAAGACCCCAAATATTTGACTCGCCTCGCAAATTACGTTATAATATTCACATGAAGAGGGGCAAGAGAATTTCTCTCCCTCTTCGGATTTTCTCTCATGAAATTTTCCGGGAAGCTGGACTTTAGCGGCTGGACGAGTTTTTCTCACCGGCACGCTCCAGAAGCTGGAAAATGCGGAGAAGCTGGAGTTTGACCTGGCAGCGAAGACCTCCCGTGTGAGAAGAGAATAAAGCTGCGTATTTGTTTTATATATTTTTATTTTTTAAAAAATAAATTTTTATTTTAAAATAAAAATAAAATTTTAAAATAAATAATTTAAATAAAAAAATATATCATTCCGTAATACATGATCTCCTTTCTTTTTTAAATAGTCAGGATTCCTCCTATTGCCGCAGGGCCCATTGATATTCCAAATACGCAGCTATTTTAGAAAGTAATTGGTGAAGCGCAATGCGCGCGAAAACCTTCTTGTGTAATGATATTGGAAAGATAAAAAAGCTAGAATGGATAATTCTGGCTTTTTTATTTTGTAGTGGTTTTGCCGCGGAGCGTGAAACCATTAAAGGTCAAAGTAAGTAAATAAAAAAAGAGGACGCATCGTTAAGATGCGTCTTTTTTTTCTTCATTATCTTTTTCTGAGCTAGGAGTTTCAATAGCAAGTTTCTTTAGCCTATATTGTACTATTTTATTTTTACCATATCGCCTTTTTTCTAAAAGATCTGCATACTCTTTTTTAAAAGATGCAAGAGTCACAATCCTGGCGCTAACGACATCTTGCTTAAAAACAGGATAATCTATTAATAGTTGCTGTAATTCTTCTTTTGTATGCCATCTGTAATATTCAATATTAAATCCTTCACGAACGAAATTAACCAATCCGCGCGCGGGCTCTAGTAAATATTGCCGCTCAGGAGCAAACCGCGCACGGTTAAATTGAACAATATCTTCGTAATCTACACTATTACAAATCCAATCTTGTATTGAAGTATCATAGATATCGATGCCTCGTCCTAGCACGCCAGTAGTAATAATAAAATCGTATTCACTAGGCACGACGTGCTCATCACGAATGGCTTGAGTAACGCGCCGCTTTTCCTCTGTATATAAACTTCTGTATGTTCCGTTATTTTCTGACCATAATAAAATAACATTAAATCCAGCTGCACTCGCGGCAAACTCGATCTCGCGCCCCTCAGTAATAAATTTAGTATAGCACCAATATCTCCTATCTTCTCCTTTAGGGAAGTTCCCCGCATACAAGGCATCTTTTACATCGTCAATGAAAAGAGTAGTTTTTGCATCATAGGCATATTCAATTCTGCCAGTAATCACGTAATGCAAATATTCTTGAAAATAACTCGCGGCCAGCTCGGGGGAGGCAGAAATTGCAATTAAACGAATTCTTCCAGGTCTTAATACTGCGTCTTTTAGTTGATAAATAAAATTTACTACTGACTTAGCCTTACCTCGTTGTATGAGACCAATAAGTATTTCGCGCGAAAAATCGGGAAAATCTTTGTGCGACTTTTTAACTTCGGCTTCATAATAACCGCGAAAATCATCAAACTCATCCCACACGATTAGGTCAATATCATTAAGCCATCCCTTACCCTCGTTGCGGATAAGCGCGCCAAAAGTTTGATAGCACATAACACGCACAAGATCATCGTCTCGGTTTTCTTCACAATCAGTACTCCATAATCTATGGTTTGGATATTTGCGTGAATCGAACCAGCCGCTACAATTACTATCATCAAATACGCATGCTTTATCTGAATGTCTCTGAGCAATAAAATCACGAGTGACCTTATTATGAATAAGATAAAGAACGTGCTTTTTCGCGCGCGCGAAGCTTAGAATTCGGTCATCAAACATGAAGGTGGTCTTGCCGCTACCGCAAGGCGCGCGAAGAACATTAAACTGCCCAGGTTGGATAGAATCTAAATCTTCCTGCGTGATAATGTTAGAAATATATCTTTCTATTTTTACCATCTCCTCTTTTTTATTATAACTTAATTTCTGAACAAAAGCAATAACTCTTGCCCAGCTACTTATATGTAATAACTACCCACATTTTTCTTCCACTTTTCGACTACATTATTGAAAAAATTTATGGCAAAAAAAAGTGGAAGATTCTTCTTATAGTGTGACGCCCCGTTATTACTTATAGAAAAATATTCCACTTTTTTTGACCACCCTAAAAAAGTAGTGTTTTTCCATATTATATATATAATAATATAATTACAACCGAACTTAAGCCAGACTTACGTTTGGTAGCTATTTGAATGTAAGTGGAATAACCTATCGAACACCATACAATACTCCGTATTTTTAAATGCGGAATTTCAATTTCATTTTGAAAACTGCAATTTCATTTTCAATTTCATACTAGCGTACCGAAACCTACCCCTGCTCTACTTTCTCAAAACCCTACCCCTTTTATTTGGTAGTAAAAAAAAGTAGAACATTTTTAGTAGTCATTTTACCGTCACACTATAAGAAAAAAATTCTACATTTTTCAGCCACTTCATAAAAAATGTAGAGAAAAAAAGTGGAAGAAAAGTCTTATAGTGTGACGGCCCATTATTACATATAGAAAAAACTTCCACTTTTTTTAGCCACCCCAAAAAGTGGTCATTTTCCTTATTATATATATAATAATATAATAGTAATTTAACTTCCACCCAACTTACACCCCACTTACAATTAGTTCCCAATATAGGAGAATTGGTTACTAGCAAAGTAGTAAATTTTAGTAGTGAGGAACATTACGTATATACTAAGATAAAATTTGTTACATTGCCTTAAAAAATGGTTCCGCGAGATTGACAAATGATTGAAGTTGCGCATACACACCACCATACAACTACCAACTACCCCTCCCCAGTGCTTCGCCCCTCCTTTCTCTTATCCCCTACCCCATCTCTCCGTAATGGGCACTACCACCATCCCCTACCATATTTTAAAAGCCCCATTAATTTATTAAGATGTACCATTTACTACCCTCCTCAATAAAGTGAACAACTTGACGTACGATAAAATTTTTGCTATACTATAGAAAATAAAGAAAAGGAGTACATAGTAAATAAATGGACAAAACTTCTCTTGGCGATCGTATGAAGAATTACGAGAATGTATCAAGGTACTACTTGCCAAATCGCTCTCCCGTAATTATACGAGTTGATGGTAGAGCCTTTCATACCTTTACTAAAGGTATGCGAAAACCCTATGATGTTTCTTTTTCTGCTGTTATGCAAAATCTTACACTAAAATTATGCGCGGAAATTGGGAATGCAAAATTTGCATATCAACAATCCGATGAAATTTCCATACTTTTGATAGACTATGAGAAAATCGAAACTCAACCTTGGTTTAGTAACAACCTTAACAAACTAGTAAGTGTAAGTAGTAGTATTGCAACCTACCACTTTAATGAACTAATGCATAACGCACATGACCTTGGTTTTTTAACATGTACGAAAGGTAAACCCGCATACTTCGATGCACGAGCTTTCGTACTTCCGAAAGACGAAGTTAACAATTACTTCGTATGGCGGCAACAGGACTGCACGCGCAACAGCATTGAAAGTGCTGGTCATGCATACTTTTCGCACAAGGAACTTCAAGGCAAAAATTGCAATGAAGTTCAAGAAATGTTATTTTCGCGCAAATCCATCAATTGGAATGATTATCCTGTATACTTTAAAAGAGGCTTTTGCGTGAAAAGAGTGCACAATTGGCCTCATGATATTTGGCAAGGAGATTACAATATTCCTATTTTCTCACAGAATCCGTTCTATATTAACGAACTAGTAGGAGTTTAATATGAAAGATACTAAATTACTTGTAGTAGTAGACGCGCAGTACGACTTCGTTGATGGTAAACTTGGCAGTAAAGAAGCCCAAGAAGCAATTCCCCGTATTCATGACTTTATTGAAAATTGGCCATCAAATGATGATATTGCTTATACCGCAGATACCCACTATTCCGATACTTATCTTGAAACACAAGAAGGCAGAAAACTACCCGTACCCCATTGCCTCTATAACTCGCATGGCGCGAAAATCGTACAAGAAGTTCTTCCATCCGATTTTGATCGTCACTACGTTGTACTTAAGAAAGATACTTTTGGTTACAAGCATTGGCTTGCACTTGGGCTTGGTAGTTATAGCGAAATCCATCTCGTAGGATTCTGTACCGACATTTGCGTAATTACCAATGCGCTACTTATTAAAACGCTATGTCCCGAAACACCCATTATCGTACATAGTAGCATGTGTGCAGGCGTAACACCAGAGCTTCACGAAAAGGCTCTTGATGTAATGCGCTCTTGTCAAATTGAGGTAGTGGAATGAGAATTGGAGTATTATGCGGCAGTTTCGATCCCATTCATAATGGACATTTGGAATTAGCGGAAAAGGCTTCCATTTCATGCTCTCTCGACCGCGTATACTTTGTTGTATATGACAAGCCATATAGCGTAGAATCGCGCGAAAATCGCCTACAAATGGTACAATGCGCAATTGCGAACAACGAAAAATTTTATGTAGATAATACAAACTATGGTTCGCCCGCAAATGCATACTTTGCTTACCTTGAGAAGTACAAGAACGATTCTATATACGTTATTTTTGATGCTACCTCTTTCTCTACATTTATGGATCATCCTCGTTTTATTGAATTTGCGCATATGAATATTACTTTTCTTGTAGGAAATCATCCGTTTGCCCGGCGTGGTCAAAAATGTTCTACTTTTAATGAAGTATATAAACTGGCACCTTGCGCGTATGTTGTATCTTTTGAAATGCTCGGCGGCAAAATCGCTACATACAAAATACGTAATGTTTTACAACATAAATTATTCCGTGACAAAGAAGCCCGATATATTATTCCCGATACTGTAATTCAATATATTGAAGAAAAAGGATTATATAAAAATGAAAAATAATCAGCTAATGATGGATCTCTATGAACTAACAATGGCCAACGGTTACTTTCTCGATGGATATGAACGCGACAAGTGGGTTATTTTCGATGTATTTTATCGCAAGAATCCCGACAATGGCGGTTATGCCATCTTCGCGGGGCTTGAGCAAATCGTTGACTACCTGCTTAATCTTCATTTCACTGAGAAAGATATTGAATATCTAAAGTCTCTTAAGCTATACGACAATAAATTTCTAGAGTATTTGCGCAATTTTAAGTTTACAGGTAACGTATATGCAATGCGCGAAGGCACCATTATGTACCCTAACGAACCCATTCTTACAGTCGAGGCACCGCTGGTTGAGGCGCAGATTATCGAAACTGAACTTCTCGCGCAAATCAACCACCAGTCTCTAATCGCCACTAAGGCAAGTAGAATTGTTCGCGCGGCCGACGGTAGGCCAGTAAGCGATTTTGGTGCTCGTCGCGCCCATAACGACGATGCGGCCGTATATGGTGCGCGCGCAGCTTACATTGGCGGAGCTTCATCTACTGCCACAGTGGTTGCTGGTCAGAAGTTCGGTATTCCCGTATCTGGTACTATGGCACACAGCTGGGTTATGTTCTACAAGGATGAACTTGAAGCTTTCCGCAATTTTGCAGACCGTTACCCCGATAATTGTATTCTTCTCGTAGATACGTATGACGTACTAAAATCTGGCGTACCTAATGCAATTAAGGTATTTAAGGAACTATTTCTGCGTCACGGTAAGCCGAAGAACTACGGCATCCGACTCGATAGCGGCGATCTTGCATATCTGTCAATCGAAGCGCGTAAGATGCTAGACAAGGAAGGCCTACTTGATGCCAAAATTGTCGTCTCCAACAGCCTGGACGAATACACAATTACTTCACTCCTAAATCAGGGCGCGAAAATCGATGCATTCGGAGTCGGAGAACGCATGATTACAGCCAAGTCAGATCCAGTATTTGGCGCAGTTTATAAGCTCGCGGCAGTTTATAACCCAGATACAAGAAAATCTGAACCGCGCATTAAGATTTCCGAAACCGTAGAAAAGATTACAAACCCTGGATTTAAGGCTCTTTATCGCGCATTTGATGAAAACAATCATGCGGTTGCGGATATCATTACTATGCACGATGAATACGAGTATGAACAGTATTGCCAGAGCGGAGAGCCTGTTAGTATTGAAGTTGTCGATCCAGAACGTCCGTGGAAGAAAATTACGCTTGAGAACGTGAAACTGGAGGCTCTTCTTGATCCGATTATTACCAAGGGAAAGGAAGACTATTGCTACTCTACTCCTAAACTTCCTATGATTCGTGAAAACGTAATCGATCAGCTAAAGTACGATATCTGGCCAGAAGAGCAGCGTTTTGAGAATCCGCATAAGCACTATGTGGATATGTCTCCCAAGTATTATGAAATGAAAATGAATATGCTGAAAGGATAAATTATGGATAATTTTAACGCAGTTGCTGTGCGCGACAACCTTTGTAGTTCCATTCTAAAATACATGAATGACAGTCATTTTAATAAAATTGTAGTAGGCGTAAGCGGCGGCAAAGACAGTGCTGTCGCGGCCGCCCTCTGCGCGCGAGCAATGGGCCCGCAGAACGTATATGGAGTAATTATGCCTGATTATTTCCAGAATGACTTGGATGATGCTATTCAAGTATGTAAGAAAATTGGCATTAATTACAAAATTGTCGATATTGGAAAAACCCATGAAAAACTATTACATGCTATTATACAGAAAAATAAATATAATCTGTATAATGAATGTCCTATCTATTCTACTTACACGGTAGATTTCAATAAGGAAAGCGAAATTAATATGGTCGCGCGCCTGCGTATGGTTACACTACGTTATATTACGCAGTCTCTGGGCGCACTGCTTTGCGGCACGGGTAATCTTTCCGAAATTATGACTGGCTACTTCACAATTGCTGGAGATAGTAGTTGGGATTTTAATCCACTTGGTGAACTTACTTGTACAGAAGTTATTGAACTTGGAAAGACTATGCCTGAAATTCCGCTTGATATTTTGGAGAAGCCTCCGCGTGATGGCTTAAGTAATAAAACCGACGAGAGCAAATTAGGCGTAACGTATGAACAAATTGATAGCTATCTGCGGCAAGGTCCTAGTGGTTCAGAAGCGGATGCAAAAATTAAAGCACTAATTAGAAAGAGCGAGTATAAGCGCAATATGCCGCTTGTTCTTGTTCCGGAGGTATGATATGGAAGCAACAAATTTTATTGAACTAATTCGCGATCTTTGCGAAAATATCGACTGTAATTATTGTATGGGCGATTACAGGAGACTAATGGGAGAAAATACTAGTTCCTATGAAAAACTTTGCCCACTTTGGGACGATGATATTACACCTGAAAAACTAGTTCGTTTCTTTAGTAAAAAGAAGGACGAGCTACTTACACCTACTTGGGATGAATTTTTCCAAAACATTTACAAAAACGATCCTCGCGCCAAGACTATGCGCTACCAGGATTGGCGGCAAACCCGTATTCCGCGGAACCGCATTGACGATAATCATCGTATTTCCTTTTCTCTAAATGACCTAATGCAAAAATAATTGGCGAAAGCCAATTTTTTTATTTTCCATTATTAAATACTTGCAAATAAATTCAAAATACAATATAATTATAGAGAACAAAGAGAGGAGAAAATCATAATGCAAAAAATCATTCAAATTCTAATGAAGCGCGACAACCTAACCATTGAAGAAGCTTGGCAGACAGTTCATGAATGCCAAATGGAAATTGATACTATTTTAGCAGATCCTAATGGTACACTTGAACAGTGCGAAGAAGCACTTAGGTATTGGCTAGGGCTTGAACCAGACTATATTGATTATTTCATGTGAGACGAGGATAAAATGAAACCAATTTTAAGTTATATGTTAACAGACAATAAATGCCCAACCCTTGAGGATATTCAGCTATGTTGTACAGTGGCGAAACGAGATAATTGCGTTATTCGACTAGTATGGTTTGTACAATATTCTGGATGGTATGATGTTCTTCTTTATCCTGACAGTAATCCAGAAGAAACGTTCGAGAATGAGGTTCCACAGATTTATGGATTATGAGCGAGAAAAATTTTATTTTATAACCGTTTTTCAGAAGTTGCCGCCAGACGACCGTCACTTCGATATTGGCGCAAATCGATGCTGGGGCTTTTATAAGGATAAAGAAATAGCGGCAAAAGCACTACACGAAAATTGGACAGATATGACAGAATACTTGTATAATTATGCTGTCTTAGAAGAGTATTATGAGGGGCTTTGCGGCTGTACGGGTAACCGGCAGTTCTTTAAGTATGACGTAAAGAAGAAGGGCTTCTTTGAGATTGATGAGCCCAATATGTTAAAGCATATCCAAGCGTTCGCGCTTGGTTGAAGAAAGGCATAATATGGAAAGAAGATTTCCGCAAGATTGCCCTGAAGAGTGCGTGCATTTTCATGCATGGGGCGCTTCTGTAGATAATGGTGTTTGTGTATGTGATGTGCTTAATATACAAGTAAAAGAAAAAGAAATGGACTTTGACTGGCACTCTTGTCCACTTCCTGATGACGCAATTGAGGTAGAGTATGAATAGAAAATTTCCACGAGATTGTCCATTTAACTGTCCGCATTTCCGTTCTTGGGACATGTCAATCGATGATTATACCTGTGTATGTGATGCACTAAAAGTGCAAGTTGATGAATGTGATATGGACTTCATCTGGTACTCCTGCCCGCTCCCTGATGATACAATTGAGGAGAAGTAGTATGGATTGCGAATATATAAGATTTAATCATTATTTCGATCTCGATCCCGAAAACGATTATTATGATACTACGTGTGCAAGTCCTAATAAATGTTTCACAGTTTGTTCCGCGAATCCTAATATTAAGTATCGTCCTAAAGAAATAAAAAAAGGAAGAGAAAAGGAAGAAAATATAAGCGATACTCAAAGTGTACCTTTGTCCTTTTGCCCTTGTGGGAAAATGCCGATTTATAAGTATTATAAGACGCAAGACCCTGATGGCGAACGAGAGTTTATAAGCATTCAATGATTGACTGGCACTCTTGTCCACTTCCTGATGACGCAATTGAGGTAGAGTATGAATAGAAAATTTCCACGAGATTGTCCATTTAACTGTCCGCATTTCCGTTCTTGGGACATGTCAATCGATGATTATACCTGTGTATGTGATGCACTAAAAGTGCAAGTTGATGAATGTGATATGGACTTCATCTGGTACTCCTGCCCGCTCCCTGATGATACAATTGAGGAGAAGTAGTATGGATTGCGAATATATAAGATTTAATCATTATTTCGATCTCGATCCCGAAAACGATTATTATGATACTACGTGTGCAAGTCCTAATAAATGTTTCACAGTTTGTTCCGCGAATCCTAATATTAAGTATCGTCCTAAAGAAATAAAAAAAGGAAGAGAAAAGGAAGAAAATATAAGCGATACTCAAAGTGTACCTTTGTCCTTTTGCCCTTGTGGGAAAATGCCGATTTATAAGTATTATAAGACGCAAGACCCTGATGGCGAACGAGAGTTTATAAGCATTCAATGTTCAGACCCCAACTGCAAGAAAATACAATTAAATGTTGCTTATCCCACTGCTGAAATGGCCGAAATTGATTGGAATGAGGAAGTACAAAAATATAATTTTAACGAAAGTTTATCGAAGCAATTAAGTCCTTGCCCGTGCGGCGGTCAAGCGAAAATTTATTCAGAAGAAATTGCTGATTTTTATCTTTGGCATATTCGTTGTGACAAATGTGGAAGGATCCTGATCGAAAGTCCAAATCCTTATAAGCTAATTAAACGATGGAACGATTTGGTCGCGCGAAAAGGGAAAGATACCGATGATATGGAATGATGAGCCGTGGGATGATAGACCTACCGAAAAACAAGAAGAATACGCAAAGTATTTAGCGAAGAGAATGTGTGTTGAACTTCCTTCTGAGTATACTAAGGCCGCGTACTCATCTTTTATTAATCACTGGAAGCCTATTGTGAAAGAAGAAGACGACGGCATGAACGAGCCAAGTGCTTGGCAGTTGGCGTATTATTAAAGCGGAGCTATTAAATGGAATTTTTAGTGGAATATGGGCATTGCCCGTTTTGCGAAAAGGATAAAATTGGATATAAGAAATCAGGCCTTATAGGTAATAAGAGAATTGAATGGTTTATCTGCCTTGACTGCGATAGAATATTATATTCATATGATGTTACTGAAAAAGGAGAAAATATATGACCGGACAAGAATTTATTTATTTTATTGAACACAATCATCTTGAAGATTATGATATAGGCGTATATCGAGAAGGATATGATGTAGATTTCTTTTACAGTGGCCTGGACGCTGAGATTGATGATGAAAAAAAGGAAGTTCGTATTTAATAAAAGTTAAATAAGTATATGATAGTAACTAAAGGAGCGCACATGGGAGAAGAATTAATCTACAGAAAAGATTGCAATCTTGCGGCCGAAGGCTTCGATGGAATTATTCGCAATCTTATGCTTAAGCATAAGTTAGAAGGCGATAAGATTTACGACTTCGCGCGCGAACTACTACAAATTGCGCAATCCCATATTGAACTTGTGCCCACCATTACTACAGATGAATATGTAGCTATTAAGTGTCCAGAATGTAATAATATTTATATAGAAGATAACGATATTTTTAACTCATTCTGCCCAGTTTGTGGCATTAAGTATAAAATTGATTACTAAGGAGAAGACAATGCCCCTGACGAACAAGGATAAATTTGAATTTAAAATTCTAATGGAAAAGTTGCGCGCAATTGTAAAAGAGGCTATTGCCGCGCAAGAAGGCGAAGCGGAGATTAGGCTCAGCGTACTTCAAGATATTGTTGCAAAATACGATCAAGTTAAAGATGAAATGTGGAAATAAGTAGTGAAAGCTCAAGAAGTATTTAACGTAATATTTATGATTATGCTGATAGTCCTAATTGTTTCTGATGCTGCATTCATGTTTATAAGTACATGCACTGGAAACTGGGGTGTCCTTATCGGCGCATTGTGCGGAGCATTGATGGTACTTTTTAGCTATGGACTTCACGTTCTCTGTAACTTAGAAGTTTGAGGAGAAACAGTATGAAAATCGAGTTTCTAGAAAAAAGTTTTTTACCGTTTGAGAATTTAGGAATTGGTGATGTATTTTGCCACAAAGGATGCGTGTATATGAAAACCAATGCATCAGATGTATTAAGCGCAAATGTTGCTATAGACCTTCATGACGGTCTCACGAAATTCTTTGAGCCTAATGATATGGTTAAAAAGTTTGATGACGTAAAAGTATGTTTGCGCTAGTATAGGTAATGTTAAACGAAAAAAGATAAGATAAGGAATAAATTATGAAATGGACTTACATTAGCGATAAAAAACCAGAGGAGGCTCATAAGTATTGGGTCTCATGTATCGTATATAGCGATCATAGAACTCCTTGCGTTTGTATTGCTTATTACGAAGAAGGGGTATGGCGCTTTAGTAATGACATTGGTTATTTGAAAGATGAAAGGCTTGACAGGTTTGGATGGATTCCGTATGCATATATGGAATATGTTATACCAGAGCCCGCGAAGGTAAGAGAAAAATAATATGATGAATAATATGATATTTATTGTTGTTATAACTTCGTTCTTCCTACACATCGTTGATGACTTCTATTTGCAAGGAATTCTTGCAAGTATGAAGCAGAAAGAATGGTGGGAAGAGCATTACAATGATGAACTCTATCGGCATGACTATATTGTAGCATTGCTGATTCATAGTATGAGTTGGTCGTTTATGGTACATCTTCCTACATTGGTTTACTTGTATTTAAATGGTCGAGACCTTAACTTCTTTTGTTTTTCTCTTCTATGTCAATCATTGAGTCACGCGCTCATTGATCATGCGAAAGCGAACAGGCATACAATTAATTTGGTTACAGATCAAATGTTGCATGCTTTCCAAATTACAGTTATTTTAATTACAAATCTAATATAATTATTGGAGACTATGATGTGTAATGGATTTAATACTGTGTTTTCTGGTAAGCCAGATTTTGAGCAAGCGGAACACTCTTTGCAACGTTTTAAAGAAGAATACCTAGCAAAAGACTCGAATATTCGTAAAGAATATGCTTATTTAAGTAGTTTTTTCCAATCTTTATTTATTAGCGATGATGGCTATGTAATTGATACTGGCAACTTCCAGGCGGCAAATAATGAAATATTGGAAGATATCCTAAAACGTGTGAAAAAGCATCCTATTTTATGGAAATTATTTATGGTATGTTGAAAGTTATATTATAGGCGTAAGACTAAGAGAGAATTAGTTTTACGCCTTTGTTGACTTAAAATGAAAACTATATTATAATTATTGCATAAAGAATAAAGGAGATAACCTATATGACATCAAAAGAAAAAATTGAAAAACTATTAAATTATTATGGTGATACCCTTAACGATCTTCCTAGTCCAAGTGTTGATAGATATGCATATTCTCCAAGTGATCTTAAGAACGCTTGCGAGCAAGCCACGGGGTGGTCATTTGGAATAACAAATATGCGAGTAACAGAATCTTCTTTAGCGGATTACATTTGTCATCAAAATGACATTATAGAAAAACTTGTTAAAGCTTTGGAATCAGCAGAACTAAAGTCGAAAGCAGAACAGCCTCAGTCTCCAGATACATCTAATGAAAATATCCGAGGAAAAAGAGCCGATTTAGTTGGATTTGCTGTGGTAGAAGGAATTGTGTGGATAAATTTTGCGGACAAAAAGATTGAACTTGAAAGATATTGATGGAGATTAAAATGTCAGAGAATAAAAATTCAAATAGTAATATTTATAAATATATTTGGTTTATCGGCATGGTTCTTTTTGTAGTTTCTGGCATTATGTATGCCGTTCAAGGAGATTCGGCTAAATCTATTGCTTGTAATAGTTTTGGTCTCGCTTGTTGTGCAAATTTACGTGTTTCTCTTCTTGAAAGTGAGAAAAGGTAAAACAAATAATTTATGCTTTATTGACTAAAAAGAAGATTTGTAATATAATAGACATACAAAAGATAGAGGATAATAAAATGGGTGCTGGTTGGCTATCTCCTTCTGGGGAATTCATTGAGTGCGATCCGCATGATCATTGGGGTGTAGCAGACGAACTTGGAGAAAAATTAGGTTTGTCTGAAGAAGACCAAAGGCACGCAGATGATTTTTTAATTGAGCATGGATGGATTAGAATATCATTTCTGTTAATGCTAGATACTGGTTACGTATTTTCATACTACGAGATAGCTTCTGAAAGTCAAAGATTATTCCTCAGACGATTTCTAGAAGAAAACCAAGAATCATTATCCAAGCAGGGTATAAGAAATTTGTATTGGCTAAGAGTAATTGATGATGAAGAGCGCGAAATGTTGATGAAGAAAAATAATTACGAATAAAGAGATAATTATAGTAAGTAAAATTTTAAGGAGAAGATCATGGTAACCATAGTTTCTCAATCAGGAGACACAATTGTGGATGCTAATAAAATAATTGCGTTCGGATTTAAAGAAGCAGATTGCGTAATGAATAAAGGCACTTGGAGCGAAAAGATTATACATAATTATTCTATATATGTTGATTATGGCTCGCGCACTGGTGAAAAAATCATCAGCGATTTTTACAGCAGCAAAGAAAAAGCCATTAAGGTGCTTAAAGAAATGACGTATGCAATTAAACAAGGAATAGATTATTCATTGCCAAAGGATGAAGATGTTGAGTAAATGATTTTATAAAAGAAGGAAAAGTAACCATTAACTTGAAAGGATGTTATAAATATGCCTGTTGATTATGACCGCTGGTATCAGAATCAAATTGATTTAGGAAATCTGCCTGACGAGAATGGTTATTACCATTACACGCTAAACGAAAGTGAATCCGTTGAGGAAGAACTGAATTCTTTAACAGCGAAGATTATTGCCCAGCAAATTCTATACAAAAGGTGAAATGAATGCTTGACAGAGAGAAAGTTATAAAAGGTTTGGAGACATGTTACTGTCCTCCGGCAAAATGTGAAGATTGCCCGTATTATGATATAGAAAACTGTAATGATACGCTTTGTTTGGATGCTCTTGCCTTGCTGAAAGCGCAAGAAGTACGAGAATTAACCATAGATGAATGGGAGAAATGGAAAGCAAATCCAAAAAGAGATCCCATATGTGATCTGTGGGAAAATGATACTTCGCCAATGTGGATTCTTGATCCAAATAAAGTTCATGAACCAGCGCTATTAATGGGCAAATTGAAGCTATTTACTGGAAAACCAACTTTCGAACAATGCAAAGAGGTAAAGTGGAAATGAATGAAAGAGAAAACTTCATTAATAATTTTGAGAGAGCTATAAATTCAGCTTATGGCGAGGGACGCGATTTTGTAAAATTAACTATTGGAGATATGAAGAGGATCTTGCAACTGATTAAAGAGCAGGAGCCTGTACTGCTCGAGAATCAGCACAAACCGTATGGGCATTTTACCAACGCCAATGCTCCGTGGATAAGCAGATGTCCACGGTGCGGGAAAAAGGTTGAGGGAAGACAGTCACGATTTTGTAAATACTGTGGATTGGCGGTAAAGTGGGAATGACAGCTTTAATTATTTCAATTATTGCGCTTATTTTGTCAATTGTTGGAGCTATTATTAACTCAAGACGGTGAAATGAGATGATTGATCGAGAAAAGGTACTAAAGGGGCTAAAGTGTTGCGCAGCAATGAGTGGTGATGAATGTCGAAAATGCCCGTATGTAGACGAATGCAGGGATACTGATACGCCTTACGGTACGTCACATCTTGCCTCCGATGCTCTCACACTGCTGAAAGAGCAGGAAGAACGACTCAAAAGATTTGAGTTGGAAAGAAGTTGGGATGAAAATCCAGACAGGATGGGAAATTGGTGAAATTGGATGATTAATAGAGAGAAAGTTATCAGTGATTTAAACACATCAAAACGTATATTATGCTATCCACAAATGCTTAACCCAGAAATGTGCATCAAAATCGGACTGGCTATCACAGATGCCATTGACCTACTGAAGGAGCAGGAAGCGGTTAAGCCGAAACTTGTCGGTCCGAGTATGTGGAGATGTGGTAAATGTGATGCATTACTTGGTTGGGAAGATTTTACGCCGTCAGGGATAGAATTGGTAGAATACAAGTTTTGCCCTGAATGCGGTCGAAAGGTGAAATGGGAATAAGTATGAAATTTATATTAGATGGATTCATAGCAGAAGCACCAGAAGATATCACACTAAAAGAGCTACTTAAACAAACAGATAGACTAATTCCCGACTGGTGCGCTCGCGGAATTAGATCCTGTGAAGAAGAGGAAAATAATATGTCAACAGACGTTTATATAGAGAAGAGCTCTATATCTCTAGCGCATGAATGTGTTCCCGCGACTATAAAAGGAGAATAACATGAATATTAATTCGCCCAAAGAAACACTAAACGAAACAATAACGAGTATTGTTGTTGCTTCTGAAATTGATAAAAATAGAAAACATATTGGCGTTGCATGGGTAGAACCGTGTACAAGCCCTGAAGAAGATAAAAGCACCGTATTTGATGATTTAATTGATTTACTAAATCGATCTGAGAACAAGCAAATAACACTAAGGCTTGGCCGCGATGATTTCGGCACTTGTGTACTCTATGCAGAAGATGGTTCTGGAATTTGTACCGAGTATAAAAGCATTCAAAATAGCGGCAAAAAGTCTACCCACCGTTTCGTGTAAAGAGAAAGTAAGGAAATAAAATGTTTAAGCGACTTGCCAGATTTATACTTCGACGAGAAATAAAAGATTACGAAGATCGAATTGCTTATCTCAAAGAACATCGCGATAAAGACCAAAAAGATTTGGATACCACATTAATTAAATTAAATACTCAAATGGATCAAGCGATAACCTATCAGAAGCAAATTGAAGATCTTACGAAAGAGAATACTATTCTAAAAGAATACTATCATCTTGATCAAGAGCCTACCGAAGAGCAGCAAACTAAAATTCGAATTAATTTAAAAATTCATGAATTGGAAATGCGACTGCTTCAAATGAGCTCTCTTACTAGCGGTATTGCCGCGATGAGTTATAGTTATAATGCGATGAATGCTTATAGTTATAGAATGTGGATGTAAAAATGGGAAAAGATTTAAGTAAAATAATAGCCGCGTTGCTAAAATGGTGTGCAGAAAACAAAATTATTATTCGTGACTTTAGTATCGAGAAATCTCCTTTCATTGAAGGCCATATTCTTATCATAACTCTAGTTACTAAAAAAGACGGAAAAGAAGTATGTATTAAACGTGTTTTTCCGCTTGGAAGAAATTTAGAATGGTATGAAGATTTTAATAGCCTAGAATTAGATGATGCAATTAAGTCGATAGTAGAGTACAAAGTAGAGAACGAAAATCACGAAACATTACCAGAATAAACATTAACATAATTGACTACAAATAAAAATTATAATATAATATATACATAAACAAAAGAAAGGAATAACTATGAAACCAATCACTGTATCAATGACTAAGGCCGCGCGGGACTTCTATGCAAAGAATGGTCTTGCAGATAATAAGAAGCTCATTGAATATCTTAATGAAATCGGCGGCTATCTTGGTAAGGTAGTAGCTTTCACAGTTGAAAGTGAGCCTGCCTATAAGGTTGATATTATCATTTAAATGAACAGAAAAATTCTTATAGGCTTTTTAATCGTAGACGTCTTGGGCGGAGCATTGGGAGTGACCGCGGCACTTCTTGCCAATAATGTACTTATTGGTACCTTTGTATGGTTTGTAACATGTTCGCTACTCGGTTTTCCATGGCTAGAGTATAACGTATTTTTAGAAAATAAGAAAAAGGAAAAGAAAAATGATGAGAATTAAAATTAGAAAAGCAGATTGCTTTTTCAAAGTGGATGAAGAGAATAGGAAAGTAGTATGCGTATATAAAGCAGATCCTAATCTAGCGGAAGATTATATTTATTCCTTCAATCAAGAGCATGGACTGCCTACCTATATCCCAATTGATAATAAAATGTATATACCGCTACATACAATTGGCGTGGCTACATGTGCGGAAGGCGATACTTGGAATGAGAGAATTGGCCGCGAAGTTGCTTATGCAAAAATGAAGAATAAGTTCGGAAAAAACTTCTTCAGAGCTATGAATACTTACTTTAAATTCCACGATAAGAATCTAAACGCACTCCAAGAATCAGTAGACCATCTTGGTCTGGCTTGGCATAAGAATCTGGTCTCACAGGATAAACTGATTAATCAGTTGATCGAAGACGCGAATAAGTAAGAGGTAAAATGAATCATAAGCATATGTTTGAAGCCGCGAGAGAAGTTAGCTATGAATCGGACTATCATGGAAGTAGTAATGCGAGAATTGGTTGCGTAGTAGCTTACAAGGGGACAATTATAGCAAAAGGTTCCAACTCTGATAAAACGCATCCAGTTCAAAGAAGGTATAATGTTTATCGTTATAAGGACGAGGGAAATATGTACCTTCCGCCAAAGGTGCATAGCGAAATTGCCGCGCTGAATAAAATTAGGTATCTTGATATTGATTTCTCGCAAGTTCATGTATATGTTTATAGAGAAACTAGGGACGGCAAAAAAGCAATGGCGCGGCCTTGCCCTGCTTGCCGCAAGTACATACAGCAACTAGGTATAAAGAAGATTCATTATACAACCGATTGTGGTTTCGCGCATGAAGTAATTGAATGAAGGGTAAAAAAATAAAGAGGAAGCTTACGCTTCCTCTTTTTTATTTTCTGCCAATGCACTGTGCGGCAACAGCATACAAATCAATGCCACAGTACCATTTATTACTTCTTGAATTTGGGGCGTGATTTCAATATTCATATCTTTAAGTGCACGCGCGATCAGGAGTTGACAATAACTATTGCGTTCTGCTTTTGGGATAGTGCCCATCTTCCATGCGTCCTCAGCTGTAACAGTTGCCTTGGTGCATATCTCAAGAATAGTTGCGGCCTTGTCGAAATATGGGGATGGAAAAACACCGGCACAAGCCTTTACCAGAAGTTTCAATGCCTCCAAAATTGGACGTCCTGCATCAATTTTCCCAAAAATACTATTTCCAGTTACCCGCTCATAAATAAATATAAATAGAATGAACGCGGCAACTACTATTAAGTAAATAAAATTATAATTTTCCATTATCCTTCTCCACCTTCATCTTCTGATATTTCAGAAGGTTTATTTAACTTTCCAAATGATTGAATTTTCTTTTGCATAGATGCGAGATTTTCTACACCAGAATGGATATAGTATGCACCAACCGCAGTAACGGTAACGCCAGACGAGGTTGAAAGCAGCGATTTTAATACCGAAGCAACAAATTCATCCAACTGACTCCCTGTAAGCGCCAGCCAATAGAGTAGGCCTATTATAGCTAGTACAGCGACTAACCATATAATTAGGCCAAAAACTACTATCCGCTTAGAGTAGCGCATATAGGTGCCTATAAGACCATGTTTTTCTTCCATATTACTTATCCCACAATTTTGGCGATCCATCGGCATTAATCATCGGAGTTAACGTACCATTAACTGCGCGAACATACACGACATTTGTATCCGTATCCACGTATAAATCAATATATCCATTATTGGTTTTCTGTACTATTTTAGTTTCTGCAAAAGAATTTCCGTTCATCTGATTTATCAAGGTTTTCGCGCCAACCGGTGCTAAGATTAACATGCACGCGATAAGCAAAATTAGCAGAATCGTTGTTATGATCTGCATAACTTTTTTCATTTTGTCCGCCTCCTATTCATCCCTATGAATATGTTTAGGCAATTTCTTTATTTCATCTACTAGGACTTCGACCGTAGGATCTCCATCCCCTAGATCTTCATATGCCTTAGACATTTTTAATATATTTTTTAGTCCCATATCGGTTACATAACCGGCTTCAATAAAGAATTCACAGCTTTGTAGAAGGCGATCGCTCAAAAGTGCCTTAACTGCTTGCTTAATTGTTTCGTCTTCCGCACGTTGCTCTTCTCGCGCTTTCTTTTGATCTTTGCGCGCTTGGTTCATTTTCTTCCATAATAGCACGATTATACTACTAATTGCAGATAGAAAGAATTGCAACCAAAATTTCTCAATTGTCTCAATGACGGCTATCCACGTCATCATTAATCAGCTCCTTCAATGGAGCACGTCACCCCGAGACTGGAAGCATACTCCTTAATTGCGTTAAGTTTACTTTCGGGTACAGGGTATAATTTTACAGTATAGGCTTTTTCTTCACTTTCGACCTTTGTAATGTACTTGGTACTTACATAACCCGTTAGGCCATTGTAAGATGTGCGATACCATTCTCCGTCTTGACCAGTTATATTTAGAATTGTGCCTTTTGGAATTGAGCCGATTTTCGCGCCAGAAGGAGCATCGCGCAGATTTAATGATCCGGAGTTAGTAGTTACTTCACCTACAAAAGGTACGAACGCGGGCACATCGGCATTATCAACATCATAGATTGTATACTTTAATTTTGCGGCATATGACCACTTTTTGTCTGAGAGATTGGAATAAACGCATCCATACTTTTTGCCTTTTGCTTCTGCTACTAATCCGTTTCCTACATACATTCCAATATGTGACATATTGCCAATTCCATCATTAAGGTACCGATCTGGTTCGCGTCCGTCATCCTTATTAACAAATACTGCCATACCTGGCACTACATTCATTTCTGATTTCTTGCCGCGCTCTACAGTGTACTTTCTATAAATCGTATTACTGCCTTGGTACATATAAGACCCTAGTTTTTTGTAAGCATAATAAAATAAACCAGAACAATCTACACTACCTGCGGAATGACCGTCTTCAACGTATTCCCAATGCTCCTCTACAGCTTCCTTAAAAATGGGAATTAGTTGTGAAGCCTTTACAGTTTCTACAGCCATATCTTTGTCTTCCTCCTCTTTATCGTCAAAATAAATATCTTCACCAGTGCTTAAATTGTGTAGATAGGTAGTCGGATAGTAGAAATTTAGAATTTGCTTAAATGAATGACCAGCTTTCGCGCGATTATTTGCTCCAAATTGCGATAAGCCGATTCTATGACCAGTAACCTTACTAGCATTATCATATGGATCATCTTGTTCAATTAAAAAACTTCTATAGCCGCCCCATCTACTCTGGGAAGATGCAGTTCGCCCGCCATTGTTGCTACTAAAAGCACATGGCTCGGCGATTTTTTTATTACAATATAAAATTAAATTACTTGTTTCTTCCGCGGCTTGCTTTGAAACTTTGTATGCGTCTGTCAAGCGACTAGCTCTGAAGGCTTGCGCTTTTGCTGAAGAGTCAGATATAGCTCCATCCTTTTTATTCTTGTAGTAGCCATTCGTGCGGGCGGCCACAGCCAATGCTTTCTGGGCCTCTAAAGAGGCTCCACCGCATTCACTAGCGCAAACACCCCACACGTACATATCCAAATCTATCTCAGCAGAATCTGAGCCAAAATAATTTTTATTTTCGTCTCTTGTAAAATTTACTCGAATCTTCATTGCAGTCCTCCTTATAGGCAATTCTGCCCATAAATAAGTAATATGGTAGCTTTATTTTTAGATAAAAAAATTAAGATGTTAGTTAGCTTTTAATTTTATGACTAATTAAAAAATTTTCTTGTTTATTGGAAATAAAAAATACATGCGGCGTATTTTATTCTATTCTAGTCGTAGACTACTTACTTATCCCTTGAGAGATGAAAAAGGAGGCGAGTGCATGGCAAACAGGATTAAGCCCACCCCTGCGTCAACTTCTACAGACGGGTACTACGTAAAAACTGAATGGCAAACGGGTGATGTGATTACTCGCCCCAAAATGATGAATATCGAAGATTGGCTAGCATCGGCAAATGATGAACTGATGTTAGCGCGAACTGGATATACCGCTAATGACCGTGAAGATTGGACTAAATATCAATATGCCACTATCGGTGAACGAATGGATGATATGGTCGATTATATTCGTAGATTAGTTGATAATACTGATATCCAAAAAATAATCACCGATATTGAGGCATATATAAAGAAAGTTAGCGATAAAAGTACAGAAGCAATTGAAAATATTGAAGAAAATGACACGAATGTTAGTGATAAGGCCGATCAAGCCATAAATAATATTACTAACAACGAATCTTCAGTATTACAAGCATCAAATACTGCTCAATCTAACATTGCGCAATACGAGTCAAGTACCTCGAGTAAAGCAAATACCGCTAAAACTAATATCGCAGGATATGAAGCGGCTGTTTCGTCTAAAGCTACCGCGGCAAAAACAGCTATTGATGGATATGTTAATGATGTAAATACTTACGCCAATAGCACCAATGGTAAAGGAAAAAAAGAAATTGATTCTCTTGTTAGTCAAGTAACTGCAAGTAAAAATGCGGCCATTACTTCGATTAACAATGATAAAAATTCTGTTTCTAATGCTAAAAATTCCGCAGAAACAGCAATTACAAAATACGTTGATAATGAAACTCCAGCAGCCGGAGAAACTGAGGGCGTTAAACAAGTTTCAGAACAAGCAATTGAAGAAATTGAAGACTTAGTTGAACAAGTTAAAAAATCAATTCTTGTTGGCGGAATCTATCCTGCAACAGATTCTTTTACAATTCCTGTAAACGGTTGGACGGGCAATGGGCCATATACCTATGAAAAAACATATTCTTCCATTCACGAAGAATATAACCCAAGCGCCAATGTAGATGAAACTTCTTACTCTTATCTAAATTCTTCACTTAAGATTTCTACAAATGCAAACGGGAAGATAACAATTACCACGGCAAAAAAGCCTAGTGGTGCTATAAATATTAAAATAATTCTTCAGAAAGTTGAGGCAATATAATGGATCATACAATCTATAAAGAACCTGATATGGTCGGTGCTTCCGCAAGCGCGAACGGCACTCACGGACTAGTGCCAACCCCAGCATCTGGAAAGCAAGGAACGTTCCTTCGCGGAGATGGAACTTGGTCAGAACCAGCAGCAGTTACAGAAGCAGAAGTTGATGCGATTTGCACTTAATTCATTTTTGATATTCATTGAGGAGGAGCTTCTCAATGTGGATACAGCAAAATCCAAATTATTTAGGTAAACATACAACTGATTGTACAATTCGCGCTTTGTCTATAGTATTAGGCAAAAGTTGGATTGAAACTTACCTTGAGCTTTGCATTCAAGGATTAATAATGGCGCAAATGCCATCTGATAATCAGGTATGGGATACTTTGTTACGGGCAAAGGGTTTCCAAAGAGAAGCCATACCTAACAGTTGCCCCAACTGTTATACAATTAAAGATTTTTGTAAAGATCATCCTACTGGAATCTATGTACTAGGAACTGGTAATCATGTAGTAGCCGTAGTTAATGGCCACTATATTGATGATTGGGATTCTGGTAATGAAGTTCCATTATTTGTATGGACGAGAACTTAGGAGGACTTATGAATTACGGAATGAACCCAACATATTCACAATATCCACAAGGTTATCAACAAGGTAACCAATTAATGTCGCAGAGTCAACCACAATGGCAACCTGCCGGCGCGGCTATGCCTTATAGCTATAATCAAACATCACAAAATTCATACGCGGCCCCTCCAACGTCGCAAATGAGCGTAGACTGGATTCAAGGTGGAGTTAACTCTGCTAATGCGTATCCAAAGCCAGCGCCTGGTTGCGGAGTTATTCTAATGGATTCTAATGAAGATAAATTCTACATTAAGAAAACCGATATGTCTGGTTTCCCAATGCCACTAAGAGTTTTCTCTTACCGCGAGGAAGCGCAACCAGCAGAATCACAAACTGGCCGTCAAAGCGCTATGCCAGATATGAGTCAGTATGTCACTAAAGATGAAATTGAAAATCTACTTAAAAAGTATATGAACCCGGCGAAGGAGAAATAATGAGTACAGTATTTGAGGCATTTCGGGGGTCACAACAACCTACTTCTTTTCCTCGTCAAAACATAAATACAAATTTACTTACTCAAATTCGGCAATTTGCTAACATGCTTAATAGCGACCCAGAGCAGACTGTGCGAAATATGTTGCAAAAGGGTAAAATGACCCAAGAACAATTTAATTATTTTGGTCAACAAGCTTCTCAAATTCAGGCCATGCTTGGATTAAGATGAATTTAAGAGGTTTGATATAAGCTACTTCTATAAATATATATAATTTATAGATAGCTATCACATTTTATATTAATTATCATAAGGAGGACATAGACCATGTACGAAAATATGGGTCCTGCTGATATGGCTGCTATCATGAATCGCGGCGGAGCTTATGGAGATATGGGTTTCGGTAATGGCGGAGCCTGGTGGTGGATCATCATCCTCTTCCTATTCGGCATGAATGGCGGATGGGGACGTGGCTTTGGTGGTTACGGTAACGGCGGAGACGGCATCGGTTCCGAAGTCCAGCGCGGCTTCGATCAAAATGCTGTTATGAGTGGACTTAATGGTCTCAACAATGCCGTGACTTCTGGATTTGGAAATGTCCAGACTGCCCTATGCAATGGTTTCGGAAACGTTCAGACTTCTCTGTGCAATGGCTTTGCCGGCGTTAATGCTGGCGTAGCGAATGGTTTCGCGCAAGCCGAAATTGCAGAGAACGGCCGCCAGATGACTAACATGAACCAGATGTTCAGCATCCAGTCTGCTCTTCAGCAATGTTGTTGCGATAACCGTGCCGCTACGGCTGATCTAAAGTATACCGTAGCAACGGAAGCGTGTGCTGATCGTGCGGCTGTCGAAGGCGCACTTCGTGACGTAACTGCTCAGGGTGTTGCTAATACTCAGGCTCTTCTGAACACGATCAACGGTGGCATCCAGTCCATTAAGGATCAGATGTGCAACGATAAGATCGATGCGAAGAACGAACGTATTCAGGAGCTTCAGCAGCAGCTGTACATGAAAGATCTGGCGGCTTCTCAATCTGCTCAGACTGCACAGATTCTGGCCAATAATGCGGCTCAGACGGCTGCTCTTGAACAGTATCTGAATCCTGCTCCGATTCCTGCTTACGTTGTTCAGAATCCTAACTGCTGTGCTCAGCAGTTTAACTGCGGCTGCGGAATGTAAGGAAAGGAGGTCTCACTATGGCAGAGTATAGTTCTGTTGCGGTTCAGACCGTAAACCCGGGTGAGACCGTTGTCTTTACTAACACAGAAGTACCTTGCAATCGAGGATTTGTCCGTCACCGTGATGGGACGGGCAATTTCCTCTTAGCAGGATACGTTCCACCGCAGTATGGGTGCTGTTGTAGAAGACAACGTGCGGCAAATTATATGGTTGATTTCGGAGCAGATATTGCAATTCCGGAAGGAGAAACAGTTGGACCAATTTCAGTAGCAATCACAATTGACGGGGCAACAATTCCCGCTTCAACAATGATTGTTACTCCTGCCGCGGTTGAGCAATACTTTAATGTAAGCAGAGCAATTAATGCCGACATTTGGAAGGGTTGCTGCGAAAGTGTAGCGGTACGCAACACTAGCGAAATTCCAATTCTTGTCCAAAATGCTAATATTGTTTTTAGCAGACCCGATCTTAACGTAATGAGATAAGGAGGCCAAGAAAATGGGAGATTCGAAATTAGTAAAGCTACGCGATAAAGTCAAAGAAGAGCTCGAAGGCATGTATAAAGAAGGTCCTCTTGAATCGGCAAAAATGCCAATGATTAAGGATCTTGCAAAATCAGCTTATTACCTTACAAAAATTTGTGAGGAATGTGAAAAGGAAGAAAGATATTCTCAAGATAGAAATTCTTATAATTCCTATAACAATCAGAATAATAACTCAAGTTATGGTAACAATAGATATCCTATGAGTTATGATGATGGACGAAAGAACATGATTCATAGAGTAGGAGATCTTATGATGTGTACTTCTGACGAAAGAACTCAGAATATTTTAAGAAACGCCCTCGAGCAACTAGAGAGAATGTAAATATAAGTGCCAAACTTATAGTTTGGCACTTTATTCTAGAAGGCACGTCATTATGTGTTTAAAATATATTAATGCTTTATGCACAGAGGTGACAAATGGCTAATACATATTTAACTAAAGAAAGCTTGTCTTGGATCTGGAGCAAAATAAAAACCGCTTTAAGCGGTAAAGCAGACGCGTCAAGTGTTACAACGGCTTTAGCCGGTAAAAAGAACACCCAAAGCGCGGTTAGTGATCCATCGGCAAGCGGAACATCCCTAACTTTTATTAGTGGGATTACTCAGAATGCGCAAGGCGTTATTTCGCCATCTAAGAAAACCGTTAGCACGATGGGCGCGGCTACTAGTAGCGCGGCAGGTACTGCGGGGTTAGTACCGGCTCCTGCCGCTGGAAAACAGACGCAGTTTTTAAGAGGAGACGGAACGTGGCAAACACCTGCCAATACAAAAAATACCGCAGGATCAACAGATAGTAGTGAGAAACTATTTCTGATAGGTGCGACATCGCAGGCCGCGAACCCACAGACATACAGTCAAGATACTGCTTATGTTGGAACAGACGGATGCTTATACTCGGGCGGAGCAAAAGTCTTAACAGCTCACCAAGATATTAGTGGAAAGAAATCGACACAGAGCGCTGTCAGTGATCCTACAGCAAGCGGCACTAGTGTTGAGTTTATAAGTGGTATCTCACAGAATGCACAGGGAGTTATCTCTCCTTCAAAGAAAACTGTGAGAACAATGGGCGCCGCGTCTTCCTCTGCCGCTGGTTCGACTGGACTTGTTCCTGCTCCTGCCAAAGGAGCACAAGCACAGTTCCTCCGAGGAGACGCAACGTGGCAGACACCTACCGATACGAAGAATACGGCTGGATCAACAGACAGTAGCGCGAAATTGTTCCTAATTGGTGCAACAAGTCAGGCGGCAAATCCTCAGACATACAGCCATGATACGGCTTATGTTGGAACAGATGGATGCTTGTATTCTGGTGGGACAAAAGTCTTAACCGCTCATCAGGATATCTCTGGCAAGGTTGATAAGTCCGTTGGACAAGCCGCTGGTGATATCATGTACTTCAGCGCAAAGAGTGCTCCTGTTCGTCTTGCGATAGGAACGGCAGGTCAAGTCCTCAAAGTTGTTAATGGAGTTCCTTCGTGGGGAGACGTTCCTGTAGCACCAATGACTACATTAGAAATTGAAACAGCATGCCCTTATCCGCAAAATGGAGATATTGTTTTTAATACTCCAACATTAAATATAACAAGATCTTCGTCCGCGCCGACGAACGCTAGTGATGGAGATATCTGGATAGAAGCGTGAGGTAAGTAAATGAGTCATTCACTTTATCCAACCAGCACAACACTAAAAACCGGAACTGCGTATGAATTTAAAGTGACAATATCTTCTAGTTATAACGTCATCGATATTTCGTACAGTTTAACATTCTGGGATAGTGCCGACGGTGGTTATGAGCATATAATGCATGACTATACCACCTATATCGCCGGTGAAAATTTTTATAACGACACAAGATCATACAGTAAAACGGTTACTGTTCCAAGCCAAGCTAAAAGAGCTTCTCTAAGTATCAGTTACACCGAAGGTGGAGCAGCAAGATACGGGGAACAAATTTACTCTTTTTCAACTCCAGCTACACTTGGTAAGCCAGGCACTCCCACAATAGGAACAGACGGAAAAGGTAATTATACGGTTTCATGGACTGCAGCAAGCGCAAGTGGTGGCTCAGGTAGTGTTAGTTACACAGTGCATTATGGACCAGAAGACGATACTGTTAGTGCCGGAACTGCAACATCTAAAACAATTGCAATTCCTGCAAGTTATTATAACACAGCGATCTCATTCTTCATCGAGGCATCGTACAGCGGGTTAACAACTACTTCTAGTTCAAAATCTTATACCGCCACAAGGGCGGCTCTATCTGCTCCGTCAAACGTAAAGTTAAATTCAACTACTTCATACGGAAGTAACGTAACATTATCATGGACGGCTCCTGCAAATGCATCGAATAACCATCTGACTGGTTTCTATGTAGACCGTCGTGAATATAACGGATCTTCTTGGGGAAGTTGGGGTACTCTGAAAACTGGATTGTCGGCTAGTACAACATCGTTATCAGTAGCCGTTCCAAGTACGGTCAATCATCAGTATCAATTCAGAGTTACAGCAACTGGACAGGCGTCGAATTCTGGTGCGACTGTATCATCTAACACTGTTACGACTATTTACGGAGCTATCTCTGCCCCAACCAACGTTGCGCTAAGCGCAACGACATCATATGGAGAACAAGTCGTTCTCTCGTGGACATCTCCGGGAGACGGAGCAAACAATGCTTTAACTGGATTTGCTACTGAACGACGAGAATACGACGGTTCTGATTACGGTGAGTGGACTTCCCTATTGACCGTTGCGAAAACTGTTACAAGTCTAAGCGTAGATGTGCCTGCTGTAGCGAATCATAAATATCAGTTCAGAGTTAAGGCTCTTGGAACATATTCGAATTCGTCTACAACAGATTCATCAAATCTTGTAACCAGATTGATCCAGGGTAAATGCAGTGTTCCATCCACATTTAAAGCAACAGAAATCAGATCGAACAACAAATACTTCTATCTGATGTGGGAAGGTGCTCTAGGTGGAGAGAACAACAGGATCACTGGTTATGAGATTCAGACTTGTACAAGTTTAAACAATGGTCTGACATATGACAGCTGGGTATCTATGGGAGTATTTACTCCAGCCGTTTCTTCTCTTCATCTGATTGCACCGACAGCCAGATGGACACGGTATAAATATAGAATTCAGGTACGAGGTTCTGCAGGAGTATCGTACTATTCAGACTGGAAAGAACTTCCAGAAGCCGTTATGCGACCGTCTCCTGAAATACAGGAAGAGCTGTTCGCCAACGGCACAACTCACGTAAAAATAAATGGTCAATGGACCACAGACACAGCTCATCTTTATACCACTCAGTGGGATACGATTTGAAAGGAGATGATGATTTTTGTCTGTAATTGACAATTCAAATCTGGGGACTTTGTGGAACAGAATCCTTGGATTATTTTCAGCGAGAAAGATCAATAATAAGAGTCTCGCAAAAGACATAACAATTAATGACGAAGATATACCGTCTACTGCGGTAAACGGAGAGACGACTGTAGAGGGTGCACTGGGCAATATTGCTGACAAGCTTAGTAATCAATCTCAGCAGATTGATGATTCTCAACCTGTAATTGTAACCGTAACAGTTAACGCTAACAGCGTTTCAATGTCGGCGGCAGATCAGGCAAAATTAACCGATGACATGATTAAAATATGGCATTATGGAGATACGTCAAAACTGACAAAACGTCTTGAAATCACGCCGGGAAACGGGACGGTATCTTTTAATGATGCACGGGCAACCAGTCAAATAGACCTTACTATTGCATTCTTACGCACATCAATTTAAGGAGGAATAGAATAATGTTCTATCTTGTTTCAGAAATTCAGGAAATCGGCGGCGCACGGAATGTCATTAACAATGCATATGACGACCAGAAAAGCGCAGAAGGAAAGTATTATTCTATCCTGTCTGCCGCTACACAGTCGCAGGCTGATTATATCGGCGCTACACTCGTTCAGTGCGGCGATAACATCACGCTTTTGATGTCTAAAGCGTATGACAACAAGCCGACACCTGAACCGGAAGAGGTGTAAACAATGAAAAGCGTAATAGAACCACACGGAGCAGATACCGTAACAATACCGATTATAAGTGACTTTTCCCGCGGAAGCACTTCAATTATCACTTTGATTAAAAGTGGTAATGTTGTAACAGCAATTATAGAGGCGTTAAAAGCATCTAGCACAGTGGGCAAAGTTGACGATATAGGCGTTATTCCAATCGGTTTCAGACCTATAGGAGAACCGAGTATACTTATAGCTAACGTAAATAAACGTACAACGCCTGAAAGTCAAGAATGCATACGTATAAGCTTTTTACCGAATGGCGATCTTCAGTATAACAACTTTCTATCATCAACGGATAACATAAATCCATATCCAACAAATTCCATTACATATATCGCATCAGGAGCGTAAATTCACAATCGAAATAGATTGATAATCAATCAATGGTTGTGCATCAAGGATCGCTAATAATAATTGAATAGTATATCACAAAGACAATTGAATAAATAATAATAGCTTAAAAGGCTATTAACAGGAAGATAATTTCTTTTGATTCGTCAATTTACGAATGGATAAAAATAAACTGGTAATACTAATCTTAAATTAGTATTACCAGTATTTTTTATATCTATTCGGTGGGAACGATTTCTTCCGGTTTCCGCCACGTCTCTTGCATCAGAACAACACTGCTCATTGCTTCGGTGATCATGCAGGACACGAAGTCCATCTCTGCGCTCTGACCATAAGCATATGCACCGAGATAGGCGTGGTAGCTCTATACAACCCTTCAGCAAGACTCGAATGATTCTTCACATACACATATTGTCCACTAGCAATCGCAGTATGCGTATCTCCGTTTGCCACAATGGCTAACCCAGACTCAAGAGCGTTATCAGTAGTTTTCAAGTTCGTAGTCTGCTAAGAAAGTTAATGGAAAACCAAAATTTTAACTAAAGACTATTTGCTTCTTTTTACAAAATAGATTATAATATATCTATCAAATGAAAAAGGAGCAAGCAATTAAATGTACGAACAATTTAGAAATGAATTCATTACAGAACTAGCAGAGCTTCAAGCAGAAGATCTTAAAACTCCAACTAAAGCTCTAGATAATGTAGCTCAAAACTGGAACTTCGAACCTGCGTGCACAGATATTGCAATTTATGGCCGCGAAGAGGCAATTGAACTAACCAAAGCTTTCTTAGCTTGTAAGAAGTTGGAAGGTAAAAGTGAAGGAACCATTTATAATATGGGATGTATGTTAAAAAATCTTATTTTCTGCCTTAATAAACCACTAAAAGATGTAAAAACTAATGACATGCGTTTCTATTTAGCCTATTATCAAAAGGCAAGAAAAATTTCAGACGAATACCTAGATCACATTCGACAAACGCTAGATAGTTTCTTTTCTTGGCTTGTCTCGGAAGAATATATTGACAAGAATCCTATGGATAGAATTGGTAAAATTAGGTACGCGCAGAATCTTCGTCACGCATTAACTATTGAACAACTAGATCAACTACGTTCTGCGTGTGCAGACGACCGTGATCGTGCAATTCTAGAATTTCTATACAGCACTGGCGCCAGAGTAAGTGAACTTTGCGGAGTAAAAGTAAAAGATGTTGATCTCATAAATCGAGAAGTCGCACTATTCGGAAAAGGGAAAAAAGAGCGAGTTTCATATCTTAGCAATACTGCTGTTAAAGCAATAAAAACTTGGCTTAAAAATCGACCTCACGATAGTATCTATCTTTTTAATAATATACGTGGCGGCGGGCAGATGTCTAAAGAAAATGTAGAAAAGATTTTTAGACGCTTATCTCGCACTAGCGGTGTAGGACGAGTTCTTAACGTAACTCCGCATATTATTCGCCACACAACGGCAACTCAAGCACTTAGCAAAGGAATGCCCATTGAAGAGGTTCAGCGGCTTCTTGGTCATGCAAAGATCAGCACCACCATGATTTACATCGATATGACCGACAAGCGCGTTAAAGATCGCCATCGCGCAATTTTTGACTAATCAAAATCGAGTTCGTAAGAACTCGGTTTATTTTTATATTTGGCATTTTTTATAATAAATTCTTGATAGCCATCATACCTATTTATCAGAGGATTCATAAGCTTTGCTTATGATCATAAAAGTATTAAATTACGAGGTAAAGATAATGGCAGTACCATATTATAGACCATATTTCCCTGCTACATACAACTATGGAGCTAATTTAAATTACAATCCCGCGTTATACAATACAGCTATTCCCGCAGGGCAATTTCCTACTCAACCTGCCGCGCCTCAACAAATAGAAAATCATCCACCAGCAAATGGCTTTAGTTGGGTTGATGGTATTAACGCGGCAAAAGCACAAAATATTGGTTACGGGACTTCTTGGGTATTCTTTGATTCCAAAGAGCCATATTTTTATATTAAAACTGTTGATCCAGATGGTAGACCTCAGCCACTTTATATTGCGTCATATAAGCAAATTAACGAAAGTGACCTACCAACTGCTGACTCCGCGGCAAAACCTACTTTTGATTTGGCTAACTACGTGCGCAAGGAAGACCTAGATATGTCGAAATATGTCACAAAAGAAGACATAGCCAAAATTCTTGATGCAATTGCCGCGAATAACAAAAATTACCTAACCTACGACAATCTTGAAGAAAAAGTAACACAGGTTCTTCAAAGTAAAATTGGCGCGCCAACCCCACTTCAAAACCTTACCGTAAAAGAAGAATAAGGTGATACCGTGATAAGACTAATAGGCAGTAGGCTTATAATTCCAAAAGGTGATTCTGGAAACTTCTCCATCCCAACACTATATTCTTCTTCTGAAAATGATATAGCAATTTTTAGTATTTTTGATCCAATGTATCAGAAGACTATTTTAACTAAAATGATACCATTAACTTTTCCAACCTTAAATTTTTCTTTTTCTTCAACGGATACATCTCAATTAGAGCCCAAAAAATATAGATGGGATATAGCAATTTATAAGTCTCCAACTTATGATGAAGAAGGAAAACTTACAGGAGCCGAAGAGGTTCATTCATATTTTTCTGCCTATAAATTACCTATTTGCCGTATCGCAGAAGCCACATACGTTCCTCAAGAAGAGGGGTCATGCGACTGCAAAAATAATTTAGACGGCTAAAAATATAATAAATAAATGGTACATTCTATACTTTAAAATGAGGAGTTATCCTCACATTGCGATTTACAAAATCGAGGAGGATGTAGATGAGTTTTTCGGTCAAAGTTAACGGAAGAACTGAAATACAAGTTCACCCGGAATCTTTCTGGAATCAAGCCGTGCGCAACATCCCTCAGAGTGGTGAATTTATTATTTATTCGCCCGATGAATCGCATCCATATCCGCGATTTAAGATTGGCGATGGAGTAACAGTAGCCAAAGATTTACCTTGGCCACCTGCCGAAGTCGCGAACAAAGTTGCACACGATCTTACTTTTGGCGCTGGAGAAGAGTTTGTCTTCAATGGCTCCAAAGACGTTACCGTACCTGTATATCAGGGCGAAATTAACTAAAAATAAGGAGAGAGAACATGCCAAACATTATTGTTGAAGATGGAAAATGGTTAGTACGTAAAGAGATTGATGCTGCTGGTACAGTCAGAAATACTCTTCAAACTCAAAATCATTTCCTAGATAAGGATATTGTTATTGAAACTATTACTCCTGAAGGCGCTCTAGGTGCTGGAACCGGTTCAGTTGAGGCTACCGATTCTGTTGGCCTACTAGGTACTGCCGCTACGACTGCTCCTGCTTCCGGTCCTTACGTAAAAGTAAGCGGAGAAGCCAACGTTGCCGTTGCTACCGAAGGTTATCTAGAGGAAGGCGTAAACGTTGATGCTCCTATTGCTGACGTTTACTACCCAATCGCTGAAGGTACTCAGGCTGTAACAGGTGGCGCGCTAAGTGCGGGTGCAGGTACAACCGCTCTAGCTTCTGACGGTCTATCCGATGGTACCGCCGTTGATGCTACCAAGAAAATTGTACTATCTGAAACCAATGCCGCCGGCTATTACGAGTTAGAGGCTTCTGGTAAAGGTCTTGTTAACCGCGCCGCCATTAATAAACAGCAGACCGCCGCTGGCTATATGGCTGCTGATGCCGCTCCTGTAGAGCAGATTGCCGCTGACTCACTAGAATCTAACGAAGCTAAGAAGAAATACTACGTCAAGCAGTCCACTCTGAGTGCTACTGAAGTAACTTCTAGCAACGTTGATCAGACCGTTACTATCGGTGATGGTTATCATCACGAAGTCCGTACCGTTACCGTAAAGGCTATGGAGGAAGTAACTCCTACTACTTCTATTGCTAATACCGGTATGTCCACCTACTTTGATCCTGCTACCCAAGCTTCTCACGAAGTCGCTATTACTCCTCAGTATAGCAATGCTGCTGGCTATGTGCCTGCTCATACGGATCAGAACAACGGTGGCGTAGAGTACTACGACATTAAGAAAACCGAAATTACCAAGACCGATGCTTCTGCTAGCGGTACTTCTGCTACTCTAGCTACTGCTTCTGTTGGAACCGGTTGGATTGAAGCCGAAACCATCAATTCCGCTACTTTCGCCAATTCTGCTACTGCTGGCAAGACCTATGTTGATATCTCTGATACGACCGCGGCCCCAGTACTAGTTGCGGGTGATGCTCTATACATCAACGCTGGTTATACTGGCGATATGAAGATCAGTCTAGCCAAACTAGTTCCTGA
>Ga0256405_10003269_pt1 | contig 34018 bp, 30 predicted proteins | sample RumenRJG_02DNA_FD_189096 | JGI IMG/M metagenome (GOLD analysis project Ga0256405, IMG submission 189096) | Bovine rumen microbial communities from Lethbridge, Alberta, Canada - RJG_02 | ecosystem: Host-associated > Mammals > Digestive system > Stomach > Rumen | place: Canada: Alberta...
TTGTACTTTACTGTTTGGCGATTGTAAAGTTACTCATTTTCAGTGAGTTGAGCAAACTTCGAAGCCTTTTTTATTCCTATTTTATGTTAAATTATGCAGGTGCGCCATCACTTGCGAAACTTTAGTAATTAAGCCGTTCCAAAATAGTATTAAAGTCTTTTGGACGATACGTTTTATCATAACTAACCATTGTTCTAATTAGTATATATAAACTATGATCTTGATATTTGAAATCCTTTTCCATAATATTTCCAATAGGGGCATTCCCTTGCATTATATACCAAAAGACCATCCCCAATTGAAACATATCAGACTTTTCGTCAATAAGCCTGTCGTATCTATTGTCACTTTCTTTTACAAGATATTTATTCATTGTTTCTGGAGAGGTCCAGCCCCTAGGCCCAACAAATTCATTCTCTCCATCAATAATCACCTCTGATTTTCTGTTTTTTACAAGACCTAGATCTCCTACTTTCCAACCTTCATTTTCAACATAAAAAAAGTTGTCTGGTTTAATATCTCTATGATAAAAACCATGTTTGTATAGTTCATCCAATGCCTTTGTCAATTCCAGGCAGATGGATAATTTCCCGTTATAATCCAAATCAGCCCCATAGTTCTCCATATATTGTTTCAAGTCACATTCCGCTACTTCCATAGTATAAAACCTATGTGTTGTTCTTGGAGTTCCGTCTTGTGGACTATTAATAAGAACCCCATCTGTATCAATTCTAATTACATAATTAGCAGAATTAATCTTGCATTTATTCAATGCTTCAATTTCTTTATTTATCCTTTTATTATTCCTACGTATTGGATTGTTATTCTCATCATAATAATTCCATTTGTTTATTTTAATAATTTTAACAGGAGAATCATTTTGGGGGTCACTATTTTGTGGAAACATTTTCATGACCCACGAATTGCCCCCTTTATTACCTCGCATATTTTGATTCAATCTGTCAAGTATATAGATGTCTTCGCCTATAGTCAGTTCTCCATAGACTCCATTCATTACGGATTTGAAATCAATAGAACACTCAATTTCCATTATTTTATCCATTCTTTAAATGTTCTTATAATCGATAAGCGAATAGCCATTGATATCTTTCACAGGAATTTCATCCACACCAAACTCATCTCTTAAGTATTCTAGAAATTCCTCATAATCGTTGCTTTCACTATCAGACTTATGCAAGAGTATTTTTTCTAAAATCTCTAATCTATTTAATCTTGAAATCTTAGAATTAGATTGTGAAACACAAGCAAAAGCATATTTTTGAAGCAACTCACAATCTTCATTCGAGGGACGAATAAATTTTTTCCCATCTATCCAACATAAAAGATTATATTGATATTGAAGTAAATCATCAGAAATAGTTTTGGAGTGTTTATTGATAAAGGTGAAAAGAGTAAAGAAATCATTCCTTTGCCTAAATCGTGTATCTTTTATTGGCATGATATTATTTAACATTACTATACGAGTAATAATTTGCATAAAAGATTCCTTCAAGTTAACTATGTCTTTTTCAGAAATATTACTTTGATATAGCTCATTAACGGCATCTCGTTTGTCAAAAATGCCTTTATATAGATATGCAACCAATTCCTCAATCAAGGTGCGGTCATTCATTCGTACTATAGTAGCATTGGTAAAAATGTTAAGACATGAAACCTCTTGACTAGCTAACAACTCTTCAGATAATTTCAAAAATGGATGATTAGCATACTGTGCCTTATTAACCTCCGCTAAATTCAAATGCATTCCGCGTTTGTTTACTAATGCATAAAAATCTGAAATACTTTCTGATGTGTTATTTATTTCCGTTATCTCCGTAATATTCAGGCAATAACTAAGAAAGGAACTAGAATTTATTTTACTATAGTTACGTAACTGAGAATCCGTAATATCTCCTTTAATAAATCTGCAAATAGTCTCAGCTCTTTGTTGCCCGTCTACCATCTCATACATATCATCACTAATTCTATATAAAAAGAATGTTGGCAATGGCCAATTGTTTAATATTGAATCTATCAACAATTGTTGATCTTTCTTAGTCCATACAAAATTTCTTTGATATGAAGGGCGTAAGTTAATCTTGTTATCTTTAATTAACTTGTACATTTCTTGAATTGGCCAGGTCTTTATTGAGAACTCCATCTTTAGATATATTTAAATGAAACAATTTGTACACATAATGTCATCGCCAAGAATTTCAGCAAGGGTCGTCCCCTTATTATTGGCTTTACTTTCTTTTTGACGGCGAATGATATCGAGTTTAATTTGGCGAATACGCTCTGGCTTGATGAGGTCTGCAAGGCTCTCATTCTGATTCCATGTATAACCGTCTTTCTCAAACTCCATCGCTTTCTTAAAGAGGTCGGGATGCTGCTCATAGAGCCAAATCCATTCTATCTTCTGTTGGAAGAAACAGAAGTAGCAACCAGAACGACTGCGGCAATATGTGCCGGTTTCACCATCCACCTCGAAAGGAATTTCCTCGTAGTAGGCAGGCACACCAACACCACTTTCTCTCAGCAGACGGAAGATGTCATCCTTCACCAATATGTCCGTATTATCTAGTAATGGGAAATCATCGAGTTTACCCACTGGATAGTCTGTTGTTTTCAGGAACTCGAACACAGCATGATTGAAAAGCTTGATGTCGTAGTCCAGTAGCGCATTCATCTTCTTTGAGTAGTAGAAAGACTTTGTTATAGGCTTTCTAACCGTTTCCAGGATCTCGTCGCGAAGAAACCCTTCTGGACATAGCTGCTCGTAGATTTTCACTATCTGATCCAAGTTCTCATTGTGAAGGAATTTGTTAATTACATCGATGCTCCAGATATTCTTGCGGAATGGGAATATGGCTTGAATATTTGGCTTCGAAGATATATAGCCATCTCTGTCCTCATCGCCGCGTATGCCAACATATGATACAGCATAGTCATCGCCCACATATTCCTCGAACTTGTCAAGCTTCATCTTCTTGGTACACCAGCGAGCCTGTGGTGAAGGAAGGAAACCGCCCATCGCTTTAAGGAAGTGATGGAATGGTGTTGGCTCAGGACTACCCTCAGCAGCCCTTAGTCGCTCTATCTTACCCAAATAGGCCTCCAAACGATTGATTAGCGTTTCCGTTTCAGCTAGTTCGCAACCTGTATCTGAATTGTAGTACTCTATCTTCATTGATGGATACGTTTGCTTCAAATAGATGGCGAGTGCTGCGCTATCCTTTCCGCCTGATATGCCTAATATATGTCTTACTTTTATCATTTACTCATTTTCTTGTTAAGTATCGACAGCAGAGCGCAAACGTCGATATTGTTGTCACCAGAAAGCAGTTTGTTGATTTTCTGTTCCAGGTCATCTGCTTTGGACTTATCCTTCTCTGGCAGAATGTAGGTTTGTGTTCTCACATCTGTTCCTCGGTTCGTCACCATGTCAAAGGAGTAGGCATCATTTTTGTCCAAATCGTCCGTTTTCTGGGAAATGGAAGAGTACTTCTCGCAGGTGCGGAACAGATAAACCAGGTCGTCAGCCAACTTGTCTTCCTGCTCATCTCTCAAAGCATCCAGTCGTTGCTCAAGAATGGTGTAGCAGATGGACTGGTACCACAGAGTACGATTGTCGTATTCTGTCATCACATGGTGATAGAACTCACGCTGTTTGTCTGTCAACAGATAGGTCTTTACATGGGCCAGTCGTTCGCGCACTTCAACGACATATTCTGAATAGTCATAGCTCTGCAAACCAAACTCTTCTACCAGACGTGCCTCAATGCGATCAATCAGCTGGGTGTAGCAAGAACGTAGTTCCTTGATGGCTCGCTGGATGATTCTGCCATACTCGTTGATGAACTCTTCCTGTTTCAATTTTTCTTGCGTAAAGCCAATAGCCTCTGGTAAGTCTTCGAAGAAAGCTTTCTCCGGGTCTTTAGCCTTTGCCAGCACATCGCGGAATCTCATAGTTGACTCGTGGTCGAACTTACGGGTGTGCTTGGTGTACTCATCCAGCCTGACATAGAAACTGAGGAAGGGTTTGATGGTCTCGATAAAACTAGCATTGGTGATGGTGAATTCATCGCCAAGGTTGATAAAACGCCGATACTGGTTGAAGAAGCCCAGCTTCACGCCATCAACAGCGAATTTCTTGATTTCGAAATCGCCAGGATGCTTCTGGAGCAAGTCGAAAAACTCCATATTCACGTTTGGCATGAATGCACCTTTCGATGCATCATAGAGGGCAAAGTCCTGACGCTTGATGAAGAGATAAGTAGGAATCCAGAATTCCAAGAATCCTTGCTTAATCTTATAAGGCTGGGCAGACAATATCTTTATCAGCTCCGAAATCTTCCTTGCTTTGTTCTCTGAACTATTCAAGAACTCTTCACAGGCATCCCACAACGACATAAATCCCTTGTTGGTTGGTGCATCTGCGAAATCTCCATTCTGATGTAGCCCAGTATTCAACAGCAGAGAGGAATAGATGGTTTTCTCTGGTGGGAACTTGTCTTCTGGGAAGCCCATCCCGTTTTCGGAGTAGTGCTCTGTCAGATAGGTAAGATAACTTTTACGAGCAGCCGTTATCGTTCCGCTGAGTTTATGCTTGTTGAACAATTCATTATTCATCACAGGTGTCTTGCAATACACCTCATTGCACACTCTTGATAGCAACTGGTTGAAATCTCGATGCGATTGTACTTTTTGCTCTTTACCTGCAAATACCCAGACCACCCTGTTCTTGTATGAAAAGAGGTTGTCGCTGATTGCCTTGTTGAGCAAAGTTTCCTCATACTCCTTCAGCTTCTGGATTTCTGTCACAGCCACCCTGTCGTTCTTGTCGAGCACACGCTCCAATAGGTACATGTACTTCTTGATGTTGTAGAGGTGGTCGATGATGTCCTCCGTATTGGTGAAATAGGCAAATATCAGGGCATGGTCTGTCTCAGAACTGAACTTCTTAATCTCTTCCAAAGCTTTCTTATGGGTAGAGAATATCAGTTCTATGTAGCCGTCCGTATCACCAGTTGGTACAATATCGATGGGTTCTTCACGAATCATGTAATCAAAGAAACGTGGTGTGCCTTTCTGATAGAAATGGGCTTTGACGGGAGAAATCCTACGATTGAAGAACACATTCAACTCGTCAACAAAGGTGACAGGACGCGAGACCATCATTCCAGCCTCACGTATTTCTGCTTCAAGGTCAACGTCAGTTCCCTCGAAAAGCATCAAGCGCTCTTTGTAAGCAGCAAAGCGGATGATTTTCTTTGCAGACAGTTTTTGAATAATCTCTTTGGCATTGTCTATTGCCATCGCCTCACGTGCATAGTCCGTAAGGTTCCGTTCTGTCAGTTTAAAGCCGGCTGTTCCGAAAAGATTTAGCAGTCCAATGGCTTTTACGAGTTTTACAGCTTGCAGCATCTCTTCTTCGTCAGCCCAATCCTGACCTTCCACGCGCTCAATAGATACCTGGATAGTACTCCAGCTCATGGAGTCGGCATTGGCATCTTTCAGATAGGAATAGAAGTTGTAGAGAATGTAGTCGTAAACCTTTTGCAGATTGTATGTTTGATGCTCGGTAGGCTCGAACTCAGAGATGGAATTAGTGCCTTTTGCAGCCAAGAAGGTAAAGAGCGAACGCTCATTCTGACCGTATCGTTGAATAGCGGTAGTGATGGTATAAGCAGAGAAAAGGTCTAACGGATATAGCTGTATTGCCGTTTCCAAGGGGAAATCTTTAGATACATATCTTGTTTCTTTCGCCAGTTCAAAAAGGGACTTGGCATTCTCTGCGTCAGATATTGTTCTTTCCTCTCGCAATTGTGCTGAAGCCAAATAAAGCAACTGTTCCACAGGCTCCACAAAGGTAATTTCCTTGAAGCGTCCTTTCACCTTGGTCCATTCGTTTGCTTGGGCTTCCGTCAAACCTTTGGCGTATGCACCAAAGTTCTGATGGAGCGTGGTCAGCAGCATCATCTTTCGAGCAGGAACATTTACCAGCTCTGACAACTTCTGCAAGAAATACAGCTCTTTCTCCGGATTGTTCTTGGCTGCGTGCTCCAGAACCTTACCAAACTCATCTACCACGATTAGCAGGAACTTGCCTTTCTTCTGACATTGGGTATAATAGTTTTTGAGACTGTCAAGGATGCTGGTAGTATTACCTTCCACATTCAGGGCTTTGCTCAACAAGGTTGACATCTCTGCATAATCACCAACAATATTCATAATCTCAAACGACTTGGCATCCGAGAGATTTTTGGCTTCCAGCAGATATTTTTGCTTGCCTGTCTTCTGTAAATCCGATTCTAATGCTAAAAGGAAACTCGACTTACCTGTTCCGTATGAGCCAATAATCGTAAAAGAATGGATGCCAGAACGGAAATCGTTCACTATGTTGTGAATAGCATTCTGCGCATTTGGCGTTACCAAGTATTGCATTCCTTCGGCAAAGCCGTTCTCTATATTTGCGGATAAACTAAATGTCTTTGCCATAATAATTGTCTAATACTTGATATGCGTCCAAATCCTTTGTGAATTGAATCTGTTTGATGCCAGCAACATCGCTATAAGTGAAGTACTGGCTATACTCTCTTGACAACTGCTTCAACATCTCTATTGTCTCAAAGTCCTGCATACAGAACACGAGTCCAACATTCTCCTGTATGGTATCGAAGGCGATAGTGTTATCACCCTCCTGGGCTTTCAGTTTCAACAGGCCATAGAGGAAGATTTCTTTCGTAACCTTACGCTTGCCATCGACATTAAAGTAGTAGCCTTTCCCTTCTGAACTTTGGCGAATTAGGTCAAGGTCAATCAGCAGCGAAGAGAAATCCTCATTGGATTGCGGCTTGCGAGGAAGGCAGTAATTCTGAAGCAGCACGCCAATGTCTTTCTTGACTGTATTGGCATTGAATAAAGTCATCTTGCCAGCTTCCACCATCCTCAGTTTTACATAGGTTAGCACCTGCTCACGTTCAAAGTTAGTTCGTTCTTTCTGTATGCCACAGAAGAACATTTTATATAACGTCGCTTCCTCAGAGAACACCAAGTTGAAGTGAAGCAACCAAAGTGTTGCTATATCTTCAAGATACTTATCCTTACCCTTGTTCTCATCAAAAAGGTAATTGCCAAGCTCTGTTTTTTTGTCGTCCTCTGTAACACCGAAAGCTCTAAGCCAAAAACGGATTGACGCAACCATGTTTTTGCCTACACCAAGGGTTATTACAGCATCAGGACTATTGAAGTCGTTCTTATTGGCAACAAAGTCATATCCCTTCTTAAGCCAAAGCGACTTACAAGGGAACGACTCATGTCCTGAGAATTTATATGTTATAGCCATATTTAACTACAAATTAGAATTCATCAAAGTACGGACGTCCACATTCAGGACGTTAGCAATCTCATTCAACTGTGCCACCGAAGGCTGGGACTTGTTGTGACACCACCGAGAAATGGTATGCTCGGTCTTGCCCAGCTGCTCTGCCAGCCAACGATTGGTCTTTTCTTGTTCTGCAAGGACAACTCGAATGCGATTTAATGTCCCTGTTTTTTCATTATTTGCCATAAATTGTTCAATTATTGATGGCAAATTTACAAGAAAAAAATGAGATAAAAGAAAGATTTAACCTTTTTCAATATAAAACGGTTGATTTTACATTAAGATTGAACATATATAAGAGAAAAGCGCGAGATAAAACATCAACATTGGCAGATATTTGATGAGAGAGAGGGATTACTTGTCAATACGAGTAATATGTTGGGCTATAATTCATGTATTTTAGACTTATAGCTCAGTTTTTATCAATACGAGTAATACGCTCCTAAAAAAGACAAATATTCCAAAAGATGGCGGTAAAAATGGCGTAAAAGTGGCGTAAAAGTGGCGTAAAAGAAATGCCTGAACGTCAGCGAATTATCTGAATTGATTTTTGCTAATCCATTCTTATCTGCAAAGGCAATGTCGCAAAAGATTTCGGAAAAGGTTAAAATAACAAATAGAACAATAGAAAGTGATTGGGCTTAAATTAAGAAGATGAGTATTCTTTCTCGTGAAGGTGGTCGAATAAGAAGGTATATGGGTTATAAAGGATTAGGTGCATGGCAAAATTGAGCTATAACTCAATTATTTTTGGACTTATAGCACAACCTTACATATGTGATAGCAAGCCAAAATTTGCGCTGGTTTATTAAAAAATCGCCATAATTGGCAGATTTTTAATGTAAACCTTGTGCAATAGGATTTAAATCATTACCTTTGCACTGTAAAAAGTTGCCAATACTGGCAAAAATATAATGCAAATGATGGAGATAAAAAGAGACAGGTATCTAAAGCAGTTGATAGAAAGCCGTCAGAATGGCTTTATCAAAGTGGTAACAGGAATCCGCAGATGTGGCAAGTCGTATCTGCTGAACGTCTTGTTCTATCACTACCTATTAGATAATGGAGTGGCTGATGACCACATCATCCGCATTGACCTTGAAGATCGCATGAACAAGGAACTGAGAAATCCAGACACTATGCTTCACTATGTTCATGACAGAATCAAGGACAAAGAACTGTATTACATCATTATTGATGAAGTGCAATTGATGGATGAGTTTGTTGATGTGTTGAACAGCTTCCGGCATATTGATAATGCTGACACATACGTGACAGGCAGTAACTCTCACTTCCTATCATCAGACATTCCTACGGAATTTCGTGGTCGAGGAGAGACTATTCATGTTAACCCATTGTCTTTTGCGGAGTTTTATTCTGCCGTTGGCGGTGACAAGCAGGATGCATGGCGTGAATATTACACCTATGGAGGTTTGCCACTTATACAGTCTTTTGAGACCGAAGAAAAGAAAATCAACTATCTGAAGGACTTGTTTGAAACTGTATATTTGGCAGACATTATTGAGAGACACAAAATCAAGAATGATAATGAACTCCGTGAGTTGGTGCTTATTTTGGCATCATCTATAGGTGCTCCATGCAATCCGACTAAATTGTCGAATACTTTCAAAAGTGTTAAGAATGTAAGCATAGGCAGTCAGACGATTTCCAATTACCTCACCTTCCTGTCCGAATCGTTCCTGCTGAACAAAGCTATACGTTACGATATAAAAGGTAAGAAATACATCAACACGCTATCTAAATACTATTTCTCTGACATAGGTCTGAGAAATGCCATCTTAGATATGCGTCAACAAGAGGAAACGCACATCATGGAGAACATCATTTACAACGAACTGATCACACGCGGCTATAGCGTAGACGTTGGAATGGTGGAGATTAAGAAGCAGGAAAAGAATGGCAAGTGGGTTCGTATTCAACTTGAAGTGGACTTTATTGCCAGCCTCGGCAGCAAGAAATATTATGTGCAGTCAGCCTTGTCCATCCCTGACAGGGAGAAAGAGATACAGGAATCTCGCCCACTTACAAACATTAATGATTCTTTCAAGAAGGTGATTATTGTGAAAGACCACATTATGCCTCGTCGAAACGAGGAGGGAATACTCACAATCGGTCTTTTCGACTTCTTACTCAAAGAGGACAGCTTGGATTTATAATCATTCTTGTATAGCGCATAAATTATGGTGAAGTTTTTCAAAATAATAGAGAAGATAGTTTGGATTATTGCAGCATTGACAATAGCTGCTGTCCTGGCAATGATCTTCATTGGTGCTTTTGCTAATCTCGACAAAGCCCAGTTTGACTGGTCTTCTTATATTCCGTATTTCTATGGTGCAGCGGCTGTGGTTGTTCTCTATAAGATTGTTGTCTTGTACTACACATCCTTCTATCAGACAGAGATAGATGAGAAGACTGGGTTGTTAGTCTCTTTGGACGATGAGATGAAAAAGTTTCGTGCCAATTCGCAGGAGGGTTCCCTTCCTGATGCCAAATTTGAGGCTATCATGGAAGCGGTGAAACAAATTCCACAAACTGATACAAATGCTATTTTGACAGTTCTTCAAGAGCGAATTCCTGCGGTTGTACAGACATTGGTTGACCAACAGGTTGCAGAGATTAAACGGAACCTAATGCTCGAAAACGAGAAACGGATGCGTGAAATCAATATTCTGTCTGCAAATGTATCGGACGTGCTGAAAAGACGGGATCATCTGCTCAACCTTGAAGCAGAAATCAAGCGATGTCAGGAAGAAGAACGAAAGAGGCGACTGACCAATACAGAAGAGTACACTATGCTTGTATTCTCGCTTGCCGGTACTCCTGTAGAAGATGTAGAGAAAGTATGCGACGTTGTCAAACTGTTTATTGAAACTGGCCAGGTATCTGCCAATAAGGATCTATGCATCCCATTGAACAAGAAACTACGCAATGCGGAAGTGAAGCAGTTCGTCTATAATATAATAAGGTATAATGGGAAAGAAAATCTCGATGCCGAGTCATTCCTCCAAACTGCTTTCGGTGAGTGGTTCAGCGGAAAGAAAGAGAATATTGCCAAAAACTACTCTGTGCTGCCCAAGGATTCATTGGTGTCTAAAGATGGGGTGGAAGCGGATTTGGAACGGTTGCGCAAAGAACATTTGGTACGGTCAAAAGAATAATTGCTGAACAAAAAACATTATAATAGAAGTAAATAAACAAAACAATATGAATCGAGGTTCTGAATGGAGAATATGGGATTTACACGTCCACACTCCGCTATCTATCGAAAACAACTATGGTTGTACTAATGATGAAGAAGGCTGGAATAAATATATTACAGCCCTTGAGCAATTGCCATCAGACATCAAGGTACTTGGTATAAATGACTATCTATTCATTGATGGTTATAAAAAAGTTAAAGAATATAAAGATTCTGGACGCTTGTCAAATATAGAATTACTTCTGCCAGTAGTCGAATTTCGATTATCCAAATTCTGCGGACATAGACAATTTAAACGTATCAATTTCCATGTAATATTTTCGAATGAAGTTTCGTCAGATGTGATTCAACACCAATTTCTAAATGCCCTAAATTCACATTACACTCTTAGCTCTGATTGTACTCAACAATGGGGAGGGGTTCCTACAATGGAGAATTTAGAGGATTTAGGTCGACGTATAATAAATTCCGTACCAGAAGGACAAAGAAAGAATTATGGAAGTCCATTAAAAGAAGGATTCAACAACTTAAATCTCGATTCTTCCCAAATCATTAAAGTATTAGAAAATGCCCCCCAATATTTTAAAGGAAAATATCTTACAGCAATTGGGAAAACAGAATGGGATGATTTTAAGTGGGATGACACTTCTATTGCAGAAAAAAAGACAATAATAAATCAAGCTGATATTGTTTTTACAGCTGCGGAAAGCGTTGAAAAGTTCAACAATGCCAAGGCAAAATTACAGGAACAAAATGTAAATAGTTTATTATTAGATTGCAGTGATGCACATTCTTTTGCTGACGTCTCCACCAAAGACCGCCTTGGTAACTGTAAAACATGGATAAAATCAGATCCGACTTTTGAAGGTCTTAAGCAGATTCTGTTTGAGCCAGAAGATCGAGTCTGTATTTGCGATTCTAAACCTGAATACAAATACGATTACGACGTAATTGACAGAATAGAGCTAAACTCTGCCAATATCTGGCATCAGACAATATACCTAAACCAAGATCTTAACTCTATTATAGGTGGAAGATCGACAGGAAAATCCACTTTATTGGCTTGTCTTGCAGCCTCATTCGATTGCACAAAAGATGTAGAAAACAAGGAGTATATCAATCAACTACGTGATTCTGTGCATGTTTTTTGGCGAGACAGCCAAGAGAACGGAGATAAGTATATTGAATACTTTCCCCAAAATAAAATTTCTAATCTTGCAGAATCTCAAGAAACAGACAAACTCTTAATGGGAATTCTACTCGGAAAGGATGATGTCAAGGTTGAATATGACAAGCATAAATCATTATTAGCATCTAGGTATTCTACAATACAAGCTAACGTTGCATTATTATTCGAGAAAAAAAGGTTGTATAGTGAAAAGAGACAATACATAAAGGGTATTGGAGATGAAGAAGGCATCAAAAAAGAAATAAACAAACTTGAGAGTTTACGAAATGATCACCAATCGAAACTGACAGGTAAAAAAGAACCGTTGGATGCCTATATAAAAGACTCAGAAGAAATAAGTGAGAAACAGAGAGAAAAAGCATTGTTGCTCAAAGATTCTGAAATTCTCAAATCGCATCAGCAAGAATCCTTTGTCGTGACAAATAGTTCTGTTAATATATCAGAGTTAACGTCAGACAATCTGTCAAAATTAACTCAGGCAATCACGTCGGCAGTTAATTGCGCAAATTTGCAAGTTCAAGAAACTGTCAAACAAATTCTTGAGACAAACAACCAAATTGTTTCAAAAATCGACAGCCAAATCACAAACATACAATCAAAACCAGAGTATAAGGAGGGTAAAAATATATTTGAAGCTAATAAATCATTAACTGATATTATTAAGCAGCTAGATGAACTCAACAAAAAACTTGCCTTAATTAAGCGAGAGAACGAAGCTGCACAAAAGATCTCTAATGAATTTAATGAAATAGCAAGCAACATGCTTTCTATGCACGTTTCATATTTAGACGCAATGAACGACATTGCTTACAAAATGAGATTAGAACATGATGATGTAATATTAACATCTACCATTGTTTTAAGGCCTAATTTGAGTCAAGCATTATCAGAATGTATTTCTCTTAGATCCACAGAGATGAATAATCTGATAGACAACATGGTGAACGTGTATAAAAATCAGAACAAAACAGATATGGGAAAATACCTAAAAGATTTTCTCAGAAAAGTTTTACGTAATGAAATTCAGTTTAAGGCAGGCTATACGGCTCAATCATTTATATCAAGAATTCTATCAGAGAATTGGTTTGGACTTAGTTTGAACGTGGAATATGATGGAGATAATCTGAAAGACATGTCTCCTGGTAAGCGTTCTTTTGTCGTATTAAAGTTATTGCTCGATTTTAGCGACAAAAAATGCCCTATACTTATAGATCAGCCTGAAGACAACCTCGACAATCGAGCCATCTACAGTGATCTCGTAAGATATATTCGCAAAAAGAAAAAGGATAGACAAATAATTCTTGTTACTCACAATCCTAACATCGTGGTCGGGGCAGATTCTGAGCAGGTTATTATTGCTAACCAGCATGGGAAGAATGCTCCTAATGAAAATGGAATTAAGTTTCAGTATTTATGTGGAAGTCTTGAAGACAGTAAAAACAGAATAAATGACGAAACAATTCCAATGTTAAATCGATGCGGGGTGCGAGAGCATGTATGTGACATCTTAGAAGGTGGAGAGAATGCATTCAAAGAAAGAGAGAACAAGTATGGCTTTTATAAGATATAATAACCACGATAATTATTTGCATCACAAACCTTTGCTGAGTGCAGATTATTTTGTACCTTTGCACCAATAAAAGAAAGAAATACAGAGAAAAGGACAAAGAAGAATAGGAAGAGCATCGCACGGATGCTTATCGATAGTTATTGAAGGGACAACATCCAAGATGCTTATGGTGTTCCATATTTGTACCAAGACTTTCGTAAATCGCTGATTATCAGTATATGTTAGATTTGAGGAGGGAAGTAAGCTTGATAAGCAAATAACAAGCAATTATAGAAATCCCGTATAACTCAAGTAGTTATGCGGGATTTGCTTTTAGTTAAACTTTGTAATTTTCTGCCACTTTTCGGATTTTTACCGTATATTTGCACCAAATCGTTAACGCGACACTTTGGTCGGTGATGTTCAACAAACAGTAGTAACACCTTATTATATATAACATTTATGGCTCAGGCAAAATACGAGATTCGAAGGAAATGTCCTATCTGTGGTGCAGTATTCCAGATACGCACCATCGATTCTGTGTATTGTTCCAAACACTGCTCAGATGTTGCCTACAAGAGGAAGAAGGACAGAGAGGCAAAAGAAGCAAAGTATGAACAGCTGGCTAAGGAGATTCCAGACATCAGAGAGTTCCTTTCTGTTCAAGAGGCCGTTGCCGTTTATTGCGTTGAACGAGACACCTTGTATCGCGAGATTCGTAAAGGCAAGATTCCTGCTGTCAATCTTGGCACAAAACGACTAAGATTGAACCGTGCCGACCTTGAACAGCGTTACCCAAGAAGAAAAAAGGTAAGGAAAGCAGCTCAGAAGCCCATTCCTAAGACCTATAATATGGAACCTGAGAACTGCTATACCATCGGAGAAATCTCGAAGAAGTTCAGAATTCATGATTCATCCGTATGGGCGCATATACGCAAGTTCTCCATCCCTACCCGACAGATAGGAAACTATGTTTACGCTCCAAAATCAGAAATCGACAAACTCTATAAATCTATCAAGTTATGAAGACTCCAATGAAGCGCACGGTATTCAAGGTAATACTCCGCAAATCCGAATACAAAGAGCAGTGGTCATTGCTCATTGAAAGTTTTCCTGTCTTTGAGCCTGGCAAGGATAAGCCTTTACGCAAACATGAACCACTTGGGCGGTTTATAACTACTCCTATCTTTGATAAGAATAGTTCTGGTAGGACATTGGCCGATGGTAAAGCCTACTATCGCCCCAAGCGTGATGCCAATGGAATCATCCTGTGCCGTTCACAAAAGGACCAAGAGGCATGTATCTTTGCCGATAAGGTTCGTGACCTTCGCCAGCACGAATACGATAATCAGTCATTGTACACAGATAGTGAGGCTGAACAAGCAGCTCAAAACGAAAGAGCAAAGTGTGACTTTATCAAGTACTTTGATGAGTTGAAGGAGAAGCGCCACAGGAATAGTTCTAAGTCAATTCAAGTAAACTGGAGCCGAGAGCTGGCATTGATGAAACTATACACAGGCAACAAACCTCTTCCATTTGGCAGCATAGACCTAACGCTGATTGAAGATTATCGGGATTATCTCCTCAATGCTCCTAAGGGCGGAAGTAAGTCTGGTACCATATCGGCAAATACCGCTTCTACCTATTTCTCCATCTTCAAGGCTGGACTTCATCAAGCATTCATTGATGGCTACCTCAATGTTGACCTTGCAGCCAAAGTGAAGAACATATCTTACGAGGAAAGCCAACGTGAGTACCTCACATTGGAGGAACTCAACCAACTTGCCTCTACCCCATGCGAGAGTGACATCCTTAGGAGAGCAGCACTTTTCTCCGCTTTGACGGGACTGCGCCACTGTGATATCAAGCAGTTGAAATGGCGTGATGTGGTGAAAGACGAGGGGCACTATCGACTTCTTTTCACCCAGCAGAAGACTAAAGGTGTAGAGTACATGCCGATTTCTGACCAAGCCTATTTGCTATGTGGTGAACGAGGCGATGCAGACCGACTTGTTTTTGAAGGTTTGCAGGATCCGTCATGGATTAACCGACCTGTCAAGAAATGGATTGAGGCATCTGGTATCACGAAGCACATAACTTTCCACTGTTTCCGCCATACCTATGCGACATTGCAACTTACCAATGGCACAGACATCTATACCGTCAGCAAGATGCTTGGCCATAGAAAGGTGACCACAACACAGATATACGCTAAGATTGTCGATGAGAAGAAAGAAGCCGCTGCTGATGCAATCCGCATTTTCCTCTCAAACGACCAGATCAAGTCTCCCGACGGTTCCAATCATCAGTAGAAATCATAACGCTATAGCAAGTCGATTTTCATAGCGACTTTCACGTCATTTTTCAAGAAGCCATTCACATTCACGTGTGAGTGGCTTCTTTCGTTTTTACCCTTTTTTCTATCCAAAAAAATGATGATTTGATGGTGATTCAAATCACCACGAAATCACCATAAAATTATTTCTCTTTTATTTGGTTATTTATTGTGTCTGACTATCAGTGAGTTACATGAATTAAGCGAATATAAAAATGATGGACTTATGGTGGACAGAATCATGCCGAAATCACCATTGCTTTTAACGATACTTTTGCAGTCGCTTTCTTACCAAAGAGAGTGACTGTAGCATATCGCTGCAGCCAACTTTAACACAATTCTATAATGAATAATGATGTTCTTTCATTCGATGCAATGCCACAAATGGTGGCTACCATCCTCAAGAAGTTGGAGACGCTTGAACATAAGTTCGACGCTCTGCAGTCAAACAACAATGTAGAGGCTGATGCCTGGTTCTCTCTGCAAGACCTATGCAATTACCTCCCTAACCATCCTGCCGAACAGACTGTTTACGGTTGGACAAGTAATCGCACCATTCCTTATCATAAGAATGGTAAGAGTATCATTTTCCGTAAATCGGAAATTGACAACTGGTTAATGCAGACCTCTCGTAAGTCTGTCAATGACATCTACGATGAAGCGCGTGCATACGTAGCAAACAGCTCTATGAGACGAGGAATGTAATATGACGTACATTGATTACATGAATCAGTTCTGGCGTGCTTCAGCTATGGAGTACATGTCCACCAGCGAGGTTGCACTCTACGCTTTCATAGTGAACGAGTGCAACCAACACCGCTGGAACATGCCAGTGCCATGCTCTACGGTACGGATCTGCGAGATGCTTCACATGTCCAAACAGACACTTTGCACCGCTCGTAAGAATCTTGCCAAGCGTGGACTTATCTCTTTTACTGAAGGCAAATCACGCCATGTACCGTCCAAATATTCACTACTAATTTGGACGGATAACTTGACGGTAGAGTTGACGGATGGATTGACGGCAGACTTTACCCCTTTAAAAGATAAAGAGAAAGATAATTTTAATAAAAAGGATTCTGTCACAATTTTAAGCAATGGAAAAGAAACTCACAATCGACGTAGAGGCATTAAAGAAATCTCTACTACAGCGTCGCCCTATGAAGGCTCGTTTTAAGTTGCCCATGTCTGAAGACGAGGCGTATGCCTATCTGTTAGCTGCAATGATGGCTGAGGTGGAATATCGCCACCGTAGCTTCTGTACTAGCGAGGATATGGAGAATCAACTTCATGAGATAGCTCATTGGCTTACCTCGTCATCACCCAAATTCGGTATGCTACTATGCGGTGGTTGCGGTAATGGCAAGAGCACTATGCTCAAAGCATTCCAACAGTTGCTTAACAATCTGCGTATTCCGAAATCATTCAACGATGGCACATACGGAATCCAGATAGTGGATGCCAAGTACATTGCATACCTGTGCAAGAACAACTATGAGGCATATCGCAAACTCATCAGCGTGGATATGCTTGGTATCGATGACCTTGGCACAGAGCCTTCAGAGGTGATGGATTATGGCAATGTCTATACTCCAGTCATTGACCTGCTGACAAAGCGCTACGAAGAGCAGCTTTTCACCATCATCACCACTAACCTCACTCCACAGCAAATCCGTGAGCACTACGATGACCGCATCGCAGACCGTCTCAACGAGATGGTGGAGAAAATTGTATTCAAAAACGGTACATACCGCAATAATTAACTAATTCACAAACTTTCTAAATCTTGTAAATTTATGATTTCAAACATCAAGACCATGACACTTAGATTGTCACAGAAGGAATTCAATTTCCTCATGAACGGCGTTAATGCCAAGTTCTTCATGGACATCATGTCCCATCTCACAGCATCGTTTTCTATAGATGAAGACGATACAGATCACCAACTCATGTATGGGCCTACAGCCTTCTTCCATCTTTACGAACTCTCAGAGCGTTGGAAGGTCGCTCCTGAAGATGTACTCAACATCATGTTCAACCTGGAGCAGAACGGATTGATAAAGTATTCACTCTCCGAGAATGAATTCGCTGTTGAGCCATGCATCACAAGTTTCGTCTCTACTGATGATGTGGTGCATAAGGGGACTAATTGCAACACCCCTCTTGATGAACTTTGCTTTGAGATGATGACTAAGAAGCAAATTTCTGAAGCTATCGCTCGTTACGACAGCTTGATTACTCTTCATTTCCCTATGGTTACACTCATGGCATTCTCTCTCAAAAAGGACGAGAATGAGGACACTTACGAGAGCATCAACGGAGTTGTCGTGAATCCCTAATTGCTAATGGAGAATGGCTAGTCATCGAGACTCAGCATCGAAGCAACCAGCCATTCTAATTGAGATAACGATAGGGAAAGGAAATGCCACATAAAAGAGCCTGAGTTTTCGTACTCTCTAAACAAGAAGTGTCAATGTCCGACAATCCACTTCGCTACTTGCCAGACTGTTTGACCTCTTGCAATACTCGCTGGCTCGCATCGGGTTGACCAATCCCAGTTATAACTTGACGATAAACCTATCTACAAATGAATAAGACAATAGAACGAAAAGGGCGCAATCCGCGTATTACCGTGTGCTATACGCCCGACGAAAACCAGAGAATTATAGAGATGGCTTCCGCCTGTGGGCTGAAGAAAAGCCAATATATCCACGACACCTCTCTGGGACGGGCGCCAAAGGTGATGATGAGCGACAAGGAGGCAGATGCTTTAATGTCGCTGAAAGCTGCCCGAGGCGAACTCATTCTGATTAAGAATGCTCTTCATGGCACTACCCAGGAACAGCGTAAGAAGTACTTCCGTAACGAGCAGTTCATGCGCCAATGGATTGAGGGTGTTAATAGCCTTATCCGTAGATTAGTAGAAATAGAAGGAATGTTCAAAAGATAATGGTATGATAGCAAAAGCAAGGTCTATATCACATGGTTCAGCCATGACGAACTATGCCACCAAGCATAATCGTGCAGACATAGTGCTGACACGTAATCTTGGAGATGGGCTTACTCCTCTCGCCATGTGGGGAGCAATGGAAACTATCCATCAAAAGTATGAACCGAAATTCAGGCGCAAGCCCGTTACCAAGCCGACCCTTCGGATGGAGGTTTCCCCATCCCTTGAAGAAACAAAGGGATGGACACTCAAAGACTGGTACGACTATGCGATTCGGTTTCTTGATGAGTTCAAGAAAGAAGTCCAAGCCAAGGAGGTCAAGAAGAAAGGAAAAGACAAGTTCAATCTGGACAGAGCACAGATATTTGCCTGTCTTCACTTTGATGCGAAGTCCGGCATCCCTCACCTTCATATCCTCATCAATCGCATTGACCTTGACGGCAATCTTATGAATGACTCCTTCATTGGTGATAGTGCTGTCAAGGCAGCCCATGCCATCAACGTTGAACGTGGCTGGGAGTTGCCCGAGGATATTCATGAGGCACATGAGAAGGAGATAACAGAAGCATGTTATGACATTCTTCGTGGAATGCCGAACTACGACTGGAGCAGTTATAAACATGGTCTTGAAAGTCGTGGTTACAAAGTCCATGAGCAGCGTGACAAGCAAGGTGTATTACATGGATATACCATACTTCGCGGTAACTCCCGTTTCAGGTCATCCATGTTGGGCAAAGGTCGTAATCTGACGGTTTCTAAACTTGAAGCCACATGGAAGAAGCTTCATCCAGTAGCTCCAAGTGTTGATAAGCCCAGTTATACTATTGGCACCACTCTGACGGCAGAAAGGATGTCTCTAACAGAACACAATTCTGCACGTCAGAGCGTCGCCCAATCCAAACCAGAAATGCCATCTGTATTCAGGAAGATATTGTCTGTTGGTGATAAGAATTATTCCATCACAATGCCTATGGAAGCATACACGGCTATGAAGGAGGCCATTGAATCACCTGACGTATCTGTGCCATTTGAAAACGTCTTGAATGTGGCTATGCTGCTGTTCATGAACTACGTCGATGCTGCCACAGCCATTTCTGAATCTTGTGGTGGCGGTGGCTCTACGTTATCAAACTGGGGAAAAGACGATGATGAAGATGAGCGTGAGAGGGCACGACGCTGCGCCCAACATGCCAACTGGCTATGCAAACCTATTAGAAAATATAAAGGTCCACACCGTTAAATACATTAGAGATATGTCCAAGTATAGTAATCTTGTCGAAGAAATCGACAAACAGGAAGAGGTCAAGGAACAAAAGGCTAACCTTGACAATGAACTTCAACTTCTTAAGCAAGCTATAAGCGACTTGCACGATAGCATTCAAAAAGTTGAGAAGGCTCGCAAAGACGGAACAGATATGGTGATTGCGATGAAAACTGCCACAGATAGCATGGATATGGCCGTTTTCGCATTCTGCCGTGCCGTTACCCGTGCCGAGGCGACAGTCTTAAAGGTTGAAATGACCGATGAGTGCTTAACCACCATCCAATCTGCAAGAGAGAAACTGATTCAGGCAGAGACAGATCTACTTGCCAGTCATAGAAGGTTGCAGCTACAAGAATTTCGTAATCAGAATGAAGAAATCAAGTCTTTCATAAAATCTTGTCAAGGAGTGTTTCTGTCGCCCAAGGTATTCTGGTGGTGGGCAGGCATCTCTTATACCACCTCACTATATTCACTCTGGTGTATTTTGCAAATGGTTCTTCAGTGGTTGAAATACTGATTGAATCTTATAGGGAGTGAAACGGAAAGTCTCTATTCAAAAGCGCAACTATAGGAAAATGTCACCTATAGTTGCCTTTTATTGTTAATTCTGCAAAAAATACTATAGTTTTTCACATAACATTGCAGCTTATACATTATTTATTATTATCTTTGTATCCAAAATTTGACAATTCAGAATAAGAAAATTCAGAGATTCTATAAAAGTATCCATTATTATGGGTGGCCTATTAGCATTCAGAGTAGGAAATTACGATAATACTGCAGAGCGAGAACAATTCAGATTCCTCTGTCAACAGCTGAAGACTCATTTTGAGGATTCTGGCGATTTCTGTGTGTTTGTTGGCAACTACAATATTGGATGCGAGTTAGATGCTCTCTTTATAAAGAAGGATGCTATTATTTCTATAGAATTCAAGAATTATGGAGGTAATGTTGTTGCCAATGAAAATGGCGAATGGACTGCTGATGGTGTGGCTATTAAAGGTGGCTCACGCAAAACAGTGTTTCAACAAGCACGAATTAACCACACTATAGTTAAACGCGAACTAAAGGCTTTAGGGGTTGACAACAAACAGATTAAAGATGTTCCTCATTTAGTGGTTTTTCATCAACCGATAAATTTAGATAACAGACTAAGTGCCACAAACAAATCTTGGCTTCACATAACAGACGACAATCATTTTATAGAAAAGTTGGATGATATAACCTGCCCCCGTACCGACCTTTCTCCATTGGGAATCGTTAATCTGGCTAAATTATTAAACCTCAATTCCTTCTATCTGGCGGAGTATAGTAACGCCAATTATGAAAAGCCGGTAACTTCTCCGGAACAATTAGCTATATTCGAAGACATTAAAAATGCTGATAGAAATAGCACTCCGGCTTTACAAGATAGCGCGAATTCAATAAGCGACAAACAAGACTCTAGGGAAATAAATGAAGAACTTGAAATAGAATCAGAAGAAAGTGATGCGCTTAAAGCATTCGTAAAGCAGATACTATCTTCTGTATTAAAAATATCTGATGCCATCATATCTGTTCTAGATGGATTATCATCACAGTCGAAATACGAAAAATATGGTATCACTATAAATAAAAAACTATTAGTCAAAGTCGAATCATCCGGAATAGGAGCATCATGCTCTAAATTGGCCAAGTTTATTAATCATGATGTTAGAGCCATAAGTCCTAATGTGATTTGTTGGCAAGAGGGTGATGTGATTGAAGAAACACAAGAGGAAGAACCTCTTCTAAAAGAAGCAAATGAACTTCCTGATTCTACTTCGAACAAGCCAGCTATAAAGTTTCATAAATCCAAAACTATAATTCCGCACTGGCTTGATTTGGCCTTGTTCAATCATCTCAGTGCTGTATACTCTCCAGAGTATAAAAAATTTGAATACAATTTGAACATTGATTCTGAGGATGTTAAGGTTTATTTGGGGACTTACTTCCCTCGAAGCTATGCAGAGGCCTTTTGTATATTTGATGACATTTTTAAATCTCATCAATATATGGAAGAGTTAAAAAGTGTCCCAGTAATCAATATATTAGACTATGGATGTGGCACTGGAGGAGAACTGATAGGTCTTGTTGTTGCACTATCCAAACATATTTCTACATCAAAAGCAATCAGCATTTTTGCTATTGACGGAAATAACGATGCCATTAATGCGTTGAAAAATCTGATTGAGATTTTGTCTTCTAATGTTCGACATAAAATTTCTCTAACCTGCTTGAATAAGACTATCACAAGTGAAGAGGATTTTAAAATTTCAGGAGTTCCAGAATGCCATTTCATTCTAAATAGCAAGATGGTTTGCGAACTTATTTCCAAGAAGATTATTAGTGGAAATTGCTACTATAAAGTTGCAGATAGTTTGGCTAAATTGTTAGCGGGAAATGGCATACTCTATATTTTGGATGTAACTACAAAAGATGAACATTCAAATCTTTTCTATCCACAGCTGATGAATCAAGGTTTAAACAATTTCGTATCGCAGAATAAAGAGTTTTCGACCCTATTACCATTGGCATGTGAAAGTTGGAAAGATTGCAAGGATGCCTGTTTCATGCAACAGACATTCAATGTTAGTCATTCTCGAAAAAGTAATGATGAAAGTAGAGTATGTTATCGCCTCATTTGTAAACTAGCAGTTAAAAAATTGTTTATACCTGACGATACTTTGATTAAAGGATACTCACACATTATACACCCTCTAAAATATAGGCAAAATGATACTTCATCTATCTGCTCAAAATCAACTCAGGGCAATAAAGAAATAGATTCATATAACATAAAACTATAATTGTATGGCAAAACGAAGTTTTTATGTAAAAGATTCAGAACTTGATGACTATCAAGTAAAAGTAATCAATAAAAAGACTGACAACTCTTATATTGTTAAGGGCTGTGCAGGAAGTGGTAAATCTATTTTGGCTTTGTGGAAAGCGAAACAAATTCAAGATGAGAGAAAGGGCTCTTATTTGTATGTAGTTTATACCAAAGCTCTTAGACAGTACATGAGCGACGGCATTAAACAAGTCGGATTAAGGGAAAGTAATGTCGCCAACTTTGATGCTTGCTTCCAATGGGGGCGGGATGATAATGGAAAATTTGAAAGAGGAGCTTGGAAGAAAGGATCCTATGACTACATTATAGTAGACGAAGCCCAAGATTTTAGTCGTGAAGATATTGAACTACTAAAATCAAAAGCAAGAAAGGCATTACTAGTTTATGGTGACACTGCACAACAGCTTTATAAGTTTTTGAAAGACAAAGAAACTGTATCTATGGAGGATATTCAATATTTCACCAAATATCCTGTAGAACAACTAGTTTTCAATCATCGTCTTCCCAAAAAAGTTGCCAGGGTTGCTGAATATCTAAATTCAGAAAATGATGAATTAGAAGAAAGATGCACGGAAGAAGGAACTGAAAAGCCAAAGATTTTAGAATATCCATCCATAGAAGCGCAATATAAAGCTATTGCTGAATTAATAAAAAACAAAGGAATGGAGGATGTAGGCATTTTATTCAGGAATAACAATGAAGTCGATGATGCATACGACTACCTAACTGAAGCAGGGCTTGAAGTTGAGGCAAAATCCTATCGTCATAAAGATGAATTGGATTTCACCTCAGACAATCCCAAACTTATGACATATCATAGTTCAAAAGGCTTACAATTTGAAAATGTATTTATACCCGATTGTACTGCAGAAGGGGATGACGATAGAAACCCTCTTTACGTAGCAGTTACAAGGACATATCGAGCATTGTACATTATGCACTCAGGTAATTTATCTTCTTTCTTCGATGATGTACCATCTGACTTGTATGATGATTCATTAACTACTGGTCCCAAATTAAAACTTTAAGTGTCATGAAACTATATATCCCAACATGTACATTGAATTTTAATAATATCTTCACAACCGAATCCATATCGCCAGCGTCTCATTATTCTAATCGTGGATTTGGTAATAAGAGATATTTTAAAGTTGAAGCAAACGATTTAGACAATGTCGTTATGCTATATTCGAAATATCCATTATTTAAAATAAATGATGGCGATATGGAAAATTCACCGATGGTTATAGAGATTGAATCTGATGACTATCTTAAGGAACAATTCGTCAAGGTCGGAGAAAAAGATGGCATCGAATCATACGCATCAAACACTTCAATTTATCTAAATCCTTTCCATTGCCTCATTTATTTCCAAAGTTATCAGGATATTCAATCTGTAATGTCCAAAGCCGAACAAAGTCTTGAAAACAAATATAGTAAACTATATGCAAGAAATTGTATCGTAAAAAAGGAGAAAAACTGGGCAACGTCTTTTATTGGAGACCTGTTTCCCAGCTCCAAAGATGAATTCTCATGGAAATCTTCATATTTAGGAGATGCACCCAAAATACCATCAGGAGATATTTCAGAAGATGCCATCATTGATAAAGTCAAGGGGTGTCTTACATGTTACTTACTTGGAGCCAACATGTCGGTTAGTTCTGAAGTTAGCCGTCTAAGACAGCTCGCAAGAAAAATGAAAAACACTCTTTCTGCTATTGTTAACTCTCCAGATAACAAGCCAACGGATAAGCAGGATGAGACATTACTTGCGTATATCAATGAATTTAATGAAATACTTGAAAAAGTAGATGATAATTATAAATTCAATAATACACTCATCCAGAATCGTTTAGTTAGCCCGTCGACCAATTTGGATTCAGACACCTTAATAAAGGTTCTTAAAGATTTACGATTGGAAGATGCTTTCTATCGGTCATTGAATCTTCGCCCGACATATAATGCACATGAACTTTATACTTGTCTGGATTCACCATTGCCGGTTTCTGATGCCTATAATGCAGTTATCAAGAAGCTATACGAAGTCGTTCGAAGAATTGAAATCGCCGAACAATCAAAAGGCTCAGATAACAAATTGAAAGATCTAATAAAGTTCACCAATGGAAAAATTGAAGTGATCGATAGTCATTCAAACAACCATAATTATTACAACACCCTCTTGAATTCTCAAATAGATGGTGAATACAAAAGGTTTATGGAGGAAAATGGCTCTAGTGAGCTACTTTCAATTGCATTTATCGCTGGAGCAAAATTAAAAGGATATATGCCTGACAAATGGGAAGGTTCAGAATATCAACAATACCTTAATGGGTTACTATCCAATATTCAGCAAGGAGATAGTTTTGATTTATTCTCTATAGAACAACCTGTTCTTCAAGCACTGTCTGCATTTTGCCAAAAGGGAGAAGATGTAGATAGGCTGATAGATTACATGCAACAATGTGGTTTTAGTGAATTCCGGTATGCTCTCGGATTATATGGAGCGACTCGCGGTTTTGCATCTCTTCCTAAGACCTTTACCAACTCGTTAATAAATTCTTCAAGAGATTATTATAAGTCATATTATACCGAACTTTGTCAAACTTTGTTTGGTTTAGATTACTCCTTACAAACATTTTATCAAGGTTCTAATGGAGGTTACTCTGAGAGTTTTTTAGGTGAAATTCCTTCAAAGATTATTAGTAATATAGGAAAGATTGAACCAAAGCCTCAAAAGCAGGAAAAAATCATTAAAGCAGTTTCTGAGACAGCTATACTTGAGGATGCTGTTCAAAGTCCCAAAGCTTTCATGTATATATTTGATAGTTTCTCGCGTATTACAACAACTAAAGCCTACAAAGCTCTTGCTGCAGCTAATTTTGCAGAAGACCAAGGTTTTTATACACCAGAACTATTCCGTAGCAAAATTTATTCGATTGTAGGTAAGGAAGGATTAAAGACCCAAAAAGAAAATATTGACAAGGCTATTGAACTTGAAGGTAAGAGGCAAGATCCAGAAGCTTTTTTGAGCATACTTGATAACTTCTTGAAGCCAACTGATGCTGCATATAAGAAGATTGTAAAACTGATTTCAGTTCATGTAAGTTCTAATTTGACTTCGATTCCACGGTCAGAAAATAAGGTTGTTTCGCAGAGTCATATAGGAAGGTCAAACCTGAAGCCTATTAATCCTACTTCGTCTAAATTTGTGGAGGATGTAAATGTTTGTTATTTTATTCTTTCAAGAAGCTACTTACCTGCACAGATGCGAGAGGTGCTATCTAAGAAGGTAGTGACATTCCAAAAAGGTTATGCTCCTGGTGGTAGATACTATTCCAATCCATCGGATAACCCTGTAGATAATAAATCAACCATAGATCATTTTAAGCATTGGTGTTTTTATGACAAAGGCGGTTATCCTCCTATAGTTGAGGGTACAACTGAGAATAAACAGTCTTTCGAGCGGTTAACGCAAGATCTACTTAATCGTTATGCCAATAGATAAAGTCCTCATTTCGAATGATGCTGGTGAGCAAGTTGAAGCGACAGCTCCTGTCATTATCTCTGCTAGTCGTTCAACCGATATTCCTGCCTTTTATGCCAAGTGGTTTTTCAACCGCTTGGCTAAAGGGTATTGTGCTTGGTACAATCCGTTCAACCAGCAGAAAATGTATATTTCGTTCAAGAATTGCAAGGTTGTGGTGTTTTGGACAAAGAATCCAAAGCAAATACTGCCATATCTACATGAACTGGACGAAAGAGGCATCCACTACTACTTCCAAGTAACATTGAATGACTATGTAAAGGAAGGTTTTGAGCCAAATGTATCCTCTGTTGAAGAGCGTATAGAGACTTTCAAGAAACTATCAAACCTTATAGGCAAAGAGAAGGTAATTTGGCGATTCGATCCCTTAATCATTACGCCCAATATCGGGCCAAGAGAACTGCTTACAAGAATCTGGAATGTTGGAAATAAGTTAAAGGGGGTGACAGACAAGTTGGTGTTTAGCTTTATCGATGTAAAGGCTTATCGAAAGGTTCAGAACAACCTCGTCAAAGAGACGATGCTTTTTACCAAGGAGGATGTAGAAAATGCGGAGGCCAATCATGCACAGCGAATCGAAATAGTAGAAGGCTTGAAGAAGATTAGAGAAGCATGGCATAAGGAAGGATGGGACGTTGAGATGGCCACATGCGCTGAAGACATTGATCTGAATGCATACGGTATTGAACATAATCGCTGCATTGATGGTGAACTGATGAAGCGTATTTTTGCAGATGACAAGGAACTAGTTTACTATCTTCACACCCTAAAATGGCCTGAGAAAGATATGTTTGGCGAGATTCCTCCTATACCACAGAAACCAAAGAACGTCAAAGATTCTGGTCAACGGAAAATATGCGGATGTATGGTTAGTAAAGACATTGGCATGTATAATACATGTCGGCATTTCTGTGTTTATTGCTATGCGAATACAAGCAAAGAGCTTGTTCTAAAAAATGCACAAAGGCATAATGATGATAGCGAAAGTATTATTGAATAGTATATCAATTATCAAACTTGAATTAAGCATATGATTGGAAACATCGATATACTGGTAAAAGAACTTTGCAAGCTTCCCAAGGAAGTTGGCTGGGTTGAGTTTAAACATAACAATTGTGAGCCGACAATGGTTGGTGAGGACATTAGTGCTCTCGCAAATAGTGCTACTTTGAACGATCGTGATTATGCCTATATGATATGGGGCGTGAATGATGGTTCACATGAGATTGTTGGTACTAAGGTACGTCTTCAACTTGAAAAGAAAGGTGAACAGGAGTTGGAGAACTGGCTTCGATACCTTCTTTCCAAAAATGCTGATTTCGAATTCTATGGTGCAGACATAGATGGGAAGCATGTGGAGTTGATTCGAATCCACAAGGCACTCAATGAACCTGTTTCATTCCAGAAGATAGACTATATTCGTAGTGGCAGCTACACCAAGAAGCTGCATGAGTTTCCCGTATTCCGTGCTCAGTTATGGGACAAGCTACGTCATGCCCAGTTTGAAGACGTTTGTGTAAAGACAGACCAAAGGTTTGAGGATATTATCAGATTGCTCCAAGTGGATGCATACTTTACCTTGTTGAAGATACCACAGCCAGCAGAGAAAGAGGCTGTTGTGCATTATTTGAATGAGGACGAAATCATCCAGAAGCAGGACAATGGTCTTTATTCGATAACAAACTTAGGTGCTCTGCTATTTGCAAAGGACTTGAACGAATTTGCAAGGTTAGGACGTAAAGCTATGCGTGTGGTTCAGTATAAGGGTATCAACCGCTTGTTGATTCAGAAAGAAGAAACATTTGTACAGGGCTATGCTGTTTGCTTCGAGAATATCGTGCGTTATGTGAATGCTCTATTGCCAAGTAACGAGGATGTCAATGCTGTCCAACTGTCAACAACAAGCAAGTTCCCACTGCCATCTGTAAGAGAAGCCATCGCAAATAGTCTTATTCATCAAGACCTGTACATAACAGGGGCCGCTCCTGTAGTGGAGATATTCGACAATCGTATTGAGGTGACGAATCCTGGTACTCCATTGGTAGATGTACTTCGTATCATTGATAACCCTCCGAAGTCACGAAACGAGAAACTTGCTTCTCTCATGCGTCGATTAAAGATGTGTGAGGAACTTGGCCGTGGTTGGGACAGAATGGTGCTGGCATGTGAAGCTCAATATCTTCCAGCTCCTCGCATTGAAGTTTTCCAAGATAGCACCAAGGTTACTCTTTTCTCTGAAATGGAGTTTAGCAATATTCCGATGGAGGACAAACTGTGGTCATGCTATCTACATGCATGTCTAATGTATATACAAGGTGATGCTTTGACAAACAAGTCTCTTAGAGACAGGTTTGGCATTCCTGAAACATCATCCAGCAGTTCTTCTAGATTAATCAAGGAAGCGATTGGAAAGAACTTAATAAAAGTACTTGACCCAAATACAGCTCCTCGTTATATGAAGTATATCCCAATTTGGGCATAGATTTAACTTGCCGGTAACTTGCTGGCAACTTGTCAAAACACCAATAATAAAGTTCGTAATATTGCCAAATTGCTGATATTAAGGAAGATAAATAATCAAGTTTAACTTGCCGGTAACTTGCTGGTAACTTGCTGAAGGACTAAAAATAGATATAAATATGTTATTCGGAGATAAGATTAAAGAGCTCAGAGAAGAGCAAGGTTTGCTACAACGCCAGTTGGCTGCATTCCTAGAGATTGACACCCCAATGTTCAGTAAGATTGAACGTGGTGACAGAAGAGCAAAGCGTGAGCAGGTCATCAAGCTTGCGGAGTATCTTCATCAGGATGAAAAGGAAATGCTTACCTTGTGGTTAGCAGACAAGTTCATTGATGCTGTTGAAGATGAGCAGGAACGGGACTTGTGCAACGATGCTATCATCGTTGCACAGGAGAAAATAAAGACTTTGTAATTATGGAGATAGACATCTTTCCCGTTCCATCTGCAAAAGGAGTGCATCGCTATATTGGCACGTCATTCTTAGAGCTGATTATCATTACCTACATAGTTGGCGCTTACAAAATTGCTCAACAACTGATAGGGGAGGACAAGGAACTGCTTTGTTTTCTTGTCACTATACCTATATTTATAGGAGGATATGCGGTATTCGTATTGTTGCTTCATGGCATCAAACAATGTCTCTATGCTTACTTCAAAAGCAACAGAAAGAAGTTGAATAATCGAGCAGACCAAGAGAACATGGATGCTTGCATCATAAAGCATCTGGAGGACATTCAAAAGAAACTGGAGACAAAGCCTGCGGTAGAAACACCACAATGTGATGTGATTCCACAGCCAGAGCGACAAGAGTTAAAGGTTTCTGAAACTGCCAATGATTTGAAGCCACAAATTATATCAGAACTTGAAGAGACTCTTAAAAACGCACAGCGAGATTTGGCTCCATTCATTCAGCAACTTCACATTGATCGCCAACAAATGGCAGAAGCGAAAGAAAAACAAGAGAAGGACAAACTTGATAAGATCCTTAGATATACTCGTCTTGTTTTCCTTCCACACGGATTCAGTGATGAAGAGCTTTTCCAGATTGAGGAAGCCGTAAAACTGCTTGTACAGTACAATGGTATTGTGAATTGTGTATCGGTGAAGATTGAAAAGAAGAAACTGAAGCAGACCGACCTAAAGAACTTTGCTTGGAACATCGGACATCAATATAACATGGACTCCGAGGTGCTCGCTATGTTTGTAGTCAATCTGTTCCATTCTTGGTTCAAGAATACAGAGAAGGGCACGATACAAAAGACGCTCCATAACACAACAGGTACATACTCAATTAAAATTGACGAGAATATCTTAGAGCATCTGCCAGAGTTGGAAGAAAAGGTGCTTGGCAAGAAACGTAAATAAGAAAGAAAAATGGAAAGATTTGACATAATGAATTAGGTGGTCAGAAAAGTGGTCAGAAAGGTAGTCAGAAAGGTGGTCAGAAAGGTGGTCAGAAAGATACTGGCAAAACAATTGACACTATTCTTCAACTTATAAAAGACAACCCAAGTATAACGAGAAAAGTTCTCTCAGAAACTCTTGGCATATCTCCAAGTGCCATTCAAAAACACATTGACCGTCTAAAAGCTGAAGGTATAATTGTTCGTAATGGTGGAGATAGAGGTGGTTCTTGGGAGGTAAGAACCATAGTTAGTGATAAAAACGTAAAATAGTCCTTACTTGGGATTTCTATATTTGTTTGGTTTAACAGCCTCTTTTACATTCTCTTATCGTTCACGTGTGTTTGTAAATATCTGATAAACAATAGCGTTTATATTTGAGGAGGTCAAATGAGACGCATAAGTAAAGACATAACAAAACACTATCAAATGGCGTGTAGCTCAATGAGTTACACGCCATTTGCTTTTTATAGGCTCATGTTTTCTATGTGCTTATTCTGCCTTTTTTTACGGCTTTTTTGTTACATGTGTGTAGCAAGACTTAATGGTAGATAAGGTTGGACATAAACATACTTATGAATACATATAGGACTTAGTAAAACTTAAAAGTAGAAAACATGGCAAATTTAGGAATTGAAATCAAGAGAAAGTGCCCGATTTGTGGCAAAGTCTTTATTATTAAGACGTTAGACAGCGTTTATTGCTCTCCGAAGTGCAGCAAAGTAGCAAACAAGCGTAAGAAGGACAAAGAGAAGAAAGAAGCCTTATTTGTTACATATGCGCAGAACGTGCCTGACATCCGAGAATACCTGACAGCTCGCCAAGTTGTTGCTATATACGGAGTTGAGCGCAGTACACTATACCGTCTGGCCAAGTTAGGTAAGATTCCATGTATTAATCTAGGCACAAGATTGATGCGTTTTAAGCGTTCGGAATTGGACTTGTTGTTTCATTACAGACGGGATTTGAAAGAGGCCAAAGAACTTCCGCAAAAGAAGCTCTATAGTCTCGAACCCGAGGACTGCTATACCATCGGAGAGGTCTGTGAGAAATACCATATCAACGACAGCTCCGTATGGGCGCACGTCAGGAAGTATTCTATTCCCTCTCGTCAAATCGGTAACTATGTGTATGTTCCCAAAGAAGAAATTGATAACTTATATAAATCAGAAGAATTATGAGAAAACCTTTATTACACACTAAAGTGACGGTCAAGCTCCGCAAGTCGGAGTACCGTGAAGAGTGGTACCTCTACACAGAGTCGTACCCAGTACGCAATCCAGGCAGCACTAAGCCTAAGAGAGTCATTGAGGCGGTCAACCGCACCATCACCACTCCAGTTTGGGACACAACTGCCATAACTGGCATTGATTTGGAAGGAAACTACAAGTACAAACCGAAGCGGGATTCCAACGGCATCATCCAATGCGTCTCGCAGTTGGACAAGGAGGCATGTAGATATGCCGACAAGGTACGTGCCTTGCGTCAGCAGGAGTACGACACCGCTGTTGTGTATTCCGATAGAGAACAGGAATTGATTGCTCAGAACGAACGCTCAGAGCAGGATTTCATCGCTTACTTCAACAGCATCATCTATAAGTGCCACCCAAACAGTTCGGATGCCATTATTGTCAACTGGACTCGTGTAGGCAAGCTGCTGTCCATCTACTCTAAGGGCAAGCCTATCCCGTTCAAAACAATCTCTGCGAAGTTGCTTGAAGACATCAAATTGTTCATGCTCTCTGCCCCGCAAGGAGGAAACAAGGGCGGCACACTCTCTCAGAATTCTGCCGCCACATACTTCGCCATCGTTAAGGCTGGTTTGCATCGTGCTTTCATCGACGAATACTTGACCGTCGACATAGCCGCCAAAGTAAAGGGCATTCCCGATGTAAAGGTTAAGCGAGAGACACTTACACTTGAGGAAGCAGAAATGCTGGCCAAGACTCCATGCGAGAACGAAGTATTGAAACGTGCATTCTTCTTTGCTGTGCTCACAGGTATTCGTCTGTGTGACATCCAAGACCTCACATGGGGAGAAATAGCGCAGACAGGAAGTGGATGGCGAGTTGACTTTACCCAGCGCAAGACGCATGTGGTAGATTATCTCCCTATCAATGAACAAGCATATTCGTTATGTGGAGAACGAGGTGAACAAAACCAACGTGTATTCGAAGGACTGACAGGTTCTTCTTGGATTTCCCGTCCCTTGAAGAAATGGATTGAAGCGTCTGGTATCAAGAAGCATATCACATTCCATTGCTCTCGCCACACCTTTGCCACCTTACAGCTTGAACATGACACGGATATCTATACCATCAAGGGAATGCTTGGACATACCAACGTGAAAACCACTCAGATTTATGCTCACATTGTTGACAAAAGCAAGCGTAATGCTGCCGATGTTATTCACATCGATAATCTTGATGCTGTAGATGCGCCCAAAGAAAGCATAGCAGCCATTTAACCCTCTCTATTTTTCTTTATCAAGCCTCCGAGTCTTCGGGGGCTTTTTTTATGTCTTTACCATCCCTTCCATGTTGGCTTCTATGTTCTTTTGTCCTGTCGCCATAAATCATTGTATGTGAGTTTTATAGTATGATTTTTTCTGCAAAATCATACTCGAATCTTAAGCAATTATAATATCGGCCTGTTGAAACTCGAATTTTATGGCTGTTCGTAAAATAGTGAGTTACTTTGCATCGCCGAAACGCAAGAAAAGGCAGAATGAAATTTATCAAATTATATAATTACTATGGCTGATATTTACGAAATCAAAACATTGGAAGAGATGCCCAAGGCATTGTCTTACCTCATCAACAAAGTGGAGACGTTACAACAGGACGTCAACAACCTGCGCAAGAAAGAGCGCGCCAGTGAATCACCTCGATGGATGAACATCGATGAGCTTTGTGCTTATCATCCCAGCCATCCCAAGAAGCAGACCGTCTATGAATGGGTGTCCAAGAAGACCATTCCCTATCATAAGATGACCAAGGGACTCATGTTCCTTCAATCTGAGATAGACGAATGGTTGAAACGTGGTGCCCAGAAGTCAGAAGAAGAACTGCTGCAAGAAGCCAAGGCTTTTGTCTTGTCAAAGAAAGGGAAAGAAGTATGATGCAAGACTACGCAACCGATTTTTGGCGCGGTATGGACGACCTGCATGGATTCTCCTTTTACCGAAAACCCATTCAGAACATCGAGCCATGCCGTGCCATCACGGTGGTAGATGTCTATCGCTACCTTGTCGGTCACTATGCCAAGCCGCAGACCGACACACTCCGCTCTCTGACATCTCCTTCGGAAGCCAAGAAGTACAAGGCAACTCACTTTGACTACTGTACATTCTCGGGATTGTTTCGCAAGCGAAATGAGAAAGAGCTGATTCAGCACTCAGGTTTGTTGTGCCTCGATTTTGATCATGTCGGAAATCCCGACAGGTTCAAAGAGCGACTTCTGAAGCATGACTACTTCGATACGGAACTGATGTTCACAAGTCCCTCTGGCGATGGCGTGAAATGGATTATTCCCATCGACTTGAAAGGCTGGGAGCATTCCCGCTATTTCAAGGCTGTAGCCAACTGTATTGAGTCAACTGGATTGCCTCCTGTGGATAAGTCAGGAAGCGACGTTGCACGTTCCTGCTTCTTGCCCTACGACCCACAGGCATACATTAACCCTAAATACTCGGAATATGTCAAAGAAAATCTTTTCCGCCCCATATTGGGAGAATGCCCCTTCTAAACAAGAGGCTTCGCTACCTGCCTTGCAGACACATGAC
>Ga0256405_10003270_pt1 | contig 34018 bp, 26 predicted proteins | sample RumenRJG_02DNA_FD_189096 | JGI IMG/M metagenome (GOLD analysis project Ga0256405, IMG submission 189096) | Bovine rumen microbial communities from Lethbridge, Alberta, Canada - RJG_02 | ecosystem: Host-associated > Mammals > Digestive system > Stomach > Rumen | place: Canada: Alberta...
TACAATCATCAGCGTATCCAATCCAAAACAAAACTGACTCCGCTTGAATTGCGAAGCCAGTTCGTTGCTTAAGTTAATTTGCCATAGGGGCTTTTTTGTGCTGTACGCACAAAATGGTGCGGTTCACGGTCTTAGTGTACGTTAGTATTTGAATATAGAAGCGATAACGACGCTTCTGGGGGCGAGGGTTATCTTATTAAGCTGTCTGTCAACCATTTTGTTGTAGTCAACGCCGGATTTATGCGGAACATCGGTATAGAAATCCACATTCCAGCTGTAGCCCTGAGGAAGATCGGGCATCTGGACAGAGCATTTTTCCCAATAGGAATTGATGCCGATGAAAACCGCATCATCATTGCCCTTTTTATCCACGCCTGCAAACATTACGCCGATAACGTGGTCATGCTCATTGAAAGACTCATTCCACGCCCATGTGTTATGGATGCTTATGTCAGGAAAACCGAGCTTAGACGGCTCAGTTGCGTGCCTGATGACATCATGTTTCATTCTGTAAGCGATCATATCGCTGACGAAATTGTGGATCTCCTTGAATTTCTTGAGGCGTTTCCAATCGAGCCACGAGATCTCGTTATCCTGACAATACGCATTGTTATTGCCGAACTGAGTATTGCAGAACTCGTCACCTGCAAAGAACATTACAGCTCCCCTGCTGCATAAAAGCGTTGCAAAAGCATTTTTCACCATTCGGTTGCGAAGTCCGTTGATGTAAGGGTCATCTGTTTCGCCCTCAATGCCGCAGTTCCAGCTTGTCACGCTGTTATCACCATCGGTATTGTTCCAGCCGTTTTCGAGGTTATGCTTAACGTTGTAACTGTAAAGGTCATACATTGTAAAACCGTCGTGGCAGGTCAGGAAGTTTACAGATGCATTGTGCGCACGCTCAGGCGGATAGAGATCGGCAGAACCTGTGATACGCTGCACAGCTGCCCAAGCCATTCCATTATCGCCTTTGAGGAAGCAGCGCAGATCATCACGGAAGCGTCCGTTCCATTCAGCCCAGCGGTTCCAGGACGGGAACGAGCCGACCTGATAGAGTCCGCCTGCATCCCAGGCCTCTGCGATGAGTTTAACACCGCTGAGTATAGGGTCATAAGCTATCATTTTCAGCAGCGGTGGATTCTCCAGCGGAGTGCCGTCCTCGCTGCGTCCGAGGATAGATGCAAGGTCAAATCTGAAACCATCGACACGGTATTCGATGACCCAATAACGCAGGCAATCGATTATAAACTGCTGAACAACAGGGTGATTGCAGTTCATAGTGTTGCCGCAGCCGCTGAAATTAACGTATTTTCCGTCAGGAGTCAGCATATAGTAAACGTTGTTGTCAAGACCCTTGAAAGAGAAAATAGAGCCGTCCTCATTACCCTCGGATGTGTGGTTGAACACAACATCAAGGAATACAAGGATACCGTTCTCATTACAGGTACGGATAAGCGTTTTAAGCTCGTCACCTTCGTGGTTATACTCAACGCCCGATGTGTAGCTGGTATTAGGCGCAAAGAAACAAGTCGTGTTGTAGCCCCAATAATTGAGAAGCTGTTTTCCGTTGTATTCTCTTTCCTCATAAAGCTCGTCGAACTCGAAGATAGGCATCAACTCTATTGCATTGACGCCGAGCTTTTTAAGATATGGAATCTTTTCGATAACTCCGTCAAAAGTGCCGTGATTCTTAACGCCAGAGGATGCACTCTTGGTAAAGCCTCTTACGTGAAGCTCATAGATAACGAGGTCGCTGAAATTGACATTCAGCTTGTGGAAATTACCCCAGTCGAATCTGTCGTCGCAGATTCTGCCATGGTAGCAATCTGTCGCACCTGATCGCTTTCCCCAGACACTCTGACCAGTTACAGCCTGTGCGTAAGGGTCGAGGATATTTGTCTTGCTGTCAAAAAGCAAGCCCTTTTCCGGTGCATACTCACCTGTCAGGCGGTAGCAGTATTCAACCTCATAGATGTCGATACCGTAAATCATAATAGACCAGGTATCGCCTATGCGGTAGCTGTCGGGAATGGGTATCTCAACAAACGGCTCAGTTTCTCCTCGTTTGAAAAGCACGACAGAGCAAGCTGTTGCACCTGAGGAATGCACCGTAAAATTAACAGCGTGGAGCATTGCCGACGCCCCGTTAAGACGGTATATGCCCGGTCGGCACTCGTAGCCTGAGATTATATCGGTAGCCTTATATGTTGCGGAGTTTTTCATTTGATCACTGCCTTATGGTCAAAATTTGTGTTTTCCTTGTAGTATCAGTGGGTCGGATGTTTTATCAAACCGCACTCTACAATATTATGATACCACACGAAACGAAAATAGTCAATAAATTCTAAATTGGCTCAATATTTTAATAGCTCGTTGTATATCTCGATAGCATAGCGGTCAGTCATTCCCGAGATGTAGTCGATTATCGCCTGAGCGTATATCTGCTTGGTCTCCAAAGTGCCATAAATCTTGTCGTTAGTGTATCGCTTGTACGATTTTGACTTGCTGCCAAGCAGTTCAGTATTGACATATTTGCACAGGAAATCCGAGAAATCAGACACAAGATTCGGATAGACCTTACCCAGCTTTGCAAGCTCACCAAGCGTGTCAACTCCATTATATGAACCTATCAGCGCGTTGTAGATAGCTCTGAGAATGGAGTTTACGTACTCGTGATAAACAATGAATCGCTCATTTTTGTAAATATTCTCATAGTTGAACCGCTTAATCTCGTTGAGCATTTCGTTGTACTTGTCGCTGAGACGGATGCCGTTGTCTATTGAGCTTTTTTCACAAATGCTCATAATGAAATTGTGGATTATGACCGTGGTGTTTATGGTGCTTTCGCCATATTTCTTGGATATTTTAGCGAGTTTGTGCAGCTGAGGGAAACCTATGAAATGCAGTCTTATAGCATCTTCAATATCACGCCCGAGGTATGCAATCTTGTCGGAGATCTTGACAACACAACCTTCCCAGGTATATGGCTGATACTGACCTGGGCTATTGAACGTGTCAAGGTCAATTGCTTCACAACGTGGCCTGATGCCGTTCTGGTCGACTTCTCCGCAGTGTGAGATGATTCCGTCTCTAACTGCATAGGTCAGACAAAGGTTGTCAAACTCGCGGCTGCTGTTTTCCAGAAGTTCGAGTTTGTCTATAACTCTAAGGCTGTTTCGCTCGTGCCAGAACTTGTCAAGGTCATTTTCTTTACGCAGCAAGGACAGCTCATTTTCGCCCTGATGACCGAAAGGTGCATGTCCGAGGTCGTGCCCCATTGCGATGGCTCTTGTGAGGTCGGTATTAAGTCCGAGAAACTTTGCTATCGTACAGCTGACCGATTCAACGTGCTGGACGTGCTCCATTCTGGTGCAGATATGGTCATTGTCGATGTTATAGAACACCTGTGTTTTATGCTTGAGCCGCCTGTATGCAAGGCAATGCAGGATGCGGGTGTAATCCCTTTCATACGGCGAACGGATATCGCTCGGTCTGTTGTAGAGCGATTTTTCACGCTTGGTATGTATTTCCCACTTAGGATTGCCCTCAAATGAGGCTTCTTGCGCAAATAGCTGTTTTTCCAAAACTGACACCACGCTTTCGTTTTGCATCTATATATTGAGTATATCACATCATGGCGAATAAATCAACTGCTGTTTTTGTGACGCTTATGTTAAATATAAACAAAATCTATTGAAATCACTCATTGGTTATGATATAATATACACGAAAAATCTTTTTAAAGGAGTTGTCGCTATGGGTAGATTGAGTAAAAAGCTCGCAAAGTTCGCTGTCTGCGCTGCTTTAACTGCGGTCAGCGCTGTTGCGGCGGCGTTTTCGGTATCTGCTTATGATGCTAACACCAAGCTGCTCAAACAGTATGAAAAGACAAAAGTCTCAGGCTCTGTAAATGTAGCGATAAGCGGTAGCTATATAGATGATATAACAAATGCCATAAACAGAGTAAATGCAATACGAAAAGAGGCTTGCGACGAGGGCGTCTGGGACCCGAGAAACAGTTCAAGAAAGCTGACACCGAGCGACTACGTCCCTATAAAATGGTCTAACGAAATGGAAGAAGACGCAAGGCTTCGTGCCGCAGAAGCCGCAATAAACATTGACCACACAAGACCCAACGGCGAAAGCTGCTGGACAGTGGAAGGCTCTGTATTTGCCAACAACGAAGTTCTTGCGTGGAATTACAACAAGAATATGGTCAGCGGCATCAATCAGTTTTACAGTGAAAAGTCGTCGTGGGTCAACAAATCCGGCGGTGTGACAGGTCACTATACGGCAATGATAAACCCGAACAACAAGTACATGGGACTTGGCTGCTTTTACGCAACATCTAAGGTAAGCTATCCTAACACACTTTGCGGCAGGTTTTCATCAAGTACAAAGACCACTAAACAAACAGGCGCAGTAAGCAACTGTTACGTTCCTGTTCAGGTGCAATCGTCAAAGCTGACAAATGCAAGCATCAAGCGCGTTTCGGGAAATGCGTCTCTTACAAGCGGACAAAGTGCATCTTACGAGCTTTGGGCAGATGCAAAATACAGTACTAACACGAACGTTCTGCTATATGAGGCGACGTGGAAATCTGCAAATACTGCCGTTGCCACGGTAGACAAATACGGCAAGGTAACCGCTGTCGGCGGCGGAACGGTTTCGATAACTGCAACCTGCGGCAACATTTCAAAGAGCGTTTCCGTAACGGTCAAAGAACCTTCAAGCGTCACAAATTGTACGATTACACTCAGTTCTGATAAGCTGACCTACACAGGCGCACAGTTAAAGCCGACAGTTACCGTCAAGAACGGCTCAGCCACTCTTACAAACGGCACAGATTACACAGTTTCGTACAAGAATAACATTAATGTTGGTACGGCAACAGCAACGATAACAGGCAAAGGCGAATACACAGGATCCGTGAGCAAAACATTCACTATTGCTGCACGTTCTGTAAGCGGGTTGACGTATACGCTTGAGCCTGCAAACTGCACATATAACGGCAAAGCGCAGACACCCAAACTTACTGTTAAATACGGCAGCACGGTGCTTGCAACTCCAACAAGCTACACTGCAACATACAAGAACAACACTGAGGTCGGCACGGCAAGTGTGGTCGTTACAGGCGCTGGCAATTTCACTGGCACGAAAACGGTGACGTTCAAAATCTATCCCACATACGAGCGGATCAACGGCAGCAACAGATACACGACCTCGGTTGCGATATCATCAAAGAGCTACACAAGCGCAGATACTGTTGTGATAGCATCGGGTGATGAGTTTGCAGACGCGCTTGCAGGCGTGCCGCTGGCAAAGGCATACAAGGCGCCGATACTGCTCACATCAGCAAATAGCATTACGAGCGAAACGCTTAGTGAGATATCAAGACTGAAAGCCAAAACGGCTATCATTCTCGGCGGAACGGGCGCTGTCAGCCAAACTGTTGAACAAAAGCTCTCTGCAAAGGGATTGAAGATTGACAGAATTGCAGGTGACACCCGTTTCGAGACAGCTGCTCTTATTGCAGAAAGGCTGAAAACAAAGGCATCTGTCAAATCGGTATTCTGCGTGTATTACAATGGCTTTGCTGATGCTCTTTCGGCAAGCAGCGCAGCAGCTATCCAAGACTCACCTATCCTTTACGTTAAGACAAACGGTGAGCTTGACAGCGACACCAAGCAGTTCATTTCACAGAACAAGTCGACGATACAAAACGTTTACGTTATCGGCGGCAAGGGCGTTATCTCTGACAGCACACTCAACAAGATACAAAGCACGTCAGGCAAGACTCCAAAGCGTCTGTCAGGTGACAACAGATATGAGACCTGCGTGGTAGTAAACAATCAGTTTGCATCGCTTTTCAAATCAACAAGCATATGTGCAGCAACAGGCAAAGCATTCCCTGATGCACTCTCGGGCGGTGTGTTTGCGGCACTAAACAACTCCCCTGTTTTCCTTGCTGACCAGGCACTGAACAACGCACAGCAGACATATCTCAAAAACAAGTCGTTCAAAACGATTTATGTGCTCGGCGGCGAAGGTGCTGTCCCCAACACAATGATTCAGAAAATTAAAGAAAGCAGCGTATAAATCATTCAGAGTTTCCCTGCAATCGCAAGGAAGCTCTGTTTTTTTGTGCCAAATTATGAACGCGAATTTTGTGCATTATGCAAGCACCGATAATCATTGACTTTAATAAATAATTATTGTACAATGTGAGTGTAATGTTGACCCCCGAAGAACAAGGAGGATATGCAATGAAAAAGAAGTTTGTTTCAGCGGTACTTGCTATTGTAGTTTTGTTCGGTTCGGCAGTTTCCCTGCCGCAGGGAGCATTTGTTGACAATGCTGCTATGCCGGCATCGGCTTTAACTGTCAATACAGACACATCGGGCAAATGCGGTGAAAACGTCAGCTGGACGCTCAAGAACGGTGTTCTGACTATCAGCGGCAGCGGTGATATGTATGATAAATATACATACTATACTCCCGACAGCTATTCTCCTTTCTGCGACAGAGAGGATATCACGTCAGTCGTTATCAAAGACGGTGTAACCAGCATTGGCAAGCACATGTTTACTTACTGCAGTAAAATCACAAGCGTCAGCATTCCAAGCAGCGTGACAAGGATCGGAGAATATGCTTTCTATCGATGCGAAGGTCTGAAAAAGATCGTTTTGCCTGACAGCATCACCACTATGGAAATGAATACTTTCAGATGCTGCACAGGTCTTGAAAGCGTTACTTTATCAAAGAACCTGAAAGTACTGGATTCCTGTATATTTGAAGAATGCAGTTCTTTAAAGAGTGTAACTATTCCAAAGAACGTATCAACTGTAGTATGGTCTGCTTTTGAGAATTGTACAAACCTTGAAAACATAATTGTAGATACAGATAATAAAGATTTCTGCGATATCAGCGGTGTGCTTTACACAAAAGATAAGAAAAAGATAGTTATCTGTCCGCCTGCGAAAACATCTGTAACACTTCCGAGCAGTCTTAACGAGATAGGTTACTATTCGTTCGGCTATTGCAGCAAGCTCAAAGAGATAAAGATACCCGAAAGTGTAACTATCCTTAATGACCTCTGCTTTTGTCACTGCACAGGTTTAACAACTCTGACCATTCCAAAAAATGTAGTAAAATACGATGAAAGCATTACTTTCAGGTGCGACAATCTTACAGATATAAACGTTGACAAGAATAATGCCAAGTTTTCATCATACGATGGTGTGGTATATAATAAAAATCAGACCATTCTGCTTGGCTGTCCTGAGGGAAAGGCAACTGTTAACATACCCTCAACTGTCACAAGGATCGAAGAATGGGCGCTGAACACCAACCGCAATATTACATCTATCAAGCTCCCGAGCGGACTGAAAAGCATTGGTCTGCACGCGTTCAGAGATTGCAGCAGCCTCAAAAGCATAACCATTCCTGATGGTGTTACGGCTATTGGAAATTGCGCATTTTGCGGTTGTTCGTCTCTTGAATATATAAAGTTGCCGAACGGTTTAACTAAGTTGGAACGCTCTATGTTCCACAGCTGCGAGAAGCTTCAGGAGATAAAACTGCCGCCGAACATCACACTGATCGAGGAGACAGCATTTTACAGGTGCACCAATCTGCGCAATGTCGTTATACCCGACAGCGTTACAACCATTCAGAAAAACGCGTTCACATATTGCAATAATCTCACAAGCATTATTCTTCCAAAGTCATTGACTAAACTTGAGGGTTCGGCTTTCGGCAGTTGCCCTAATCTAACAAACGTCTATTTACAGGACGGATTAAAAACTATAGACGACTACGCTTTTGGCTCAAAGAACAACATCAAAAGCATATTTATCCCGAGCAGCGTTGAAACTATTGCTCAATATGCTATAGGTTACAACTGGGCAAGCCCTAACCCAACTAAAGTAGACGGATTTACTATCTACTGCGAAAAAGGCAGCGCAGCTGAAAAGTACGCTAAGGCGAACGGCTTTACGTATATTAATGCAGATATCACACGTCTTGCAGGCAAAAACAGATACGTAACAGCGGCTGCAACATCACTTAACACCTATCCTGATGGCTGTGATACTGTCGTTCTCGCTTACGGATTGAACTACGCAGATGCGCTTGCAGGCGTACCGCTTGCTAACAAACTCAAAGCTCCGATACTGCTTACGAGCACTAAAACTCTTGATGATAATACACTTGCAGAGATAAAACGCCTTGGTGCCAAGAACATCAAGATCCTCGGCGGTGATGGCGTCATCAGCCAGAATATCATTGACACGCTCGTTGCAAACGGCATCAGCAAGAGCAAGATAGAGCGAATTTCGGGTCAGACACGTTATGCTACAGCGACAGCAATAGCTGATAAACTCAATGAAAACCCTGAAGAAGTATTCTTTGTGTGCGGAAACGGCTTTGCAGACGCACTTTCAGTGAGCACCGTTGCAGCAATAAAGAAAGCACCGATTATCTACCTGACCAAAGATGGCGAGATAAACGCTGACACCAAAGCATACCTTGACAAGCTCAAAACAAAAGGCTGCGTGAAAAAGGCATATGTAATCGGCGGTACGGGCGTTATTTCAGATGATATGACAAAGCAGGCTGCAACAGCACTTGGAGTCAAGTCACTGACAAGGCTCGCAGACAGCGATAGATACGGCACTTGTCTTAAAGTAAACTCAGCGTTCAAGAGCATACTCAGCGGCACTTCTCTTAGCGTAGCAACAGGTGCAGATTTCCCCGACGCTCTTGCGGGCGGCGTACTTGCTGCAAAGAACAAATCACCTATGTTCCTTGTCAACAGCAAGTCAGTAAAACTTAATCTGACCGATGCTCAAAAAGCATATCTCAAAGAAAAAGCGCCTAAGAAATACTACGTATTTGGCGGAAACGCGGCTGTGCCGGAAAGCCACCTGAGCGGAGTTGTTAGCGCGAGTGGATAATAAGTATATATAATTGCATAATTATAAAAAACTAGCCGAGGCTTACCTATCACTAGGATAGTAAACTTCGGCTTGTATTTATAACATTTCAATAACAGTTGTTATTTCATAAGTAATGAAACCCGCTACAAATGAAACAAAATTGCAGTAATAAATAATTATCCCCACAACTTTACAGGGTAAACGCCCGCGTCAGTCAGCTCTTTGAAGCGAGCCTTGACGATAGGTGTGTCCTGCGCGTAGGTCACGCCGAACCACTTGTCGTTGCTCGGCTCAACGTCACAGGTTATCTCGCCCGATTCTATCATTTCCTCTATCGCACCAGGCAGCAGGAACTCTGCTTTGATGTCGCTCACGTTCTTTTCAAGAAACGCGGTGAAATGAGCGTCCAGCTTGTCGATAAAGCCTGCGGGGCACGCCCAGATATTCATTGAAACGTAGCAGTCCTCGTCAAGCAGCTTGTCGGGACAGCCCTCTTTGCCGCTGTGGACTTTGCCGTCGCTTTCACGGCGAATGGAGTAAGTCTCCTCGATACTTGTCAGCTTGCCGCTTTCAACAACGCAAACGCCTCTGTTTACGCTGCCGAAATCGCTGAGCGTGTTCTTGAGCTTAAAGCCTGCCATTGCGATGTTCATAGGATCTGCGTCCTGCATAGCCTCCAGCTTTTTGTAAAGCACGGTAAACGCCTGTTTGCCGTAGTAATCGTCAGCGTTGATTACCACGAACGGCTCGTTCACAACGCCCTTGCAGCAGTAAACAGCGTGACCGTGTCCCCACGGCTTTACTCTGTCGCTGGGGCACTCAAAACCCTCAGGCAGACAATCAAGCTCCTGATAAACGTAGTCAACAGCGATGTGCTGCTTGATGCGGTCGCCTATCATCTTATCAAAAGCGTCCTTAATGTCTTTTCTGATGATGAAAACGACCTTGTCAAAGCCAGCCTGCTTCGCGTCGTAAATCGAATAGTCCATAATTATCTCGCCGCTTGGTCCGAGCGGTTCAAGCTGCTTTATTCCGCCTTTGAAACGGCTTCCAAGTCCTGCTGCCAGGACAACGAGTGTTGCATGCATGGTCAACTCTCCTTAGTTATGTTTTGAATCAATCTCTCCTGAACAAATCTCTTGTGTAAACCTTATCCTGAACATCATCAAGACAACTATCATACCTATTAGCAATAATCGAATCTGATTGTGCTTTAAACTTCGCAAGGTTATTAACTACCTTACTACCAAAGAACGTATCACCATCCTTGAGAGTCGGCTCATAGATTATAACAGTAGCACCTTTGGCTTTGATCCGTTTCATAACGCCCTGAATTGATGACTGCCTGAAATTATCACTGTTAGACTTCATTGTAAGCCTGTATACACCAACTACAACAGGCTTTTCCTTACTGCTATCATATTGATTGTTGTCGCCATAACTATAATATCCAGCCTTTTCAAGCACTCTGTCAGCAATAAAGTCTTTTCTTGTTCTGTTTGACTCAACTATTGCTGTCATCATGTTCTGCGGAACATCAACATAATTAGCAAGCAGCTGCTTTGTGTCCTTTGGCAAACAGCAACCGCCATAACCAAAACTTGGATTGTTGTAGTGACTGCCAATACGAGGATCAAGACAAACACCTTCAATTATCTTCTGTGTGTCCAGTCCTTTCATCTCTGCATATGTATCAAGCTCGTTGAAATAGCTTACTCGCAGGGCAAGGTATGTGTTTGCAAAGAGCTTTACAGCCTCTGCTTCGGTGAATCCCATAAAGAGAGTGTCAATGTCTTCCTTGATAGCACCCTTCTGCAAAAGCTCTGCAAATGTATCCAAGCATAAAAATACAGTACCTACAAAGCTTGTAAGTACTGTTTGATTCTATGAAAAACATGAATTGTATTAGAACACGTCCCCTTGTATAGCAACCCCCGAGTCAAGTTGAATTGGCTCGGGGTTTGTGTCATTTATAGGTTGTCATAACTTTAAACGAGGGAACAACAGGATATCAGCATAATGCAGGAATGAACTTTGCGAATAGATAAAGTCCGTTAGCATCGGCTGTTACTGAGTGTGGCGTGCCTTTCTTGAGTATGGTCACTACCCCGCTCTGATATGGTATCTCAAGTCCCTCATTGATGCAAACACCGCTGCCCGCGATGACCTCGTGAGATTCCAGCTGCGTTTCGTGGATATGCTCACCGATACTCTTATTCGGTGCGATGCGCACAAGATGATAACTGAACTTACCGTCGGTATCAGCTGAGGTCAGCAGATGCTTTAGCTCTACGCCCTCAAATGTAGGGTGAGCGTTCCATTTAAGTTCGCTAAACTGCTTTTCTCCGTATGGGGATTTGAAAATGCCGTTGTTGAATGTTTCAAATAACTGTTTCATGTATGATTTCTCCTTTCTTTTGATGTCTATATCATACACGAAAACGCTGAACTATTCTTGTACAAAATTGCGAAGCGAGCGAATGTACGCTTTGGGCGGTAGACCGACGATTCTCTTGAAGTATCGGTCAAAGTGACTCTGGTCGTAAAAGCCAGACATTGCCGCTGCATCAGCTACCTTTTCACCGTCAGCAATAAGCTGCTGCGCTTTGCGGATACGATTCTGCAGGCGGAACTTGTTAGGCGTAAGCCCGGAAATTTCTTTAAAACGTCTGATATAATGAAATTTGCTCATATATGAACTATCTGCAAGGCTCTGGATATCTTCTTCTCTCTCAGGTGAGCTTTCAAGCAGCTTTCTGCCTTTTGCCAGCAGTTCATCCGTTTCATCGGTCATTATCTCATCTGCCGCATCATAAATAGTCAGAGCGGTTTCACAAAGCTCATGAGCAATACTCTTTTCGGCATCAGTCATATCTGCTTTTTCGCAGAGACCATTGATAGCCGAGGCTACAAAGCGCTCGTATGTAAACCTCTCATGTGAAAACAGGTCTTTCTTAATGCACATTGTGAGCATATCTACCTGCTCTTCAGACGTAAGCGAGTGATTCTCATACGGAAGCACCGAGAAAATGCTGCCAGTACTAAGCCTTTGCTTTTCACCATTTAGTTCAAGCAAAGCGTCGCCGCTCGTTATACCGCTGACAACGATATCCGAAGCGTGACAATGCTCTCCAAAGCGCAGGATGCCACTGCGGATTATAACGAACTCCAACTGCTCGCCGCGGTAGAATATCATCTCGTTCAATACACTCACCTCTTATCGCAGATATGATAATCATTATACCACAAAATCAATGAATTGTCCATCTGCGACAGATGTATAAACATCTACTACAAAGACAAAGAACGGCACCTACAAACGCAAGTACCGTCCTTTGAAAGGAAGTGATTATATGAAATCCAAGGTATATTTTAAATAATAACAGAACCTATTCTTGTAATATAGTTTACCAGCAATTCCATATTATTTCAATTAGCATAATACATAAAAATACAAGTATTGTTTTGTTGAGTATGCCGGCAGAACTCAGCGTTAGCAGTTATGCGTCGAGCTGACGATGTTGATCAATATCGATACGAAAACGACCCGAAGGAAAAGTACGTTCCTTCGGGTCAGATCAACTCTAAACTGCTGCTATGAGCGTCTGTTTCACAAGTTCATCAGGCACCGCCGCTGTGCCGCCGAACACAGCAAAATTACGGGCAGCTATTGAGTGGATATAATCCTTCTGCTCGTCGCTTAGATTTGAATCCTCAAGCACAAGAGGCGTTTTCCAATAAGCTGCATAAGCACCGCCTGCAAGTGCATCAGGGAAATCAAGACCCTTTGCAACACAAATCATTTCATTTGAGGCAAATGTGCCTGAAAATTTAGTGTTTACAGCAATGTTGGTCGCATATCTGTTTGCACCAAAAACACGCTGTGCAGTGCTTCCTGCTTTGAGTCCGAGAGCAGATGCAGCCTGTTTCATCATATCATCTGAGATCACGCCCGTTCCGCCGATGAAATATGCATTTTTCACGCACTTTTTCTTTGCAAGTTCAGCAAGATACGATGCTGTGTTAGCTTCGATCGCACCATTTGTTTTGAGATAGATTATAGGTGCATTCTTAATGGCTGCGACTGTTCCTGCTGACAGTGCGTCGGGATATCCGCTTCCGCTGACAAAGAAGATCTCTGTCGGGTTCGGATTGACGAGTTTTGCAGTTTCAACAGCTGTACCGTACCTGTTATTTCCGCAAACACGGGTTATCTTGCTGCTTGAAAGCTCTTTGGTGCTTTTTAATTCATTTACAACCTTACCGCTTATGACACCCTCGCCGCCAAGTATTATTATATTGCTTGGTTTGAGGAATTTAAGCTCTTTCAAGGTCGATGCAGGTACTGAATCTTTCATAGCCAGAAGGATCGGGGCGCTTTTCTGCTTGGCAAGCGGCACACCTGCAAGTGCATCGGGGAAATCAAGACCTGATGCTATCACAACAGTTTTTACAGATGCCATAGATGCTGAGATGCTTACAGCCGTTTCGTATCTGTTGGCTCCCGAGAATCTTTGATAATTCATACCTACTTCGTACGCATAACCACTCTTGCAGATTTTACACTCATATGATAACCTTACTCTCGAGAAATCCGCAGCTACATATTTTCTTTTTACATAATAATTATGATCTTTCTTATTTGCGGTCTTGGTCAACACCGCATCTCCGCAAACCTTGCAAGTTGCAACATCAAATGCAGCATCAGTGCAGGTCGCTTCGTTGTAATGATAAGTTTCAACAGGTTTATGTGCAAATTTAGAAACTGATTTAACCGCCTTGCCGCAGGTCGTACAGCGTGTAACTTCCTTGTTCGCCATGCAGGTATCCTCATCAATATCATAATCTGACTTTGTTTTAGAATGGCTGCAAGTTCCGAGACTAACAAACTTAATACCATATCTTGAACAATGGCTCTTCGCAGTGCTGTCTTCATAACCGTAACATTCAAATCCCTCGATGATACCGTTTCCGTCTTTACCAAAAGCATCATCAAATCTGATATTTGTCACACTTGCGGGTATAGTCAGTTTTTTGAGTGCTTTGCAGTTATAAAACGCCATAGTACCTATCTTGTTCAGAGTTTTCGGCAAGGTAAGCTCGGTGGTCTTCTCATTTCCCCTGAAACCGTTCACTGCTATCTCTTTAAGGCCATCGGGCAATGCCTTGGTCGGAACTTTGGATGTCGGATAATGATAGAGTATCGTCTTATTCATATCGTACAGACCATTATCATACACAGTAAAATACTTGTTTCCCGAAGCTACAGTTACAACTGTATTATCTGGACAGATCTTATACGAACCTATCTCTTTCAGAGTAGATGGAAGCTTCAGCTTGCTGATCTTGGTAAACAGAAAAGCATAATCTCCGATGCCCTCAAGACCCTCGTTGAGTGTGACGCTGGTTAAATTTTGTTTATTTGTGAAAGGTCCGTTCATAGTTCCCGATCCAACAATGTATTTTGTGTTGCTCGGAAGGACGAGAGAAGTTCCATTGAAATCAGGAGCATCGTACAAAGTGTTATTTATCATAACAAAACCTGTACCCTTTTTAAGCTCCTGCTGCTTATACTCATCGTACCATGGGGTGCCGTAGAAACACTTCTCCAGTTTATAAAGCGTTTTCGGGATCGTTACACTCGCAAGTGCCGAACATCTGTCAAAAGCATTGCCGTATATCGTTGTGAGACCCTCAGGCAAAACAATGCTTTTAAGTGCTGTGCATTCGCTGAAAGCTCCGTAATCGATCTGTTTCAAACCTTTTGACAATGTCACAGATGCAAGAGATTTGCATTCAAGGAAAGCATAGGTCTGTATGATCTCAACATTCGCAGGAACGGAAACTTTTTTCAGCGCTGTAAAACTGAACGCTTGTCTGCCGAGATACCTTACCGACTTTGGAATAGTAATGCTTGCAAGTGCGCTGCATCCATTGAAAGCATAATCATCTATCGACTCGAGCGTGCTTGGGAGCGTTACGGAACTCAGACTTGAACAGCTCTCAAATGCACTCGTATCGATAGTATGCATACCCTCAGATAAAACAACAGTCTTTATTACTTTGTTATAAGCAAATGCCTCTTTATATCTTACTAACGAAGCAGGCAATGTCACTTTTTTAAGATTCTCACACGAACCGAATACACCTTTTTGGATAGAAACGACAGGTCGTCCGTTGATTTTCTCAGGAATGACAAGCTCGCTTGCCGTGCCTTTATAGCCTGTGATCTCATAACCAAGCGGGGCGGAACTCACCGGATAGAATGTTGAATATACAAGACCCGAATCAGTTTCTAACGCCGATGCGCTGATATTGTATTGATCTGTTACAATGCTGCCAGGCAGATATGCCGCTGAGCAGAATGCTAAAGCGAACGAAAGAACAAGTGATAATACACGTTTTTTCATAACAACCTCCATATCTATTTGCTTATCAAGAAAATCTCTTTTGCAAGTTCTATTGGGACAGCGCCAACGCCACCGAATATAGTGATAGCGTCAGCCTTTTTATTTTGCAGGTAGGTCTTCTGAGAGTCTCTAACGCTATTATCGACAAGAACAAGAGCAGACTTGTTCAAAGCTGCACATACACCGCCAGCAAGAGCATCGGGGAAATCAAGTCCCTTGGCTACACATATGCCGCTGCCTGTCAACATACTTGCGAACTCATTGTTGACAGCATTACAGGTCTCGTATCTGTTGCTGCCTTCTATTCTGACGACGGACTCCCCTTCTGTCAGACCAAGCTGTGCGGCAGCCTTGTTCATCATATCGTCAGAGATAACACCCGTGCCGCCTATAACATAAGCATTGGTTATCTTGCCTTTAACGCTGTCAAGGTATGCTTTGGTATCTTTATCAAATTCGCCATCTTTCCTCAGATAGATTATAGGAGCTTGCTTGACAGCAGCCACAGTGCTTACAGAAAGTGCGTCAGCAAAGTCCCCAGCATATACAAAGAACAGCTCTTTCGGAGTTTTATTAAGCTGATTTGCGATGGCAGTTGCTGTGCCGTAGCGATTATCGCCTTCAACACGAGTTACGTTCTGAAAAACGCCTTTAAGCTCTTTTTCAACATTTTCGCTGATAGCGCCCTCACCGCCAAGAAGAATGATATTTTTTGCACCAAGTCTTAATGTCTCGCCCTTAGTAACTTCGGGTATCTTGTCTTTCTGTGTGAGCAGTATTGGTGCTTTTTTAGCGTATGCAAGAGGCACACCTGCAAGCGCGTCAGGGAAAGTCGTTCCGTTTGCAAGGATTATCGTATCAGCTTTGTCGAATTGCGCCTTGGATATTTCGACAGCTGTTTCAAACCTGTTGTTACCTGCATAGCGATGATGCTCAGCGAGCAGCTCGTATTTCAGGTTATTATCCTGTGCATACTGTGCTGCATAGGAATTCTTATGGCAAATAATCTTGAAACCATTGCTTGTAATATTCAAAGCATCTTTGCCTATCTTTTCTACTCCAGCAGGTAAATACAGTTCTTTCAGTCCCGAATAATAAAAAGTACTATCACCTATTTTTTTCAGCGACTGGGGAAGGTCAAGCGATGTAAGCGCTTGACATAATCTAAAAGCATTATATCCTATCTCCTGCGTCCCTTCGGGAATATTGATGTTTTCAAGTGCATAACAGCTATTGAAAGCTTCAAATCCCAGTTCTTTTATGGAGCTTGGCAGCTTTATGCTCTTTAATGATTCGCAGTGACCAAAAGAATAGTTCTGTATTATTTCCAAGCCATCAGGCAGAACGACCTCTTTGAGCTTGTAACACCTGCTGAAAACACCGTCGATTCTCGTTACTTTGCAATTCAATATTGCTTTTTCAAGATTAGCACAATCTTCAAAAGCAAAACCGCCAAGCTTGGTAACTGTGCTTGGAACAGTAACGCTTACAAGGTTTACATTACCCTCGAAAGCTGTCCCTGATATAGATTTTACATTTGACGGGATAGTAAGTGATGATTTTGCATAGTTTTTTCCATCAACAAGAATACCACTCACAACAACGAGTGGATTTTCTTTTCGTCTGTCATCAAGCCACTTTGTATTTTCAAGAGCATTGCCAGCTACAGATTCCACTTTTGCAGGGAAAGATATATCTGCAAGCTTTGTACATCCTTTAAACATAGAATCTGGTATTAATTTTAGTTCATCAGGAAGCTTTATGCTCTCAAGGCTTGTGCAATTCTCAAAAGCACTGTAATACGCCCAGTTGATAGAATCGGGCATTGTCACGCTTTTGAGCGATGTACAGTCCCTAAATTGATTCTGCGTCAAATAATTAAGATTTGCCTTTATTTCAACACTTTCTATATTTGTGTTTCCCTTAAATACACTTTCTCCAATTTTTCTTACTTTAACGTCGTTTATCGTCTCAGGAACGGTAACGCTTTTTGCACTGCCCGTATACTTTGTTATGGTTACAGTACTATATTCCGTATCGACAGTATATTCAAAATTTCCCACCGTTTCTGCCGAAGCAGAGAAACTTGTACCGCTGACAACAGCACTTTGCGGCAACGCTGCCGCTGAACCTAACATCAAACATACTGCCATTATCAATGAAAATGCTCTTTTGCTTTTCAAAACAATACCCTCCCTTTATAAAATTCACTTCCTGTTCTTTTCACGGTCTATTCTGAACTCGACCGAATGTTTGAGATATTCAAGATAAGATTCATCACGGCACATAGCCTTGCCGGGAGTATCCGAGAGCTTGGCAACAGGTCTGCCATTGACATACTGAAGCTTTATAACAATATTGAGCGCATCTTCACAGGTATCATTAGATACAAAAGTTCCGATGCCAAATGTTACTTTGGTTTTGTCTCTGAAATAGTCGTAGAGCCTTTGTGCTTTGTCAAAATCAAGGTTATCACTGAAAAGCAGCAGCTTTGTTGCGGGGTCAACTCCATAGTGCTTATAGTGGGTTATCATTTTTTCACCCCAGTCATAAGGGTCACCGCTGTCGTGGCGGACGCCCGTGTAGTTGTTGACCATCGAGCGATTAAAATCAAGCAGGAACAGATCAGTTGTTATAGTATCAGTCAGCGCAGTTCCGTTATCACCGTCATACTCGGCATACCAATCCTTCATTGCATAATGATTCGTGTATGCAAGAGGAATAGAATCTATGCCCTGATACATCTGTACGAACTCGTGGGCATAAGTTCCGACAGGAATTACGTTGTACTTCATTGCAAGATAAACATTTGATGTGCCGATGCAGTTGGTAGTTTCGGTAACAAGTCGGCGAACGACCTCATCTTCCCACTCTCTTGAAAGTCTGCGGCGGCAGCCAAACTCAGCAAATCTGAATGTATATGTGCCGTCATTCATCAGTTCTATCTTCTTGTTGAGGCGCTCTTCGGCTGATTTACGCAGTACATCATAGTCGTACTTCATTCTGAAATAGACCTCATTGATTATCTCAAGCAGGAAGATCTCAAACTGCATAGCTGAGAAAAGCGGTCCGTCTACGATAACCGAAAGTTCCCCATCTTCTTTCAGTTCAACGCTCACATAGTCCCTGATAGGACGCCACAGGCGCAGGAACTCAACATAGTCATCCTTAATGAATCTTATGGAGCGCAGATAATCAAGCTCTTCTTTCTTAAACGATAGTGTACAAAGGTGGTCTATCTGCTCATTTATCTCCTGCACCATTTCAGGCGTAAATATCACGCCTTTGTTGCGGCATTTAAAGAAATACTGACCACAAAGGTCGGTGTGCTTATGGAAAATGACCTGATCCATATTGAACTTGTAAAGGTCAGTGTCAAGCAGCGAAACTACGATAGGTTCAAACTTCATATTAAACTCCTTTGATTTTTGGTCTGACAAAGTTAAATCTTGCCTATATTGTACACTATTTATATAGTTTAGTCAACATAAAAATATATCGGCTCGGAGAAAACCAAGCCGATATAAGTCGTTATGGTCAGATAGAGCTCTGAACTATGCTTTTAACAAGTTCATCAGGAACTGCGCCCACGCCACCGAAAACGCAGAGGCTTTCAGCTGCTTTGGCTTTCAGATAAGCTATCTGCTCGTCGCTGAGCTTGCCTGTAGCAAGGAACAGAGATGCTTTTTTCTGTGCAGCGAGCACGCCGCCTGCAAGGGCATCAGGAAAATTAGCGCCTGTTGCTACGCAAACTGTTTTGCCTGTGAGAACATCTGCAAATGCCTTGTTTATCTCTACACAGGTAAGGAATCTGTTGTTGCCTGCAATGCGCTGTGTGGCTGTCTCTTCAAGACCGAGGGCGGTGTATGCTTTTTTCATCATATCGTCGGAGATTACACCTGTACCGCCGATGAAGTAGGCTTTCTGTACTGAGCCTTTTTCTTTGAGCTTTGCAAGATATGCTGCTGTATCTGCGTGAAGGTCGCCATTAGTTGTAAGGTAGATAATAGGTGCATTTTTCTGTGCAGCGACTGCGCTGACTGAAAGTGCATCAGCAAAGCCGTTTCCAAATACAAAGAATACTTCTTGCGGTTCTTCGCTGAGCTTCTCTGCAACTGCAGTGGCAGTACCAAAACGGGTCGTGCCTGCGATACGCTCGTTTTCAAGACCATTGCGCTTTATCTCTACTTCGACATCTTCGTTGATAGCGCCTGTGCCGCCGAGGATAATGACTTTTTTTGCTTTAAGTCTGCCTAGTTCTTCGAGCGTAGCAGAGTCAAGAGTATCAGTGTAAGTCAGAAGTATCGGAGCATTGAGTTTACTTGCAAGAGGAACACCTGCGAGTGCGTCTGCGTAATTCATGCCATATGCGAGAACAGCGGTATCTGCCGTCTCAAAGCCTGCCTTGGAAATCTCGACTGCTGTAAGGAATCTGTTCTTACCAGCCAGTCGTGTGGTTTCAAGATTGATTCGCTTTGAATCATAAACTGCTTTGTATGTCACGTTGCCCGTAACCGCGGTTATCTTTTTGTTCCAGCCTTTGAAAGTGTACTCAAACAGTTCAGTGCTTTTCTTGGTTGGATTCGCTTCTGTGTACTTTGGTGTCTCACCGTATTCGACCTGACTGCTCTGAAGAAGCGTTTTACCGTCATCGTCAACGAATTTGACCGTATACTTATTTTTAGAATTTGTGTAGGTAGCTGTGTAAGTCTTTTCGCCTGTTACTTTTTCAATTTCAGGAGACCATTTATCAAACTTGTAAGAATACTCTGCGGTCTTTGCCTTGGTCGGCTCATCGCTTTTATACTCAGGCATTTCACCATATGCAACTGAACTTGACTGCAGCGGAGTTCCGTCATCGTTTACAAATTTGATAGTATACTTCTGCTTTTCAAAGGTTGCTGAAACAGTCACATCACTTTCAGGCATTGTGAACTTGTTATCAGTTACTGTCAGAGGATTACCCGAAGAATCCGTAACAGTCAGCGACTTGAGCTTGTAGCCGGTGCTTGGAACGGCAGTCAGCGTTATCTCGTCACCTTTGTTTGCAAGATTCTTGCTGACAAGGATATTTCCGTTTTCAATGTCTTTTGAAACAGCAACCTCACAATCAGCTATAAAAGTAAGATTCAGTTGACTAAATCTCTCCATATACCCATTGAAGTACTTTAACGGAACATGACAAATGGTCGCTTTATTCGGCTTTAACTCCTCAGGATCTGTTGCCCATTCAAGCTTTGACGGGTTTGCAGAAATGTACACCTCATGAATTACATTTCTAGTGCCAGCGAATGCTCTTTTGTCTATTTTAGTTACGCTTGATGGTAAAGTGATTTTTTGAGCACTGCGAAGATTTGCCAAAGCACAAACATCTATATTCTTCAATCCCTCAGGCAGCGTTATTTCCTTAAGAGCAAGACAGCCATCAAAACTATACATACGAATTGCCTTTAGTTCACTACCATCCTGGAAATTCACAGTTTCAAGTTCAAAACAATCCTTAAATGCACAGAGACCTATTTCGTTGACACTATTAGAAATGGTAACTGACGTTATGTTTTTTAAACCGCGGAAAGCATTATTACCAATATACGTTATTATATCATCTATCTCAAGATGTTTGATTTTAGCCTTGAATCCATCCCACGGCGTGTCAATACTACCATCCTGAGAATATGAATAATCATACATTCGACCAGAAAAATTAATTTCCAGAGTGCCTGTGTTTTCATCGAACGACCAGCGCGCATCCTTTCCACAAATACCGTACTCGTCACCTACGATAATCATACTATTCCCAAATTTTGATTTGTATCCATCACGAGCAGTATAGATCACATGACACTTTATTCTTTTGTCAGGGTCTCTAATAAAATCATCAGCATTATCCTCGATCGTAAGATCATCCGGATTCTTGACATGAATGCGGATAGACTGTAATCCTGTACAATCAAGAAATGAATCATGTCCGATACTTGTTACTGTGCTTGGTATATGGATTTGAGACAGAGCTTGGTTTGTGCAGTGACTAAACGCATTATTACCAATTCGAGTGATTCCATCATCGATAAATATATTCCATATTTCTGATTTTTTGTTATCCCATGGAGCGGGATTATTATCATCATAATCGTATATATCACCGGATCCGAAAATACTAAGATGATTGTTTTCATAATACCAAAAAGCATTATCACCACATTTACCCTCAGCCTCAACGACTTGAATACGTTCCTCTGCGACTCGCTTGTGTGTAGATCTTGGATATTCTGCATAAATAGTATTATACCCCGTTGAATCCCCCTGGATAAACGTGTAAGTAATTGTCCAGGTATGCTTTCGGTCATCATAACTTTTAGTCCATTTTTCATTGGATTTATTGCCCTCATATTTGGTTGCCTCATAACTACTAAATGTTCCCAGGTCTATATCATTGTCAAAAGTAAAAACATACCTTACGGTAACCCTCTCTCCAACAACCGCAACATATGGTGCATAGATATCACAGCATTTCAATTCCGCATTAGCTGCACTCGCAACGATATTCGAATCCGAGAATTATCCCGTAAAGTCATTTCCCGCAGGCAATGCGGTTCCCAGCATCAAAAGTGCTAATGCACCAGATACAAGTCGTTTAAATAAGTGTTTTCTCATTATTTCAACCCCCTATTAATTTGTAAACTGCCTTTTAACTAACAGTTTCAATTCTATTATACTGACGATAATGATAAAAGTCAATAGTATTGTGAAACTCACAAAAAAGTGACCAGCCTCCTGTAAGCAGACAGATGGCTGGTCGAAATGAGAATTATAAATTTCATTATTTAATCTGTGCGATATCATCAACAAGCTTGTTGGCAACAGCGCCCGTGCCGCCAAAGACATAAAGATTCTTTGGAGCTTTTGCTTTTATGTATGCTTTCTGTACGTCACTGAGCTTGCCTGATGCAAGGAACAGAGGTGCTTTTTTCTGTGCAGCGAACACGCCGCCTGCAAGTGCATCAGGGAAATTAGCGCCTGTTGCAATGCACATAGACTCGCCGTTGAGTACGTCAGCAAACTTTTCATTTACTGCAACGCAGGTCTCAAATCTGTTTGCGCCGAAAACTCTTGTTGGAGTTACGCCAAGTGCTTTACCTGCTTTCTTCATCATATCATCAGAGATAACTCCTGTTCCGCCGATAACGTAAGCATTCTTTACGCTGCCCTTGATTGTGGCAAGGTAATCTGATGTTGCTTTGTCAAGCTCGCCCTTGGTGTTAAGGTAGATAATCGGTGAACCCTTGGCTGCTGCTACTGCGCTGACTGAAAGTGCGTCAGCAAAGCCGTTTCCATATACAAAGAATACATCTGTTGGGGCCTTGGTGAGCTTTTCAGCAACTGCGGTAGCCGTGCCGTAACGAGTAGAGCCTGCGATACGCTCGATGTTGTCCTTAGCGATGCCGTTGCCAACAAGCGCGTCAACGACTTTGCCGCTGACAGCACCCTCGCCACCGAGAATAACAACATTCTTTGCGCCAAGGCGCTTAATTTCCGTGAGTGTTTCGTCACCGATAGTATCCTTGTTTGTGAGCAGTATAGGTGCGTTAAGGCTGCTTGCAAGAGGAACACCTGCAAGCGCGTCGGCGTAGTTCAAGCCGTAAGCGAGAACGACTGTGTCAGCCTTTTCAAAGTTTGCCTTGGATATCTCAACAGCAGTATCGAATCTGCTGTCGCCTGCAAGGCGGGATACAACATCAGAATCTATGAAAACTTCACCGTTTTTCTTGGCAAAGTTCTCTGCATAAGAGCCTTTCTTACCATAGATAGCAAAATCATCGGAACAGTGTCCCTCAAAAGAATCGTCCCAAATATATGTAACGCTGCCCGGAATAGTTACACTTTTAAGACTTGTGCAATTGCTAAGCGCGCAAGAACTAATTGTTTCAACACCGTCCGGGATAGTTATACTTGTCAAACTGGAACAATCCTCAAAGACACTACCAGCTAAGACACTAATACTCTTAGAAAGAGTTGCGCTTTTGAGACTTCTGCAATTATTAAAAGCACTATACCCAATACTTTTAACACTGTCAGGGATATTTATGCTTTCAAGGCTTTCACAATAGCGAAACGTATAATCGCCGATACTTGTAACACCGATCGGGATATTGATATTCGTAAGGTTTTTACATTCGTCAAAAGCGCTTTTTCCAATACTTGTAACACTGCTTGGGATCGTTACACTTGTAAGATTTGAACAACACTGGAACATGCCATCAGCAATATTCGTCATGCTTTCCGGAAGAGTTACACTTTTGAGGTTCTCACAATAGTTGAATGCATATTCACCAATGCTTGTAACACTGTCAGGAATAGTTATACTTGAAAGCTTCGTGCAGCTTTCAAAAGCATTTTTTCCAATGCTTGTAACGCTGACCGGAATAGTAAAGCTTGTAAGTTTATCGCAATTCTGGAATGCATTATTTCCTATAGTTTTAACTGTGGTTGGAATATCAATACTATCTTTACCAGCCGGGCATTTTACCAGTGTGATAATATCTTTATTATAAAGCGCTCCATCAACTGTGTAATAGTTTTGGTTATTGCTGTCAACATTAATTGATTCAAGCTTTTCACAGTAATCAAAAGCATCAGCCGAGATAGTTGAAACACTGGCAGGAATGTTTACGCTTTCCAAGCTTTCGCAGCCCCAGAACAGTCCGCTTTCAATAGTAGTAACCTTGTTTGGTATGGTTATTCCTGTAAGCTTGGTGCAATCCCAAAATGCATCTTCTCCAATAATAACAACACTGTCAGGGATAGAAACACTTTCCAGGCTTGTGCAGGCATAGAACGCTTCAGGGGCAATAGTTGTTGCATGATCAGCAATAGCGGCACTCTTCTTTCCGCGAGGGCACATAAGCAAAGTGGTTCCGTCTTTGCTGTAAAGCATACCGTCATCAGAAGAATACACCTTATTATTGGCATCAACATCTATGCTTGTAAGAAGAGCAAAGGCTTCGTCATGATCATCTGAATAAAAAGCATTATCATCAATACTTGAAACAGTCTCAGGAATAGTTATGCTCTCTTTGCGATTCGGACATAATAACAAAGTAGTTTTCTCCTTATTGTAAAGGACTCCGTCAATAGAAGATACTATTGTATTATCACTGTCGACATCTATACTAACGAGACTAACACAACCGTCAAACATGTTATAATCTAAGTCCATGTATGAAACAGTGCTTGGTATCACGACTGTTTCAAGACTAGTACATGAATCAAATGCTGACTGACCAATAGCAAGTAAGCCCTTCGGTAATGTGATATTTTTCAGGTACCTGCACTTATAGAAAGCAAAACTGTCAATGTGCTGAACTGTATTGGGGATAGAAATGTCTTTTTTAGCTTGTGGACAAAAGTAAAGATAAGATACTTTTTTGTCATAGAGCACTCCATCTACAGTCGTATAGTCTTTATTATTACTATCGACCTCTATTTTTTCAAGATTTGCAGTGCCCCACTTAAATGCACTATCATCAATAACTTTAACACTGGCAGGAATAGATATGCTGGTTATATTACTGCAATCTTGAAATGTGTACAGACCTACATTTGTTACACCATTTTTTATAACAACAGATTTAATATCCGTGCGCTCATAGAAAGGACTGGTATTATAAGGGTCATAATTATTATAATAATACATATCTCCTGTGCCGCTTATAGTCAGCACACCATCTTTCAGCATCCAGCTGACATTGTCACCACATTTACCTGAAGTTGATGTGCTAGCTGCGCTTACGCTGATACTTGTGCTGTCGATAAACGCATTCTGCGGCAATGCCGCTGCTGAGCCGAGCACAATACAAAATGCAACGACTGCTGATACTATTTTCTTTTTCATTTGCATTTTCTCCCTTTTCCCTTCCGCAAGTGCGGAATATTCACTTAATTATTATACAACAATTTGTTAATAATGTCAATCAATTGCAGGCAGCATTTTCAACAAAAAAACATTTTATTCCTCTGTGTATACTGCTTCTCAAATTCATGATTGAATATAACAGAACTAAAAAAGAGAGGCTGTCAAAAGCCTCTCTGATATACAAATTGAATAATTATGCATTCTTGCCTTTAAGTATCGGTGAAAGCGGTTTGTATGCTACAAGGGTAATGAGCGAGCAAAGCAGACCCTTTACAAATGTAAAAGGCAGATTAAATATGCAAAGTGCCGAGAATATGTTCTTTACGCTTGGCATTATCTGCTGATAAGCACCGAGAATTGCAGCTTCTCCGCCGTAAGCCTTGAAGTAGATAGGATAAACGATAAAGTAGTTGAGCGGAATGCTGATGAACGTAAATGCAAGCATACCACAAAGTGTTGCGATGATAGCGCCCTTTTTAGTTCTGTTTCTTTTATAGATCACAGCTGCAACGAGCACGAAAGTTGCACTTGTTACGAAGTCAAATATATCGCCTATACCCATTGTTGTACCGAAGCCCTTGATAAGAACGTGTATCATGTTCTTTAACAGACAGACAATAACGCCCTCGATCGGTCCGAGTGCAAAGCCTGTAAGAAGCGAGATAACGTTTGAAAAATCAAGCTTGATAAAGCTTGGCATAAACGGTACGCCGAAGTCAAGGTAATACACTACCGTGGCGATAGCAGTCATCATACCGATAATGACCATTTTTCTGGTTGAGATCTTTTTTGTGTTGTTCATTATATTTTCCTCCAATAAAAATAGTATACTGATTATTGGGAGAAATAAGCGCAAGGGAACATAAAAAAGCCCTGAACGCAGTCAGGGCTTGAAAAAAGTTCTTGTGTCATTTCTTCCATCCGGACTTTAACCGTTGGTATCGGGATCTCACCGATTCAGCGCTGTTAAGCGGTCGTGGACTAAGGATAACCTATCACCACCAGTGTGGACTTTCACCACCCCTGAAATACAAAGTAATATATATTCTGTTGTGTATGGTTTAATTACTCGTCTTCGTCATCATCAAAGTCGAATTCAAGCTTTTCACCACAGTTCGGACAATCTATTGAGCCGTCTGCAATGATGTTCTCGCCGAGCATGATCTTGTCTCCGCAGCTTGGGCAGATGCACTCATACATCTCCTCATCGTCGTCGCAGAAATCGCAATCACAATCGTCATCATCATCTTCGTCTTCATCGTCGAGATCATAGAAATCCTCTTCGAGCATTCCGAGATCCTCATCGATAGCATCTACAAGATCAACAGTCTGATCAACCTCAGATGCGATATCCTCGATCGTGTCAGCCATTTCTTCAAGAACCTCACTCATCAGCTTGAGGATCTTGCCCTCGTTGGTTGAATCGTCGATCTTCAGACCGTCCATAAGACCTTTCAGATATGCTACCTTCTTGGTAAGCTCCATAGGTATCCCTCCGTTTTTATATAATTGATCTTAAAAATTATGCTCTTTCCATGTACTCACAAGTACGTGTGTCGATTCTGATCTTGTCACCAGTGTTGATGAACAGAGGAACTCTGATCTCTGCACCTGTCTCAACAGTTGCAGGCTTAGTAGCGTTTGTTGCTGTATCGCCCTTGATACCAGGCTCAGTATCAGTTACCTCAAGCTCTACAAAGTAAGGAGGCTCAACGCCGAATACCTGACCCTTGTAGGAAAGAACCTTACAGATCATGTTCTCCTTAACGAACTTGAAGTTGTCGGAAAGCTCCTTGCTGTTTACAGGAACGAGCTCATAGGACTCAGGATCCATGAAATAGTAAAGATCACCGTCGTTGTAGGAATACTCCATTTCCTTTCTCTCAACATAAGCAGTTGGGAATTTAGCAGTTGGGTTGTATGTCTTTTCAATTACAGAACCCGAAATAACGTTCTTAACCTTAGCTCTTACGAAAGCGGCACCCTTGCCCGGCTTAACGTGCTGGAACTCAACGATCTGCATTACGTTGCCGTCCTCTTCAAAAGTCATACCGTTTCTGAAATCGCCTGCTGTTACCATATTATAAACCCTCCATTTTATTAGTCAGCCTCAAAGCACGCACCTATATCAAGGCACATACCTACATAATAATATTAGCACATTTAAAAGTATATTGCAAGCGTTTTGATGATTTTTGTCGCATATTAATACTTTTTTTACAAGATAACCCGTCAGATGTAGCTCTTTGTCCTGTCCATATCGGTCTCAAGGTCAGGATAATCGGCTTTTAGGTTCTCAATAAGCACAGGAACAAGCTCCTTGTTCTCTCTTACTTTCATAAATTCCTCGGTGGTTATACCCACAAGCTGAACAAAATCGAGTCTGCCATAAATGGTATCTCTGCCCTTGATCTCGGTATCAGAGGCAATGATAAGCGCAGTTATCTTGCTTTCAGGCTTGCCGAGATTAATAGACTGCGGGTCTTTTGCATTGCCCACGTATTCACCAGGCTCAAACCAGCTCTCGCTCTTAAAAGTGTAGCGTGCAAGATTGCTCATCATGTTCATTGCCCAGACAGAATCTTTCGGGTCGGTGTTTTTGAGCTTTATTGTCATTTCATAACCCCATTTGCTGAACTCGCCGCCAAAACTCTCCTCATCATAGTAAAGCTCGCTCATACCGAACGTAACGACGTGTGAATAGCCTTTGGGTGACGGATAAGCGCTGAAACCGTCAAGATACTCATCGCCGCCGAACATTGCACGGCTCGTAATAGTCGTACCGAAATGCTCAGGTGTTGTATCTCCGTAAACCTCTGCGAATGCCTCTTCAATGGCATCCCAGCCGGGTGCAAAATCATCATCTTCTGCTTTTGCCTTAAATTCTTCAAGTGTCATAATAGTTGTCTCCTTTAGTGTTAGATTATTATAAGTTTCTTTTCTGCTTTTGTCATATTTTCACAGCCGTCATTCTTAACGACCACAAAATCCTCAATACGAACACCGAACTCGCCCTCTATATAAATTCCAGGCTCAACGGTAACAATAGAGTTTTCAAGCAGGATATTGTCCTTGCTTGGTGATGCGTACGGCATTTCGTGAATCTCCATACCTACGCCGTGACCGAGGGAATGACCAAAGTTGTCGCCATAGCCCGCATCAGCGATTATATCTCTTGCAACTGCGTCAAGCTCTTTGCCTGACATACCAGCCTTTACCGCATTAAGCGCGGCAAGCTGCGCATTAAGTACAATGTCGTAAACCTTGCGCATTTTATCGCTTGGCTCACCAACGCAGAACGTTCTCGTCATATCGCTGTGATAACCGCCTACGTCAGCGCCGAAATCCAGCAGAACAAATTCGCCCTGTTTAACGGGTTTATCTGACGGTACACCGTGAGGGAGTGATGTATTGCTGCCGCTGAGTGCTATCGTATCAAAAGAAAGCTCCTCTGCGCCGTTTCTGAGCATAAAGTAGTCAAGCTCCAGCTGTATCTCGCGTTCAGTCTTGCCTGCCCTGACAAAGTCAAGCATATGCTCAAAGCCCTTTTCTGCGATACGCTGAGCCTGTATCATCAGGTCTATCTCGTCCTGAGTCTTGACCATTCTGATATTTCTGATCAGCTTGGTAAATGCATTTTCAGACGAAACCTGCGCTTTAAGGGAGCTTTTGAACATACCGAACTGCTCTACCGTGCAAAACTCCGTATTCACGCTGACTTTCTTTGCTTCATGCTTTTTTATAAGCTCATTTATCTGATGATAAAGCCTGTCCTGCAAAATGACCTCACAGCCCTTTGCAGTCTTTTTTGCTTTTTCGATATATCTGAAATCAATAATAAGATAAGCTGCATCTTTAAAAACAACGAGCGTACCATCGCTTGATTTCATACCTGTAAAGTATCTGCGGTTGACAGTGTCGTTTATAATTCCGCAGTCGCAGACACCGTCAAGGCTGCTCATCAGCTGTTCAAGGTGTGTCATTGCTGCTCGCCGCTTTCCTCTGCTTTCCACAGATAGTAAAGTGAATCAACCGCAAGAATGTAAGAATCCTTACCAAAGCCGCAGATGGAGCCTTTGCAGACAGGAGCAATGACCGACTTTGCGCGGAACTCGTCTCTTGCGTTGATGTTGCTCATATGTACCTCGATAACAGGGATCTTTATGGCTGCGATAGCGTCTCTGATTGCATAGCTGTAATGGGTATACGCGCCAGCGTTGATAACTACGCCGTCAAAAGACTTTCTTGCAAGGTGCAGGGTGTCGATTATCTCGCCCTCGTGATTTGACTGGAAAATCTCGCAGTGGAACTGCTTTGAAATAGCGTGTTCGATTATCTCGTTGTTGATGCTCTCATAGCTCTCGCTGCCGTAAACGCCAGGCTCACGCTCACCGAGAAGATTAAGGTTAGGTCCATGAATAACGATAATTTTTTTCATTATGCTTGCCTCCTTATTTTACAGACAAATAGTAATTTTTCATCGTAAGTGCGTCTTTATCCTGAGTGCCTGCGCTCTCGCAGACAAAAATCGGGGACATATTTTTCTTTGCGATTATCTCCATAAGCGGTTCAAAATCAGGTCCATAACCCTGGTTATCATCAAAGGTCAGATGTTTCTTTTCACCGCCAGGCTCTGTGAACATTATCTTGGAAAAATGACTGTGGAAGACGTTGGTGCGGTCTTTTCCGATAGCGTTTTCCATATCTTCGATAATCTTCTCATATTCAGCCTTGCCCTTTATGTAGCCGAACTCTCTGGCATTTAAGTGACCAAAATCCACACAGGGCAGAAACGTATCGTCGAGTTTGCAAAGCTCAAGCACCTCATAGAGATTACCGAGCTGGTTTACCTTGCCCATAGTTTCCGGACAGAAAATTATATCCTCAAAGCCCTGTTCTATGGCGGCTTTTCTTGCTCTTGTAATTGTATCCTTGGCAAGTTCAAGAGCCTCTTCCCTGCTTATCTTGGCACACGAGCCAGAATGGATAACTATTCGCTGCGCACCAAGCCTTTTTGCCGCATCACACGACTGGAGTATGTAATCAATGCTGTTATCGCGCTTTTCAGGCTCAATGCTTGATAGCGAGATAAAATACGGAGCGTGCAGAGAAAGAGTGATATTATGCTCTGCAGCCTTATCTCTGAGAGCAAAGGCGGTCTTATCAGTTACCTTGACTCCCCTGCCGCACTGATATTCGTAGTGGTCAAGCCCCATATTTTCAAGGTATCCCGGTGCTTGAACAGTTGATTTATAATTTGCGGAAAAGCTCTCGCTGTTTCCCGCAGGTCCGAATCTTGCAGGCATATATCAAAACTCCTTAATTATTCTCTTTTTGCTTGGCAAAAGCGGTTTTTCCATAGTTCTCTTGAATCTGAAAGGAAGGCTTGTTTCAGGCTCTATCGGGAAAACAAAGCAGGAACGGATGCCTGCGAGGTTTGCACCCATTATATCGGTAAAGATCTGGTCTCCGATAGCAGCTATATCGCACTTTTCAAAGCCGAGTTTTCTGACAGCCTCATTTATGCCATAAGTAAGAGGCTTTCTGCCGTTTGCAACATAATCCAGATCAAGCACTCTTGCAAAAGGCTCTATTCTCGGCGGCTTATTGTTTGACACGATAATAAGCTTTATACCCGCCTTTTTCACGCTTGCCAGCCAATCAAGGCTCGACTGAGGCGGCACAGGATTATTATGCGTTGTCAATGTATTATCAACATCAAGAACAATACCTTTTATATGTTTCCTTTTCAGGAACTTCGGCGTAATGCCCGTTATATCATTAAAAACGTATGTAGGTCTGAATATCATTATAAAACTCCTGACTAAACAAAAAACGGGCAAAAAATGCCCGTTTTGATCAATATTAGTATTTACGCTTACGAGCAGCTTCAGACTTCTTCTTACGCTTTACTGAAGGCTTTTCGTAATGTTCTCTCTTACGAACCTCAGCAATAACGCCGTCTCTTGCGCAAGATCTCTTAAAACGCTTGAGAGCTGTATCCAAAGTCTCGTTCTTACCAACATGAATTTCTGCCAAAACTAATTCCCTCCCTTTGCCACCTATGACAGAGGTAATCGGTAAAGGTCATTCTCGTGAGTCACGGTGATAGTGAAGGCGTTTGCTTAAACAAACACGGATCGCTTTAAGCTGCGATAATCGTAGTTACGATCTCTCTGTCTTGACTCGATCACGAAAACATGTGACCTATACAATTACAAAGTAATTATACAACATATTGCATATAAAGTCAAGTGTTTTTGTAATGTTTTTTTCACAAACTTTCATAGTTTTCTTCAAGATGACCTATTTAGGCTTAATATCAGCCAAGCAGCATATCAAGTATCCACCATATCACCAGCACGACAAACAAAACATCAAGTATCAGCGAACCGCCGCCCTTGCTGTTTCCGCCGTTATCACGGCTACTATCATTAATATAGTTCAGAAATATCTGGTCATCAAATTCATCAACGGTTTTATCGAAATCGCTTTTCACATTGTGATCAGAACGCATACGATCACCTCTCAATGATCATTTCCTTTTCTTAGGCTGCGGTAAATCGGCACTCATTGTTTCAACAAGCTTTTTCAAAAACTCCTTATCTTCGATATTATCGACAAGCAGCATAGGCTTAGCGCCCTCGTATGGCAGTTCGCTCTGTGCATCAGGCATAAGCGCTGCTGCGGATTTGGTAGGCTTGACAAGGAATCTGTTGTCATAAATGCCGCCAAACACCTTGCCCTGATAATAAAGGACAAACTCGCCCATCATTGCGCGGCTTGAAATATCTTCAAGCTCAGAGAGCTGTTCAAGCACAAATTCGAGGTATTCCTTGGTAGATGCCATGATCAGACCTCCTTGCGCATTTCGTCATAGCACAGATAATCGCCATTGTCTGCAATCACTGTGTGATACTCCGTCTCGACATAGCCACGCTTTCTGTAAATACTCTTCGCAGGGAGCGAAGAATCAAGGACAATTTCACGGTATTCCTGCGCAATAACGATCTCTGCGTGATCCATAAGCGATCTGCCGTGACCCTGATGCTGATATTCAGGCAGAACGAAAAGGCGCTTGATCTCGTTGCCGTCAACGGTCACCGTGCCGACATACTCGTCATTATCAAGCTGCAGAATATAAACCTTTCCAGCCTTGATATCGTCGATTATCTTTTCGTCCGTGTGGTGCTGCAAAAAGAAATCCACCGCACCTGCGGGATAATACTTAGGATAAACCGCATTTATAGTATCTTGTGTTATCTGCTTTACAAAATTGAATTCGTTGAGTTCTGCAAGTGATATTCTCATTTGGTTCGCCTCCCGTTATATTGGTTTATGCTCAGTTTTTAGAACCTGAGCTTCTCCAACCGTCTACGCTCTCGTGCTTGATATGAAATCTGTTCATTTTATCAAGCAACTCGTCAAAATTCATCACGTGCTCTGGTTTTGCTACTATCGTTTCACCCTGGCAGTACGGACAAACAGCAAAATCGCCGTTCCAGGCTGTTATATCTCTTGAATCAAACACCTTTGAACAAGAATAGCAGCCGCAGATTTTCGGATAATCTTTCAGCGCTTTGTTATTGTACCTGCGCATTTGCTCCAATTCGATAAAATCGGGCAAAGAGGCAAGACCAAACGCGGGCTGCATTGGCACTTTCGGACTATCCTGCGGATTCAACGTGTTAAAGCCATTATCTACGCTGTCCTTAGATGGCTTCGACGCATCACACTTTTCACAGTATAGCCCGCTGGTGTTCTCGAAACCGCAATTGCGGCATTTCCACGGTTCTGCTGAATCATATCCTGCCTTAGCCGCTGCTTCACGTTTAGACATATTCGGATTGATTTTGCCGCACTCGGGACAGAATGGTTCATCTTTGCCCAGCTCTGTATTGCAATCGGGACAAATCCACGTTTCGTCCTTTTTCGCAGCTTTGCTCTTAGGCATACCGCAGTTGAAGCAGTATTCACCGCCCTTGCTTGTGTGGTTGCAGTTTGTGCAGAGCCAAGGCTCCGCATCATCAGGAGCAGGCGGTGTTATATCAGGCGTATTGCACATCAATCCGCGGGCAGGCTCCATATTAGGATAAGGAAACATATTTATCTGAGGAACGACCTGCTGTTGAGGCACAACAAACTTGTCATTTTCGCTCTTGGTCTGTCCGCAGAACGAACACTTACTGTCGGTATTGGTTGTACCACAGACCTTGCATCTCCATTTGCCATCCGTATCATCTGAAACATTCTGAGCCTGTTTATTTCCCGGGACATATCCCGGTTTTACCGAGCCGCACTCGCTGCAGAAATTACTGCTGTTTTCAGTGCCGCAAGCAGAGCATTTCCAGTTTTCGTTACCAACTGACATACACAAACCTCCCCTATCATTATGATCATTCTTTCATTTTTCTTAGTTCTGACGCTGCAAACGGCACAGCAAGAATCATTGCGCAAACATCCGCAGCAGCCTGAGCGCTCTCTACGCCCGTCAAACCGAACCACCACGAGAACAGAAACAGCAGCGGAATAAAGAATATGCCGCTTCTTGCAGATGACGAAATAGACGCCTTAACACCAGCGCCGATGCTTTGAAGCATCATATTTGTCATTACTATACCGCTCATAATGCCTTTGTCAATAAAAATCTGAGCCACAGCGCTAATAAAAAATTGAGCCAGTTTTGATAAAAAAATATTGAGCCACTAGTCATTGTTGATGGTCGAATCGATGCGGTAAGACGAGCTGCAGTTCAT
>Ga0256405_10003271_pt1 | contig 34011 bp, 34 predicted proteins | sample RumenRJG_02DNA_FD_189096 | JGI IMG/M metagenome (GOLD analysis project Ga0256405, IMG submission 189096) | Bovine rumen microbial communities from Lethbridge, Alberta, Canada - RJG_02 | ecosystem: Host-associated > Mammals > Digestive system > Stomach > Rumen | place: Canada: Alberta...
TTTATCGTGAGGAAGGCAGTCTTTTCGGAACTATCCGATTTCTGAAACTTCGTTGGGAAGGCTACGCACAATATAATAATACCACTGAGGATGTCAGGCTTGTGTATGAATGGTTTTTCTTTGAAACTGGTGATATGTTTCTGAATCTGATTAAGGCTCCCAACGCTGCCGGATATCTTGGTACAAGCAGAATTAACGGCAGTATGAATCAGGATTTTGCCGTTATAGTTACTCAGCAGCAGTATATTTCTTTTTTCCATAAAGACAGCAGTGGTAAGAAGTTTGATATAAGCTATTCAGTTATTGATTTCGCACCGCCTTTTGAAAGTAAATATCTACTTGCTGACAAAGCAGGCAGGTTTTACAGGCTGATGCACAACAAGGCATTTGTTGACTCAATTGTTTTTAAAGGCGGGCAGTGTATCAGAACGGGACTTCTGCCCGGAAATGATATGCGGCTGTCGGTATCGTTCAAAACATCCACCTTTGGTAATACTGCGATATTCGGAGCAAGAACCGATGAAAAGACAGATATGTTTGGTGTGTTCCTGACTGACAGCAAGCATATTACCTGTGTTTATGGCGGTCAGAATATTACTGAGGAAGTAGATGATTACAAGGATATTTCGATTACATTGGAGTTGTCAAAAGACGGATTAAAGCGTGATGGTATCACTATTATGACATTTGATAATGCAGAGTTTACTTCATCATGCGAACTGATAATAGGAACGATGAATACGGCAGACCAGCTTGACAGCCGATACTTTATGGGAACTGTATACAGTCTCGACCTGTGGCAGGGTGAAGAACAGCGTCTGCACCTTGTTCCTTGCGTGGATGAACAGGTTAAGCCCTGTTTTTATAATATTCTGACAGACAGCACCTATCAGAATAGCGGATTCAATGAGTTTGAATTTGAAGATGAAAATCTGGAATATGATAAATTTTCATATATTGAAGAAGTACCTGTAAAAAAACTTAATTCTGCTGCATTCCGGCAGTATGGATTTGATGATTTTCCGAGAAATATTATCTTTTCAAAGCTCACTAATCCTGTTCTGTATCATTGGCAGAATACAGATATTGACCTGCCGCCGATCAGTGCGAAGCTGAAAGCAATACCTCCCGTGCAGCTTATTTATTCAAAAAATACAGAGATGAATGACAACACGATCTTAGGCATAGAGAGTGTAGAGATCGATTCCGATGACAATACGCTTTTTGCTTTTTCCTTTGACGGCGGCAATACATGGAAAGCATATACTGACGGCAGATGGGCTGTGCTGTCCGAGGAAACAAGCGGTATGAATCGGGAATCGATAAAAGCTGTAGGTACGGATGCGTGGAATGAAGCGGCTGCGGACAGGCAGTACAAAATAAGGTTTGCTTTGCGTGAGGGCAGCTTTGTGAATCGAATAACAGTACACTATCTGAACTAAAGGGGTGATCACTTGAAAGGAATAACTGAAATTGAATTGACTGATGTCCATACAGGTAAGGTTGAAAAATACAAGGAAACTAACCTTGTCACCAATGTAATGGCGGATTTTTTCAGCCACAATATCAATGGTATGCTGTTTACCATTGAGGGCAACACAAACGACCTGAACGGAAATATGCTCCCACTTTGTAAAAATGCAATCGGCGGCATTTTGCTTTTCTCCGACACCATTGAAGAAGATGCAAATAAATATTATGCACCCTCTGCAAATCCGTGTGTCGGGTATGCGTCAAATGATGTCAACGCTACAACAAATATAATGCGTGGCAGTATGAACCTGACGGAAACGAAACAGCTTGAACACGGATATAAATTCGTGTGGGACTTCACAACCTCGCAGGCTAACGGTACTATATCCTGTGTAGCTCTTACGCATAAGTGGGCTGGAGTAGGATATATGGGAGATGGTTACAATGGCACAGGCAGTATCTGGGTAATGCGCTCACGCAGTGCAGGGAGCAGCGGACAGGCAAGAACTGCTTATATAAATGCTGTTGAGATAAATCCGGAAGAAAACTATTTCTGGACTATCGGCATCAACACCAGTAACGAGCTTATCATTCAGAAAATAAGAATGAGCTTTACGGCTGTAGGTCTGAATGATACTATGCTTGGCTCAAATTATGATGTTCTGTTTGAGATAAAGCTGAATCCGACAATGTTCGTTATGTCAAATCCGAGCAGTAATGAAGGTGCTTATGATTTCTTTGACGGTAAAGATGGCTACTGGTACGGCTTCTGGGGCGGAGGTAATAAAAGCGGAAATGCGAGCCTTACAAAGATAAAAATCAACAAATCTGACTTTTCATTCACCGAGGAGCGTATGACGCTGAACGGTGTGACTTGTCAGGCTGTAGGCTATCACGGCGGTTATAACGATAATCCACAGAGGAATGTGCAGAGCGTTTTGCAGAATGGTTATCTGTATATGGTGTCCTACGATAAGACAAAGGTTTATAAGATAAACATTGAAAATGCCGCAGATATAAAGGAAATTCCACTCGGTTCTGCAACGGCGTATAGCTGCAATGATGATTATTATCGCAGCGGTTCTATGTGGCTTGCAAACTTAGGTGACTGGGTAGTAGGTTCTGACTTCCGCATAAACACAGAGGACAAGGTTTTCAGAAAAGCAAACAGCGCGCCGTGGACTTATACAAGCACACCACTGTTTCAGTACGGACCTTATCTGTTCAGTTTTGGCGGATATTATGCAAACTCTACAAGGCAGAACTTATTTCTGTGGACACCATATCTTGCAACGATAAATAATCTCGAAACATCAGTTATCAAAACAGCTGATAAAACTATGAAAATCACTTACACAATACAAGAAGAATAATTACGGAATCAGGCGGCAGTCATCTGTCGCTTTTTTCATACATTTTTTTGAAGGAGCGTGATGCTTAATGAAGGAATTCTGGTACACGATACAGTTTATTTTTACTGTACTCGGCGGATGGCTTGGATATTTTCTCGGCGGCTGTGATGGGTTGCTTATCGCACTCGTGGCTTTTGCTGCCATCGACTATATCACGGGTCTGATGTGCGCCGTAAGTGAAAAGAGGCTGAACAGCAAAATCGGATTCAAGGGTATCTGCCGCAAGGTGCTGATATTCACCCTCGTTGGTGTAGCAAACATCATCGATGTGCAGGTTATCGGCACAGGCAGCGTACTCAGGACGGCGGTGATATTCTTTTACTTATCGAATGAAGGTGTATCGCTATTGGAAAACGCAGCTCATCTGGGACTTCCCATTCCAAAGAAATTGAAGGATATCTTAGAGCAGCTGCACGACAGAACAGATAAGGAGGACAACAAGAATGATTAAAGGAATTGATGTATCATCATGGCAGGGCAATATCGACTTTGGCAAGGTCAAGGCAAGCGGAATTGACTTTGTGATTATCCGTGCCGGATATGGCAGGGAAACAAGGCAGAATGATAACTGTTTTGAAGTGAATTACAGGAACGCAAAAGCCGCAGGGCTTGATGTGGGTGCTTATTGGTACTCATACGCTGATAGTGCTGAAGATGCCGTAAAAGAGGCTAAGGCTTGTATGGAAGTTATCAAAGGAAAGAAGTTTGAATATCCGATTTACTTTGACCTTGAAGAACAGAGCCAGTTTGCTAAGGGCAGGAATTTCTGTGATAGTGTTATTAAGGCATTCTGCGGTGAACTGGAGAAGAACGGCTATCTTGCAGGACTGTACTGTTCTACATACTATCTGAACAATTACATCTCAAATGCTGTTGCTGGTAAATATGCACTCTGGGTAGCGCAGTACAATTACCGCTGCACATACACAGCAAACAAGTATGGCATCTGGCAGTATTCTTCCGAGGGCAGAATCAACGGTATCAGTGGAAATGTTGATATGGACTATTGCTATACTGACTATCCTACTATTGTTAAGAACGGCGGCTATAACGGATATAAAAAGGCGGTTAAGAAAATTACTGCAACTGAAAAGAAAACTACTTCCACTGCAACTACTGTCAAAAAGAAAACAGTTGATGAACTTGCAAAAGAGGTCATTGCCGGAAAGTGGGCAGCCGGAGATGAACGCAAACAGAAGCTGACTGCGGCTGGTTATGACTACAATGCTGTGCAGAAAAGAGTCAACGAGCTTATGGCAAAGCCGAAACTCAAATCTGTGGATGATATTGCAAAGGAAGTCATTCAGGGTAAGTGGGGCAACGGTGACGAGCGTAAAGCAAAACTCACCTCTGCCGGATATGATTACGGCAAGGTTCAGGCAAGAGTAAATGAGCTGATGAAAAATCAGTAATACGGATAAGGCAGACACTCATATTTTGTGTGGGTGTCTGCCGAAATTTTACGGAGGTTATTATATATGAACGAAATCAAAAAGAAAGATACAGGTATGCTGATAGGTGACAAATATCTCCTGAGCATTAAAGAAGCCGGTGAGTATTTCAATATCGGAACAAAGAAAATGCGCCGTCTTGCAGAGGATAATCTCGGCTCTTTTTCTGTGTTCTGCGGAAACAGATACCTCATAATAAGAACAAAATTTGAGGAGTTTATCTGCAAAACTTCTACGATATAGTTTTCTTTTATTTGCCGTAAGTAGTTGATATTTTCTGCCTTTTGAGGGATATATAGACTACGCCGGACGGCAGAAAGTGAGGTAAAAACCGATGAAGAGAGCGACACCTGAAAGCAAGGATATTTTAAATCCAACAGAAACGATCGAATATTTCGGACTGAGCAGAAGAAAGTTTTACAGCCTGCTGAGTGAAAAAAAGAAACACAGCTTTATCGTTCTTTACGGCAGCAGAAAGCTGATAATAAAAGTAGCTTTTGAAAAGTATCTGAAAGCTCACCCGGAACTCAGGAGGTGCAGATAATGGGTATCAGAGGAAATTTGAGAAGAGATTCAAAGCACAGGGTACTCCGTGCCGGAGAATCCATCCGGGCTGACGGAAAGTATCAATTCAAATATCATGTCAACGGAAAGCCGAAATTTGTCTATAGCTGGAGGCTTGAACCGACAGACAAGCTGCCGGCAGGTAAAAAGCCGTGTCTGTCGTTGAGGGAACTTGAAAAGCAGATCGGCTACGACCTTGATGCTCAGATGGATCCCACAAGGCAAAGCATGACGGTCATAGAGCTTGTGGAGCGTTATCTTTCCACCAAGACTGGAGTAAAGCCCAGCACAAGAGCAAATTACAACTTTGTGCGGAATCTTCTGAATCAGGAGGACTTTGCAAAAAGGAAAATAGGTCACATCAAAACATCCGATGCAAAGCTGTTCCTTATCAGATTGCAGGATGCCGGAAAGGGATACAGCACCGTTAAGACTGTTCGTGGTGTTCTGCGTCCTGCTTTTCAGATGGCTGTCGATGATGATATACTGAATAAAAACCCATTCGGATTTCAGCTTGCCGGGGTGGTGGTAAACGACAGCGTGACAAGAGAGGCTATCAGCCGTGAACAGATGCGGCAGTTTTTGAAATTTGTACATGATGATAACTGCTACTGCAAGTATTACGAGGTAGTTTACATCCTGTTCCACACAGGTATGAGAATTTCAGAATTCTGCGGACTGACGCTCAAAGATATTGACCTGGAAAACAGGATCGTCAACATAGACCACCAGTTACAGCGCACTTCCGAAATGGAGTATATCGTTGAATCGACAAAGACAAACTCAGGCACAAGAAAGCTGCCGATCACGGAGGATGTCGCACAATGCTTCGCTGCGATCATTGAGGACAGAGAGCCGCCTACAGTGGAGAAATTCATTGATGGCTACGGCGGATTCCTGTTCTATGATGATAAAGGTATGCCCTTGGTTGCTATGCACTGGGAGCATCGTTTTAATAACATGGTTGACCGTTACAACGCTATATATAAAATACAGATGCCGAATATCACTCCGCATGTCTGCCGCCATACTTATTGCAGCAATCAGGCGCGGGCGGGCATGAACCCGAAAACCCTGCAATATCTGATGGGACACAGCGACATTGGCGTAACCATGAACGTATATACTCACCTCGGACTTGAAGAAGCGGCAGATGAGCTCAAGCGGATAGAAGCTCTTGAGCTTGCGAGAAAAGAGATAGAGAAAAAGCCGGACACACCGCCAGAGCAGCTATTATTCAGATCAGTTTAATATTTTGACATCATAGCCTCGCCTCATGCGGGGCTAATTTTTGTTTCAGTTATAATCTTCAAAAGTCAACTTTCATTTTGTTTTTGTCAATAACAAGAATGCCATCATCCTGCATTCGTCCGAATTCACGAGACAATGCACTGCGGTTTACTCCGAGATATTCTGCAAGTGCTGTCTGGGTGAAAGGAACGGTAATAAACCCCTCCTTATCCTTTGGCAGTGTTGATAGATAAATCATGATCTTGTCACGCAATCCTTTCTGACTGAGTATTCTTACTTTCTGATTAAGGATCAGATTCTTTTTTGCAAGACTTTTTATCAGATTTTCTGCAAGTTTCAGACTCAGAGGTGATGTTTCTCTGGAAAGATAGATCGCTTTCAGATTGATGAAGAGAATAGTACAATTTTCAACAGCCCTGACCTGCACAGGGCTTATTTTTGTATCATTAATGACTAATGCCTCACCAAATAGATATCCTCCTCCGAAACGATGCATAGTTATCTGATCGAAGCTTTCATTCTGAAAGGAGCTTTCGATCCTGCCTTTAAGCAAAAGGGGCTGTGAAAAAAGTCCAAAGAAAAAAGACAACCGACCTCCGAGTAGAAACTTGGAAGTCGGTTGCTTTTTTGGTATAATAGATATATGAACAAAACCAATTACACCGTAAATCATTATACACCAAAGCAAGGCAGATTTCCAGTGTTTATTGCAGATAATTTAGATATTTGCGATCCGGTATTGGCATTTGACGAAATCATGGAGGAGATTGAAATATGGAGGTATCTGAAGCCTGACGGATACAAAGAACCCGGCAGACCCAGATATAATAAAGTCAATATGCTGAAAACAATCTTGTTTAGCTTTAGGGACACAGGTTATGCATTCAAAAACCGATACAGACGCAACATTTATGCGTATGAAAAAGGATTATATGGGCAACGATCAGCTTCTTCCGGCATACAATGTTCAGGTGGCTGTAGCTGACGAATATATTGCAGTGATAAAGGCTTTGCAGTATCGTTCTGATATGGATTGTTTTATTCCTTTGATGGAAGATTTCCGCAGGCTTTACGGTTTTTATCCGAAATACCCTGTTGCCGATGCAGGTTACGGCTCTTTCAACAATTATATTTATTGTCAGGAAAATGGCATGGAAAAATATATGAAATTCACGATGTACAAGAAAGTTACAACTGACGCAAAATATCGTGATAACCCTTTTCGGGCAGTTAATTTCAAAACTGATGAAACCGGAAATCTGATATGTCCAAATAACAGAAAATTCAAATTATCTTATCGCAGACCGATAAAAGGGAACAAATACGGACGGCAGGAAGAAATATACGAATGTGAAGACTGTTCAGGATGTCCTTATGCAAGCCAATGCAAAAAAACGGATAAGAATCGCACAATTCAACTGAATCGGGAACTTACGAAAATGCATGAGGAAGTTTTAAACAACCTCGAAAGCATTCACGGAGCACTGCTCAGGATGAACCGCTCCATACAAGCCGAGGGTACTTTTGGTATCATAAAATATGACCGTTGGTACAAGAGAACCGTCCGAAGAGGACTCGATTCTGTTCAACTGGAGCTTTTTCTGATTTCAATAGGACACAATCTCTACAAATTCTACAACAAACATTATAGATTAAAAGAAGCTGCATAGCATAATTCTGTTTGAAAAAAACGGATTTCTATGGGGTAAGGGGGGTTATGCCATTTTTTTGTTTTTTAGGGAAAGTTTTCAACAAAATTTCAAGGGCTGTGAAGATTTGATGATTGTTTCATCGTTTCTTCACAGCCCCTTAAGGTTCTCCCCTTTTGAAATCCCTTTTCCTTATCTCCCCCGGGTTCGCTCCACGTGGGTGGGTTTTATCAGATTTCTGCTTTCTGTCCAACGCGCGGAGGATCGGTATGGTGAGCAGATTCAGGATTTTACCTTCTCAGCCATCCGATTTACTGCATCTGAAAGTTTTTTGTTAAGCTCCTGACAATACCAACTCTTAGTCATTAAAGTCTGGCTTGCCAAGGGGGTTAAGGAAAGGAGATTGCAAAAGGGGGAATACTCAAGGGGGGACACCCCTTGTGGTTTCCACCTTTTGACTCACCAAAGTAGAAACATTAATGAAGCATGGCTCAGGGCATGAAAGCAGAACATCCCCCCTTATCCGCCCGAAGCGGAGATGTCGGTTTCACTGATTCAGGTTATTATATAAAATTGACAGATTGTATAAAAAACACTTACCTGTTTTTGAATGAGGTTACGCGATTAACCTATTGTAATATTGCCGTTTCTGTATTATACTCTCATTGAAGGAAAACTGACGGAGGGATGATTATGCGGTCATATTCATTTTTACGATCTGTAACAAAAATTGCCGTTCCTGTTGCGCTGCAAAGTATGCTTCAGGCATCATTCAGCATCGTCGATCAGATAATGGTGGGTAATTTAGGAAGTACAAGTGTCGCTGCCGTGGGTATTGCCGGAAAGCTTTCTTCTCTGTACGGTGTGGTCATCGGAGCGGTGGTTTCAGTCGCGGGTATTATGATCTCACAGTATATCGGTGCCAGGGATGAAAAAGAAGTGAACCGCAGCTTTTGTCTGAACACAGCCATTTCTGTAGTGATCGCTGTAATATTCATGTCCGTGTGCCTGCTGCTTCCGACTCAGCTTATGGGACTGTACTCCACCGATAGCGAAACGGTGAATACAGCTTCCGGATATCTGATGATAATTTCCTTCGGCTTTTTACCATATGCTATAGATATGCTGATCTCTACGCGCCTGAGATGTATGGAAAAAGCAGTCCTGCCGCTTATTTTCAGCATTATGGCAAACGCTGTCAATACCGGGCTGAATTATGTTCTGATCTTCGGCAGGCTGGGGTTCGCAGCAATGGGAGCAGACGGCGCAGGCATTGCAACCGTTATTTCACAGCTTTTCAATACGCTTCTGCTGGTAACGAGTCTGATCGTTGTCTGCAGAAAGAACGGATCGGAATTGAGCTTCTCCGTAAAGCTTACAAAGATGTCTTACGGAAAATATATTGCTATTCTGCTGCCGATACTTGTGACCGAGTTTATGTGGAGCCTGAGCGAAAACATTTACGCTTCCGTCTATGGTCATATTGGTACTCTTGAATGCGCAGGAATGACGCTTACCTACCCGATACAGGGGCTTATGATAGGAGCGCTCAGCGGTCTGGCGCAGGCTTCAGGAATACTGATCGGCAAGGAGCTTGGCAAGGGCAGCTTTGATTCCGCTTTTGAAAAATCAAAAAAGATGATATTATATGGACTTATCGGGTCATTTATATTATCGGTAGCGCTGGTCTATTCAATGAAATATTATACGGACGCTTACAATGTAGAAAAATATGTCAAGCTTGTGGCGCAGCAGATTCTACTTGTGTTTGCAGTCGTTTCACCTGTCAAGGTTCTTAATATGATAATCGGCGGCGGCATTATCAAAAGCGGCGGGCGGACTAAGATCGTAATGATAATCGAGCTTACAGGCACATGGGGCGTCGGCGTTCCGCTGGCACTGCTCAGCGCCTATGTATGGAAGCTCCCGATACCCGTTGTATATTTCGTTCTTTCGATGGAGGAATGTGTACGTCTGATACTGTCATGGAGCGTTTTCAGAAGAAGGAAATGGATGAAAAGGATCTGAAGATGCTTAACCGGGAACGGAGGGTAAGGCGGTCATTCGTGTAACCTGAATCCGTGAAACTTACAATCTTCATTGCGGGTGATTTAACGGGTTTGACAGTTCTGCTTTAACGCCTTGAGTGATGCTTTATCAGTATTTCTGCTTTGGTCAGTCAAAAGGTGGAAACCTCAAGGGGTTCCCCCTTTTGCAATCCCCTTTCCTTAACCCCCTTGGTAAGCCATGCTTTATCAGTATTTCTGCTTTGGTCAGTCAAAAGGTATATACATGCTGCAATGCTGTATGTTATACTTATCACAGTATGAAAAATCAGAAACGGAGGCGGACAAATGTGGGATGAAAATAAGGTGCGGATAAAAGATATTGCTGAGGAGCTTGGCGTAAGTACAGCAACGGTATCTAATGTTCTTCACGGCAAAACAAAAAAGATCTCCGACAGAACAGTGAAAATGGTGGAGCAAAAGCTTGAAGAACGAGGATATATTCCTGATATGGCTGCAACCCTGCTTGCGCGGAATAATTCCAGAATTATAGGCGTTATCGTAAACGACCATCCGAAATATGAAGGTCATACCTTTGAAGATCCGTTTATCTCAGCCGCGATCAATCATCTGTCGGATGAAATAGAAACAAGCGGTTATTTTATGATGCTGAAAAAAGCGAAAAAAATTACGGAGGTCGTAAATTTTGCTTCCATGTGGAATCTGGACGGCATTGTGATAATCGGCTTTTGCGAGGATGAATATCAGGATCTGCGGGATCAAATTCGTATTCCCTTTGTGATATATGACGGATTTGCCGATGTCCAGAATCGCTTCGGAAATATTACCATAGATGATTTCGGCGGCGGAAGGCAGGCTGGCGAATACCTCAGAAGTATGGGTCACAGTCATGTTCTGTGCATTGCCGATAACGATATATGCATGGATCTATTGAGGTATAAGGGATTATGCGAGGGGCTGAACTGCAAGGCGGATTTTCTGAAAATACCCATGGGAGCGAAGGAAAGAGAAGCGTTCTATCTCTCAGAACTCGATACGCTGAAAGAATACACAGCCATATTTGCTGTATCTGATTATTATGCAATAGAGCTGATGCGTTTTTTCCAGCGTCAGGGTTTAGTAATACCTGATGATATTTCAATAGTGGGCTTTGACGGATGCAGAGAAGCTTCTGAGATCACCCCCAAGCTGACCACCATTGCGCAGAACAATCTGCTCCGCGCGCAGGCAGCAATATCGCTGCTGCTGAAAATGATAGATCACAGCGAAACAACTGAAAATCTTTCTATCCCGGTAAAGCTCACGATAGGACAAAGTGTACGAAGGCTGAACTGACATAACAGACGCAAAGCTGACAGGTTTGTAAGCGATAGTACAACATCAAATAAAATAATTGCTGCTTAGCAGAAAGGATAAATAAAATGGAGAAAAAATTAATACTTAAATCAGATATACTCAGCGCGCTTGAAAAGGTTGGAGTAAGACCCGGACAGGTTATCATGGTACATACATCTCTCGGCAGTATAGGCTATGTCTGCGGCGGCGCTCAGACAATGATCGAAGCATTGATAGAAGCCGTTGGCAAGGACGGAACCATTATGATGCCCACACAATCGTGGAAGAATCTTGATCCCGAAACCGGTGTTCACTGGGATGTCGGCAAGGAGAGCTGGCAGGCAATACGGGATAACTGGCCGGCATATGACAGGAATATCACACCCACGAATACCATGGGCGCAGTTGCGGAGATGTTCAGGCAGTGGAAGGGAGCTATCCGCAGCGATCATCCGGCAAGATCAGTCGCTGCATACGGGAAATATGCGCAGTATCTGACACAGGAGCATGATCTGTCGAACATTTTCGGAGACGGTTCGCCTGTGGGGAAGCTTTATGAGCTTGATGCCTATGTGCTTCTTATTGGTGTGGGATATGACAAAAACACCTCGCTTCATCTTGCCGATGCAAGAGCTGAATATCCCGGCAAGCATCTCTGCACTGAGCACAGCGCGGTTTCAGAAAACGGAAAAAGAGTATGGAAGGCTTATGACACTCTTTATGTTGACGGCGAGGATTTTGAACAGATAGGCTCAGCTTTTGAAGAAGCGCATGATGTAAAGAAGGCTGCGTTGGGGGATGCATCCCTGCGTCTGATGAAGCAAAGGGAGCTTGTAGATTTCGCTGTCAGCTGGATCGAGAAAAACAGAACTACAGCTGCGCAGTGACCCCTCTCCTATCCCCCATCTACTCAGCCCTGCCCGCTGCCGGCAGGGCATTTTCTTTTACAAAATGCGAAAAAGGGTAGCTGTGGGCGGGGTGCGTGTGATATAATGGGTTTATTAAGAATACAGGGGTGAAAATTTTGAATTATCAATATAATGTAAAGGCAATTATTACAAATATTTCTGATCGAACTATTATTTCAGGGTACAGACCTGCACATAATATAAATGGATACCTCACTACAGGGATACATAAATATATAGATAAAGATGAAATAGGAATAGCGGAAAGTTCAATAGGATATATTGCTTTTATTACTCCCGAATTATACATCAATAATATAAGTGAGGGTGATATAGTGGATTTTTACGAGGGAAGTAAGAAAGTAGGATATGCAAAAATTATTGAAGTTTATAAGTAAAGAATCCGTGAAATTATTTCCTTAAAAACTGATTTACTATTAAACCTCAGTTAGTAGTAAACCCCCAGTTTTTACTACTATTCTACTACTAACGACTTCCGCATTTTGCCCCGATTTGCAAAGAATTGTAATTTTCGCCCCGCTCTGTCAAAGTAACCACACTACCCCGACACCCTCGCAAAATGCGGCATTTCAAGCCCTTTTACAGCAATTCGAGAAAGGATTTTTTTATGATAAAAGTAATGTTCATCTGCCACGGCAATATATGCAGAAGCCCGATGGCAGAGAATAATTTATGATATGTCAAACCAGTTGTAGGGTAGATATATTCCCCCGAACGCCGACATTCATTTCGAGGTATCGTGCCATGTGGAATCAGTAGTCTTGATGTCTCGAGACGGGGAGAGACATCAAGACTACCGTTAAATCTGAGAAGGATGTAATATGTCAAAAAGAAAGACGCATGAACAATTCATCGAAGAACTCCGAGAAGTTGATCAATCAATTGAGGTGTTGGATCAATACAAAACTGCAATAACCAAAATACAGGTTAGGTGTTCTGTATGTGGTCATTTGTGGGAGACCAAACCCAGTTCTCTTTTACTTGGGAGAGGATGCCCAGAATGTGGAAAAAAGAAAATAGGAAATGCATTGAGAAAAAGCAATGCAGATTTTGTCTCTGAACTGTATGCGATCAATCCAGATATAGTACCATTAGAAGAATACACGGGGAATCGCGGAAAAATGTTGTTACATTGCAATTGCTGTGGAAATGAATGGAAATCGACACCTAATGATTTACTCTCTGGACATGGATGCCCAAAGTGTGGCTATGAAAGGCAGAAGAATGCTCAAAGACGGTCAAATAAAGATTTTTTATTACAATTAAATACAGTGAATCCTAATATTACGGTATTGGATGAATATGTTAATAACCACACCAGGATTAGATTTCAATGCAAAGAATGTGGAAAAATTTGGACGACTGTACCTAATAGTGTTTTACTGGGACATGGGTGTCCCAAATGTGCACGATCATCGACATCTTTTCTAGAACAAGTAATTCTATATGCATTTAGTCAAGCATTAGGTGAAAAATGTGTGATTTCAAGAGACAGAAATCTTATAGGAATGGAATTAGATGTAGTGATTCCTTCATTAAAAATTGCCTATGAACCTGGAAGTTGGGCATGGCATTATAATAAAAAAACAAGAGATTTAGAAAAAAGAAACCGATGTGAAGAAAAAGGCTATCGATTAATTACTATTTATACGAATTATAAGAAGAGAGGATCTCCGTTTGATTCGGATTGTTATACATTTCCGGTTAATCTTGGTAATTCTAATTGGAAAGAGACGAGAAACTTTGTCAATAAACTTTTGTATGAGCATGGAATTGATTTGAAGGAAGAACAATGGGAAAAAGTGCGAACCTCAGCATTAGAGGATAGCAGGAGAAAAACACATGCCGAATATATAGATGAACTGCAAATAGTTAATCCCAGTATAAAAGTGTTAGGAAAGTACTGTGATAATTCAGTTAAGGTAGATTACGAATGTTTAATATGTGGAAAAAAATGGAGCGCATTGCCAGGAAGTGTATTATCAGGACATGGATGCCCAGCATGTGGAATGCGCCGTACTTTAGATGCAATTCGTAAAACACATGACCAATTTGTGTCAGAGATGAATAATATAAATCCCAAGGTAATAATCTTAGGAAAATATTCAGGAAACAAACAAAAGCTGCTTTGTAAATGTACGGATTGTGATAATCAATGGGAAATGACTCCGCAGAATCTTCTGAAAGGACAGGGATGCCCTAAATGCGGGAGAATACGAGCGGCAAATAAAAACAGAAAAACTCATGACCAATTTGTATCAGAACTACAACAAAAGAATCCTACAATTATTGTCCACGGGAAGTATATTGATAGCTCTACTAAAATTGAAGTGGAATGTGGAGTATGTAAATATATATGGTATGCAAACCCTATGACAATTCTGTCTGGACATGGATGTCCAAACTGTGCGGGTTCAATGAAAAAAACAAATATGCAGTTCAAGGCAGAGTTAAAGCAAAAATTACCTAATATTGAATCAATAGATGAGTATTTGTCCGCAAACAAAAAGATAAGGGTTCGATGTAGTATATGTGGCTATGAATGGTTAGTTAGACCACATGATCTTCTAAGAAGCAAAGGTTGTCCTATCTGTAGAAGAAATAATAGAGAAAAACATATAAAATGATTAAAGGATAGATATCTTCCCTCATACCTCAATATTTCTGATATATTCAGTTATACTTATGACATCAAAGCCATAGCCTCAAGGCATGTGGAGTGTATAGTGTGTATACAAAGGAAATAGAGGAAAAACGACTTGTTATTTCAAGGTCAAGGGTAGTCTATTCTTATATGCACTATAATCCCTGCGGTAAGAAGTCATACTACGATGAAAGAGAGCTTGACAGATATATTGATGCTTATATCAATCTTTCGCTTACTCCTATTATGTTCGGAGGGAAATTACTTTAACAACCAAATATCTTTATTCTGAGGTCAGCGAAAGTTGACCTCCATTTTTATGCAAAGGAGTTTTTTATTATGAAACGAACTCACGTTAAAAAAAGGTCTTGACAAAACCATTCTGATGTGAGATAATACCATACAGAATAAACCTACTAATCAGATAGGTAAAGTATACAAAGAAACAAGGTGACATCTGTATGAATATCAAGCCCCCTCAAAAGCGATGTTGATGCTGTATGATATATCGCAATAAATCTGAGGAGAGAGGATACATGAAAACATATAAGAAAATAACCGATCTTATTGGAAAGACACCGCTTCTGGAACTTGAAACTGTCAGCAAAAATACCGGGGCGACAGTTTTAGCAAAGCTGGAGTATTTTAACCCGGCAGGGAGCGTCAAGGACAGGATAGCCAAGGCTATGATAGATGATGCAGAAGCGAAGGGCATATTGAAGCCTGACTCCGTTATCATCGAGCCGACAAGCGGCAATACCGGAATAGGACTTGCGGCTGTTGCAGCGGCAAGGGGATATCAGATTATACTGACTATGCCTGAAACAATGAGCATTGAGCGCAGAAATCTTCTCAAGGCTTATGGTGCAAGGGTCGTTTTGACAGAGGGCGTAAAAGGAATGAAAGGTGCTATTGCCAAGGCACAGGAGCTTGCTGCCGAAAATGCACACAGCTTTATTCCGAGCCAGTTTACCAACAGCGCCAACCCAAAGGTACATTATGACACAACAGGTCCCGAAATATGGGAGGATACTGACGGAAAGGTGGATATCTTTGTTGCTGGTGTCGGAACAGGCGGAACAATTACTGGTGTGGGTGAGTATCTCAGAAGCAAAAATCCCAATGTGCAGGTAGTGGCTGTGGAACCGGCAGGTTCACCTGTCCTTTCGGGAGAAAAGCCCGGACCACATAAGATACAGGGCATAGGTGCCGGTTTTGTGCCTGAAACGCTGAATACTGCCGTTTATGATGAGATCATAAAGGTAACGAATGAAGATGCGTTTGAAACAGGCAGGGAGCTTGCCAAAAAAGAGGGTCTGTTTGTGGGTATATCCTCGGGTGCGGCTGTATGGGCTGCAGCAGAGCTTGCGAAATATCCTCAAAACAAAGGAAAAATAATAGTAGCTATACTGCCCGACACAGGAGAAAGATATCTGTCAACGGCAATGTTTTCAGTATAAAGAAAGAGGTAGTCAAAATGAAGATCCGCAGCAATATTCAGTTCAATATTGTTTCTGCCGAAAGCAACGCATTTGTTTCCGGTGGATTTGCTGCGCCTGCCTGCTGCTGTATGTGTTGTATTGACACAGACGGCTTGCAGAGGTGTTTTATATCATCGTAAAACAGGTTTTCTGCCATAGCCGTCTGTCTGCATCAACCGCAGCACAGGCGGCATTTTTATGCTATAACCAATCATCGATGTCCCCCGGGTCTCGCCTGCCGGCTCGGTCGGTGCTTCTGCTTCGCAGAGGTGTCCACTGGACACCCGCACCCTCTTAGGCGGCGGGGGACATTCGGACTTTCAGTGGGGGTTATAATCCCCCACTGAACCCCCGAGGAGCTAAAGCTCCTGCGGTGAGGTTGGATCAAGGCAGAGCCGATGTTAAGCGAGCTTACATCGGGCTTTGCTCCGAGTTAAAAGGAGTCATGATTTATGATAGCAACACAGGAGAGTATGACAGCTAAGCTTTGTTCCTTTGCGCGTGCCTATCATTCCAACATCAGTAGGAAAAAAATATTTGATGATTACTTTGCGTACGATTTGATGGGCAAAGAGGAATTTGAGAAAGTCGGCAGGCTGATACAGAATGATTTTATACGGAAAGCATCTGATGATGCTGCGGGTTTTGATACTTCGCAGATCACCCCGACACTTGACCGCTATATTGCACCTATTCCGCTTTCACGTATTGCATTTGCCGAACAAAAGCTGTTGGAATTTGCAGAAAGATATGATAGATGTCAGTATGTCATCTGCGGTGCAGGAATGGATACCTTTGCTTTCAGGAATGAAGCATCCCATATCAGAATATTTGAACTGGATCATCCCGATACAGGCAGATATAAGAGGGAAAGGATAAAAGAGCTTCAATGGAATATTCCTGAAAGTCTTACCTTTGTTCCAATAGATTTCTCAAAGGATGATATGACAGAGGTGCTGCTGGCTTCGGGTTTTGACCCGAAACTGCCCACATTCTTTGCCATACTGGGGGTTTCCTATTATCTGACGCTGCCCGTTTTTGAGCAGACGATAAAGAAGATCAGTGAATTGTGCGGTGGTGTAGGAAAAGTTGTTTTTGACTATCCCGATGAAACCACCCTCAAAGTAGGAATCTCCGAAAGGGTGCAGACCCTTGCGGAGATTACGGAAAGACTCGGAGAAAAAATGCTGCACGGTTATTCGTATTCGGAGATCAATACAGTACTTGAGAGATACGGCTTTGACATAGAGGGTCACGAAACACCCCAAATGATACAGCAGCATTACTTTGAGGACAGAGATGACGGCATCAAGGCATTTGAGAACGTACATTTTATGTTAGCATATAGAGGAGAGAAAAGAAAATGAAAGATTATATTTTTACATCAGAATCTGTGACAAAAGGGCATCCCGATAAGGTCTGCGATATGATATCAGATGCTATACTGGATGCTTTTCTGAAAGAGGACAGCCATTCCCGTGTTGCCGTTGAAACGGTTGTCAAGAACAATACAGTTGTTCTTGCCGGAGAAATATCCTCCGCTGCGGCTGTGGATATTGAAAAAACAGTCAGGGATACTATCAACGGTATCGGATATGACCGACCGGAACTTGGATTTGATGGTCATTCGGTAAAAATAATACAGCTCATTGATAAGCAGTCGCCTGATATTGCACAAGGGGTTGATGATGCACTTGAACACAGAGGCAGAGATGATTCCGATATCGGTGCAGGGGATCAGGGAATGATGTTCGGTTATGCCGTTAATGAAACGGAGGAGCTTATGCCGATATCCATTTCTCTCGCACATAAGCTGTCAAGAAAGCTGACAGAGGTAAGAGAAAACGGCACTCTCCCTTATCTGCGACCCGATGGAAAAACACAGGTTTCCGTCAAATATGAGAATGGCAGACCTGTTGGGATAGATACGGTTCTCATTTCCACACAGCACGACCCGGATATTACGCAGGGGCAGATCAAGAGTGACCTGATAAAATATGTTATCCGTCCGACACTTCCCGAGAAATGGAGAGAAGATGATTACAAAATACTTGTCAATCCTACCGGACGATTTGTTATCGGAGGTCCTGTCGGCGACAGCGGACTGACCGGCAGAAAGATCATTGTTGATACATACGGCGGTGCAGCGGCTCACGGCGGCGGCGCATTTTCGGGCAAGACCCCACAAAGGTAGACAGGAGTGCTGCCTATGCCGCCAGATATATTGCCAAAAACATTGTTTCGGCAGGTCTTGCGGATAAAGCGGAAATACAGCTTGCCTATGCCATCGGTGTGGCATCACCGGTATCAATACTGGTCAACACTTTCGGTACGGGAAAAGCATCTGATGATATTATCAGGCAGGCTGTTGAAGACACGATTGATCTCAGACCATCGGGGATAATCAAACGATTTGATTTGCAAAGACCCATATACACACAGACTGCTTCTTACGGTCATTTTGGCAGAACAGATATTGACCTGCCATGGGAGAAAACAGATATTTCGGAACAGTTCAGACAATATGTCAAGGAGGCAATGTAATGGAACAGATACCAAGCTTTTCAGTTGATCATAGATTTATTGTCCCCGGTATTTTCACAAGCCGGACAGACAGGGTTGGCGGCAGTATTATTACGACCTACGATATAAGGCTGACAAGACCAAACAGGGAACCTGCCATTGATGCGGCAGCAATGCACTCACTGGAACATATGATAGCAACTTTTCTGAGAAATGAGCCTGACTGGAAGGAAGAGGTGATCTACTGGGGACCGATGGGCTGCCTGACGGGGTTTTATCTTATTCTCAAAGGGGAGCGTTCTCCCCATGAGATCTATGACCTGATATTGAGAGCCTTCCGGGAAGTTGAGAGGACACAGACAGTTCCCGGTACTTCTCCCGAAAACTGCGGCCATTATCTTATGCACAACCTTGGAATGGCAAAATGGTATGCGGCAGGATTTGCCGATTACCTTGATGCCAATGCCGAAAATGCTCGGATCTTTGAGTATCCGAGAACAGAGCGCCTTATCACAGACGACGGACAGCAGTTCTTTGATTCATAAAACACGAAAAAGGAGTCATCATTATGTCAACATATAAAAAAATCGAATCAGCTCTCATTCACGGGGGCATTTACGGAGACGAATATACAAAAGCAGTCAATGTGCCGATCTATCAGACCTCGACTTATGAGCAGAGCGGTATTGGTGAAACGCCGAAATGGGAATATTCCCGCACAGGCAATCCCACCCGTGCGTCGCTTGAAGCACTGATAGCAGAGCTTGAGGGCGGAAAGGCAGGCTTTGCCTTTGCTTCCGGCATGGCGGCGATTACCGCGGTACTCAGTCTGTTTCATACCGATGACAAGATAATTATTTCAAGCAATGTTTACGGCGGAACCTTCCGTGTGCTGGATAAGGTGTTTGATCATTTCGGGATAGGCTACTCCATTGAGGATACCACCAATATCGAAACGCTTGAAACGAGAATAACGCCGGATGTCAAGGCAATACTTATCGAAAGCCCTGCCAATCCCCTGCTTACTGTTACCGATATCGGTGCAGTGGCACGTCTTGCCGCAAAGCATAACATTCTTTCCATTGTGGATAATACCTTCATGACACCCTATCTGCAAAGACCGCTTGAACTGGGCGCAGATATCGTTATCCACAGTGCCACAAAATATCTCGGCGGTCACAGTGATGTTGTGGCAGGTCTTGTCGTTGTTAATGACGATAAACTTGCCAAGCAGATAGCATTCATACAGAATTCAACCGGCGCAGTTCTCGGTCCCTTTGACAGCTTTTTGCTTATCAGAGGCATCAAAACGCTCGGAGTCCGTCTTGACCGCCATGTTGAAAATGCATACAAGGCCGCTGCATTTCTCAGCAAACATAAAGCTGTAAAGAAAGTCTACTATCCCGGACTGCCTGATGCGCAGGGCTATGAGATCAACAAAAGACAAGCCAAAAACGGCGGCGTGATGATTTCCTTTGAACTGTATGAAAACTATGATATCAAAAAATTCTTCAAGTCGCTCAGGCTTGTTGCTCTTGCTGAAAGTCTTGGCGGTGTGGAAAGCCTTGTATGCCATCCGGCAAGTATGACGCACGCTTCCATTCCATACGAGGTACGGCAGAAAGTGGGCATTACAGACGGACTTATCCGTCTTTCCATCGGTATTGAAAACATTGACGATATATTGTCAGATATTGCACAGGCTATTGCAGAAAGCGAGGAATAATGATGGCACTTTATGAGGATATGCAGCAGTTGATCGGCAATACACCTCTCGTTCGGCTGAATCATCTCGGATTGCCTGATGATGTCAGACTCTATGCCAAATTAGAGCTGTTCAATCCGTCCGGCAGCGTCAAGGACAGGGTAGGAAAATATATGATAGAAAATGCCGAACGAAAAGGCATACTGAAAAAGGGCAGTGTTATTGTAGAAGCCACCGCCGGCAATACGGGTCTTGGCATTGCTTTTGCCGCACTTAACAGAGGGTATCAGGTTGTTTTTGTTGTACCCACAAAGTTTTCGCAGGAAAAGCAGACACTTCTCCGTGCTCTTGGTGCAAAGATCATCAATACGCCCCGTGAGGGCGGTATGTTGGGGGCGTGGCAAAAAGCAGAGGAAATACGCAGTACCATTCCCGGTGCGGTCACTCTGGAGCAGTTCAAAAATCCGTCAAATCCGTTGGCTCATTATGAAACAACGGGCAAGGAAATATATGACGACCTTGGCGGCAATATTGATTATCTTGTGGCAGGTGCAGGCAGCGGCGGTACTTATTCCGGTGTTGTCAGATACCTGAAAGAGAAAAACAAAAATACTATCGGTGTGCTTGCCGACCCTGTCGGCTCGACAATGGGCGGCGGCGAACACGGTGATTATGATATCGAGGGTATCGGCAATGACTTTATTGCCGATACCATGGATATGTCTCTTGTGGATAAGGTGGTAAAAATGACCGACAGCGAAGCCTTTGAGGGAGCAAGAGAGCTTGCCGGAAGAGAGGGCATCTTTGCAGGCTCTTCCTCCGGTGCGGCTCTTGCTGCTGCCAAAAAGCTTATTGCAGACGGGGCAAGAGGCAATATCGTGGTCATTTTCCCTGACAGGGGCGACCGCTATTTTACAAAAAATCTATATGAATAAGGGTGCACTATGACATTACAACAGATACATTATGCAATAACTATCTCGGAAAAAGGCTCTTTCAATAAGGCAAGCGAGGTGCTGTATATTTCGCAGCCCTCGCTCACCGAGGCAATGAGGGAGTTGGAAGCGGATCTGGGGATAATCATATTCCACCGCAGCGGCAGAGGCGTTACCCTGACGAGTGACGGCGTGGAATTCATTTCTTATGCACGTGAACTGTACCGACAGTATGAGGTGATTGCAGAAAGATATGGAGAGAATTCTGCTTTGAAGAAAAAGTTTGCTGTTTCTACTCAGCATTATTCCTTTGCCGTCAAAAGCTTTGTGGAGCTGGTAAAAAAGCTGAATACCGATGAATACGAATTTGCCATAAGAGAAGTTCGCACCCAGAAGGTGATAGACGATGTCAGCACGCTCAAAAGCGAGGTAGGTATACTGTATCTGAGCGATTTCAATTCTCCCTTGCTGACAAAGCTGATGCGTACAAACACGCTGGAATTCCATGAGCTGATTACCTGTGACGCTTATGTTTATTTATGGAAAGGACACCCTTTAGCGAATAATAAAAGCATACGCTTTGAGGAACTTATCGGATATCCGAGCCTGTCATTTGAACAGGGCGGCAGCGGCTCAATGTATTTTGATGAAGAAATACTCAGCAATAATCACTACCCACGCACCATTAAGGCGACAGATCGGGCAACAATGCTGAATCTGATGGTGGGGCTTAACGGCTATACATTGTGTTCGGGGATAATCTGTGAGGAGCTGAACGGCGGAGATTATATTGCCGTGCCTTATGAACCTGACAGCGAGCACCCGGGCAGCAAGATGAAGATTGGCTATATTACGAAAAAGAACATTCGCCTGAGCAAAGTAGGCAAGATGTACATTGAAGAGCTGAAAAAGTATTTAGGAGTACAAGATGGAGATAATTGACTTTCACGCACATATTTATCCTGATAAGATAGCCGAAAAGGCATCGCAGGCAACAGGCGATTTTTACAGCATTGTCCCTGCCCACAGCGGCACATCACAGGAGCTTTTAGCCGCCGGCAAGGCGTCAGGCATTACGGGCTTTGTTCTTTTACCGGTCGCTACAAAGGCAGAACAGGTAAGGCATATCAACGAGTTTGTTGCCCGGGAGATGGGCACTCACGAGGAATTTTACGGCTTCGGCACGCTTCATCCCGATTGTGAAGATATTGTCGGAGAAACAGAGCATATACTGGAACTGGGGCTTAAGGGTATCAAGCTCCATCCTGACACACAGCAATTCAATACGGACGATGACAGGCTGTATGAAGTATTTGACTATATTCAGGGCAGGCTGCCGCTTCTTGTTCACTGCGGAGATAAACGCTTTGACTTTTCGCATCCCCGCCGACTGAAAAAGGTTATCGACAATTTTCCTCGTTTGCAGGTGATTGCAGCACATCTTGGCGGCTGGTCGCTTTTTGAGGAGGCCTTTGAACTTCTGAAAAACAAAGATTGTTATCTGGATATTTCGAGCACTATGATGTTTCTGCCGCCGGAGCAGGTGGAATATTATATTCATGGCTACGGCGCAGACAGGATACTTTTTGGTACGGATTTTCCTCTCTGGAGTCCGACGCAGGAGGTTGCCGGTTTCAAAAAGCTGCATTTGACTGTGGAGGAATTTGAAAAGATCGCTTATAAAAATGCGCTTAAGATACTGAAAGTGTAATAGGAAAAGCCTATTACCTATAATACCTATCGGATATTAGACAAATGAAGAATGCGGTGTTATAATAAACACATCGAAACGGAAAGGAGGAGCGGCTATGACAAGGGCAACTGTGATGACAATGTGTATGAATAGCTGTACATGTATGACTCAGAAAGCAGTTTTCTGTGTCAAAGCCTGCTGTGCTTTCCGAATGTGGCGATGTGCGTCCGTTTTTCACTCGGGAGATCAGCAATGACTTCCTTTTTTTGTGACATCGTAGGAAAGGAAAGAAAACAAAACATGAGGTACAGAAAAATAACGGCACTGATATTTGCCGCAGCACTTGGACTTGCAGTGCTGACAGCTTGTACAGAGCAGTCGGATCATAAAGAAGCTGCACCGACAGTGGCTGAGTCCTCTGCGGTTCGGTCAGAGCCAGAAGAGGACTGCTGCCGTGAAGAAGAAAGCTGCTGCACTCAGGACGAGAAATCTGACTGCTGCAAGGATAAGGAAACTTCCGAGGAAAACAGCAATGCGGAGAAGAGCTGCTGTCACAAAGAATCCGACGACTCATCAGTACCCGACTGCTGCAGTAAAGAGGAAATCTCAGATATTCCCGACTGCTGCGGAGGTTAATATAGAATCAAGCTGCCAATCAGCTTTGGATAAACAACACTAATAGCGCCATACCATTGTATGTGAAGAAAGGAAAATCATTATGAACAGAAAAATTACCGCGGTACTTATTGCCGCTTCTCTTACAATAGCAGCACTCGCAGGCTGCAACACTCCCGAAGACAACACATCGTCAGAAAGCAGCAAGGCAGATACTTTGGCGGCTTCATCGACAGCTTCTTCGGCGGATAATGAAAAGCCGGCACTTGAAAAGACAAGCTTCAATTTAGGGCACCTCAATTCAACGGCTCACCTTTTAGGTTTTGTGGCGAAGGAAGAGGGCTATTTTGAGGAAGAAGGACTTGATGTTACACTGACACTGTTTTCATCTGCTGCGGAGCTTTCCTCAGGACTTGAATCCGAAAAGTTAGATGTTGCCTTTATTGGTTCTGTGCCGTCCATTACTTTCCAGAGTCAGGGACATGACCTGACCATCTTCGGCGGCGCTATGACAAACGGTCACGGCTATGTTATCAAGCCGCAGCTTGTTGAAGGTCTTGATACATGGGACGTTACCATTCTCAAGGGCAGAAATGTTGCTTCCGTCAAGAACAGTGTTCAGGACGCAGAACTGCAAATTCTCCTCAAGGACAAGGGCATTGAGATCGGTGAGGGCAGCGACAAGGTCAATATCGTTTATTTTGACAGTCAGAAAGATGCCTACAATGCCCTGCAGAATGACACGATAGATGCCGCATCGGCATATTCACCCTATACCTCAATTGCCGAAAGTCAGGGCTACAAGATCGTTTACCGCTGCTCGGAAGAACCGCTTCTTGCCAATCAGCCCTGCTGCCGTCAGGTCGCCTCAACAGCGGCACTGAGCCAGTATCCGAATTCCTATCAGGCATTTGAAAGAGCGCTTATCAAGGCGTATAAGTTCACTCAGGAAAATCAGGATAAGACCATTGCAGATGTCAAAAAATATATAGATATTGATGATGAGCTTATCAAAACCGAAGTATACGGCGGTTACGGTACGTCCGTTCCCGATCCGGACAAGCAGGGTACAGTTGCTCTCAAAGACTCTGTTGTGGAGCTTGGCTATACTGATGATTATGACATTGACAAGCTGTATAACACCGAGATTTACAAGAATGCTCTTGAAAGCCTCATCAAGGAATATCCCGATGATACAGTATATGCAGAGCTGAAAACACACTTTGATGAATTTGAATAAGCCGTAATCTTGAAAAGAATTTGTTCTGTGTTGTAAAAATACGTTTTTGGGGGCAGGAGGATTTTCCGCAAAAATTCCCCGGGAAAGAAGAGATGATAGAAAATGAGCAAGATAGAGATAAACGACCTTACAGTCAATTATATTGAAAAGAAAAAGAGCTTTACGGCACTGAAAAATGTCAGCTTTTCGATTGAGGAAGGCGAGTTTGTCAGCGTGATAGGCTCCAGTGGCTGCGGCAAAAGCACCCTGCTGAGTATCCTTGAGGGTATCAACAGCCCTACGGAGGGCGAGATACTGATTAATGGCGAGCCCGTTACAGGCACCGGTCCCGACAGAGGTGTTGTCTTTCAGCATTATTCCCTGTTTCCCTGGATGACAGCAAGAAAAAATGTTGCTTTCGGTATCAAGCAGGTCAATAAATCTGCCAGCAGAACAGAGCGTTATCAGCTTGCAGATGAGTTTCTTGAAAAGGTCGGACTGGAACAGTTCAAAAATAAATATCCCTCTCAGCTTTCCGGCGGCATGCAGCAGCGTGTTGCGATAGCCAGAGCACTGGCTATGGATACGGACATTCTTCTGATGGACGAACCTTTTGGCGCGATAGATGCCAAAAACCGTACCATCTTGCAGGAACTTCTGCTTGAGCTGTGGGAAAATGCCACGCCGAGAAAGACCGTTGTCTTTGTTACCCATGATATTGACGAAGCGATATTTCTTTCTGATAAGATCGTTATGATGACGGCAAATCCCGGCCGTGTCTATCGTGAGATAGAGGTTCCCTTTGACCGCCCCAGAAATCGTGCAGCGCTTGTACAGACAAAGGAATACAACAAGTTCAGGAATGAGCTTTTAGCAATGTTCTACAGCGACATTGTCAGCAAAATCGGCGGCGAGGAGGTCGTACTGTAATGAATATACAAACAAAATCTGATACACCAACGGCAATTGTGTTTAACAAGAAAGGAAAAACGGCTTCCGACCTTAAACCTGAGTTCTTCCACAGATATTTCAGAGTGGTACATGCTCTGTTTGCCGTGCTTATGCTGATACAGCTTTTGCCCGATCAGCTTTCCACAGAAACATACGCTTCTTATGCGGTATGGTTTGCAGTCGGCGTTGAAGTGCTGACACTTGTTGTTTCGGCTTTCATCAAAAAGCCGGCAAGTCTGAATCTCTTTGTAGATATCGTTGCCTTTATCTACGGACTGCTGATTGCATGGACATTGGCAACGGCAAAATTCAATATTCTGAAAGCCTCCTTGTTCCCACCCCCGGGAAAGGTTTTCTGGCAGTTTATAGGCGACTATGACAAGATACTTACCAATATACAAAGCTCGGCAGGTATTATCCTGCAAGGTTATCTGTTAGCCATTGCGGTGGCTGTTCCCCTCGGTCTGTTCCTTGGATGGAGCGCAAGACTTGGCGGTGCTGCTACATACATCTCAAAATTTCTGGGTGCCATTCCACCCATTGTCTATATCCCCTACGGCATTGCTCTCCTTCCCACTTTCCGCAGTGTTTCGGTATTTGTTATCTTTCTTGCTACCTTCTGGCCGGTGTTGGGAGGAACAATGAGCGGTGTTATGAATTTGGAAAAAAAGACTATAGATTCCGCTAAGGTGCTGAATGTCGGAAAATTCACCATGCTGTTTTCGGTTATCCTGCCGGCATCTTTGCAGCAGATATTCATCGGCTGCAATCAGGGATTGACGGTATCGTTCGTTCTGCTGACCTCTGCCGAAATGGTCGGCGCACAGAGCGGTCTTGGCTATTACATAAAGAATTACTCTGATTTCGGTGACTATACAAGAACGATAATCGGTCTGATCGTTGTCGGAATCGTGATTGTATTCATCTCGTTTATATTTAACAGGATACAAAAATTCCTGCTTCGCTGGAAGCAGTGACGGAGGTGCAAGAATGGAAGAAATCATTTGGCACGGTCGGGGAGGACAGGGAGCTTTCACCGCCGCAAGACTTTTGGGGGAAGCCTATTCCCTCAGAGAAAACACCTTTGTTCTTGCTTTTCCGTCTTTTGGACCTGAACGAAGAGGCGCACCGATCAGAGCCTTTACAAAGCTCGATACAAAGCCTATCGGCAACCGAAGCGAAATAGCAAAGGCGGATTACAGCATCTTTCTTGACGATACCCTGTTTACCGAACAGGCATATCATGAATTGAAGCCTGACGGAAAAATACTTCTGAATACGAAAAAGAGCATTGCAGACGAAAGAGTTATTGCTGTTGACGGCGACAGCATTGCCGAAAACTATCTCGGTCTGCCCATCACGAATACGATACTGCTTGGTGCATTGGCTGCTGTTTCGGGGCTTATTTCGCTTGAAGAGCTGACAGAAGCCGTCAGGCAGACAATGCCAAAAAGACTGCACGAAAAAAACATTGCTGCTGTCAGGGCAGCTTATGAGGAGGCAGGAACATGAAGCCCTATCTCAGAGAAAAAATCCCCTCAGGCTTCGAGGACATACCCGATACTACCTCCTATGAAGCCGGTTATTTAGTGACAAAAAATGCAGGCTGGCGGAACGTGAGACCCGTAATAGACACGTCAAAATGTGTCGGCTGTCTGAATTGTTACCTTTACTGTCCGGACGGAGTGATTTTCAAAAAGGACGGTAAGGTTGACATAGATTATGATTTCTGCAAGGGCTGCGGTATCTGTCAAAAGACCTGTCAGCTCGGTGCAATCACAATGGAGGCGGAGAAGTAATGGCAAGACAATTTTTATCAGGCAATGAAGCCTTTGCTTACGGCGTGCGTCTTGCAAGACCTCATGTGATTTCTGCCTATCCGATAACGCCTCAGACGATCGTTGTTGAAAAGCTCTCGGAGTTTGTGGAGGACGGCAGTCTGAAAGCCGAATTTATCCATGTGGAAAGCGAACATTCGGCACTTTCCTGTGCAATGGGGGCATCGTCTGTAGGTGCAAGAGCCTTTACAGCGACTTCCTCACAAGGATTGCTGTATATGGCGGAATGTCTGCCCTATGCGGCAGGCGGCAGATTCCCTATTGTCATGATGAATGCCAACCGTTCAACGGCGCTTCCGTGGAACATCTACGGTGACCAGAGAGATTCCCTCTCCCAGCTTGACAGCGGATGGATACAGGCGTATGCCGAAAATGCGCAAGAGGCACTTGATCTTGCTCTGATGAGCTTTTACATAGCGGAACACAGGAACGTCAGCACACCATTTATGGCGAATCTTGACGGTTTTGTTCTTACCCATACATACGAGGTCGTTGATGTTCCTACAAAAGAACAGGCAGAAAAATTCCTGCCGCCGTTTGAAACGGAAAACAAGATGTCGTTTGAAGAGCCGAAAAACCTCGGTTTTTCCGCAGGACCTGACACGAATACATTTTTTAAATACAAGGAGCATACAGGGCTGCTGAATGTCAGGAATGCTGTAGATGAAGCCGAGAGAAAGTTTGAAAGCATTTTCGGAAGGCATTATTCCGGCCTTACTGAAAGCTATAAAACGGAGGACGCTGATTATATCCTTATCACCCTTGGAAGTATTTCCGGTCTTGTCCGTGAAATTGTGGATAAGCTGAGAGAACAGGGCGAAATGGTCGGTCTGCTGAGAATCAGATATATGCGCCCATTTCCGAATGAGGAAATTGCAGAAGCAGTTAAAAATGCGAAGGCCGCCGCCGTTCTTGAAAAGGATATTTCCTTTGGCAATGAGGGGGCAGTCTATACGAATGTCAATTCTGCCTTGCAGAAAGCAGGAATAGGTATTCCCACATCAAACTATATCGGCGGTCTGGGAGGAAAGAATATTTCTCCCGGGGAGATCGAGAGAATATTTGAGGAGCTGAAACAGCAGCAAACCGTTGTCAGATTCCTTGGAATCGAGGTGACATAAATGGCAGTTAATGCGAAAACACTGAATGAAACAGAATTTTTCTATGGCCATAAGGCTTGTGCCGGCTGCGGCGGCAGTCTGGCAGTCAGAATAGCGCTCAAAGTGCTTGGAGAGAGGTCAATAGCTGTTGTTCCGGCAGGCTGTATGTCGGCTGTAGGATTTAACTTTCCGCAGCTTTGTTTTGGCAACAACGCCATTATCTCCACCTTTGCCGGAACGGCATCTATGCTGACGGGCGTTGAGGCAGGACTCAGGGCACAGGGAATCACAGATTTCCATGCCGTAGGCTTTGCCGGTGACGGCGGAACGGCTGATATCGGCTTGCAGGCACTGTCAGGAGCGATAGACAGGAACGATGACATTCTTTATATCTGCTACGACAATGAAGCCTACATGAATACAGGCATACAGAAAAGCTCGCTGACACCCTTTGGTGCAAAAACGACCACGACGCCGGCAGGCAAAAACAGACACGGCAACCTGGGACAAAAGAAGAATATGTTTGAGATCGTGGCAGCTCACGGCATACCTTATGCGGCTACCGCCAGTGTTGGTTATATAAACGATTTCATGCGCAAGGTGGAAAAGGCAAGCAGGATTAAGGGAACAAAGTACATTCATGTGCTTGCCCCCTGTCCCACGGGGTGGGGAGTCAAGACAGATGAAACGGTTGAGATTGCCAAAGAGGTCGTTGACTGCGGCCTCTGGTATCTTGCTGAATATGAAAACGGTAGCTTTACGCTGAATCATGAACCAAAAGAGTTTTCAAGCGTTGAAGATTACCTCAGAAAGCAGAGCCGTTTCAGACATCTGTCTGACGAAGACATAGAGCTTATCAGGCATTCCCGTGATGCCAAATGGAAGTTTATACATAAAAATTTCAGATGAAAAAGGAGTCATAACAATGAGCAGAGATATTAACAGCAAATTCTGGGACGAGGAACTTGAAACCCTTCCCCGTGAGGAACTTGAAAAAAGACAGTTAGCAGATTTACAGGAGATTGTAAAATTTGCCTACGACAATGCACCTTATTACAAACGTTCCTTTGACGAAGCAGGCGTCAGGCCGGAGGATATCAAAACACTTAAGGATATTCAGAAGTTCCCGTTTATCAATAAAACTACGCAGAGAGATACACAAGGTGTCGGTTCATTCCTCGGTGAGCTGGCAGCAGTTCCGGAAGAAGATGTTGTCTTTATTTCCACATCATCAGGTTCAACAGGTGTTCCCACCATGAGCCCCTTTACCAAAAAGGATTTTGACGAATTTCAGGATACAGAAAGCCGCTGGTTCTGGCAGATCGGTATGCGCCCGAACGACAGATATGTTCATGCACTGAATTTTTCACTGTATGTCGGCGGTCCTGATGTTATCGGTGCTCAGAATTTAGGTGCACTGTGCATCTGGGGCGGCACTCTTCCCAGTGAAAGACTGCTGTTTGTTCTGAAAACCTACCAGCCGACAGTCATCTGGACTTCACCGTCATACGCATGGCAGCTTGGTGAAAAGGCACTCAAGAGCGGCATTGACCCTAAAAAAGACCTGAACATCAAGAAAATCATTGTTGCCGGAGAGCTTGGCGGCTCAATCGAAGCCACAAGAAAAGCCATAGAGGATATCTGGGGTGCAGAGGTCTATGACTTCTATGGACTGTCCGATATTTTCGGAGCCTGCGCCGCTATGTGCGAAGCAAAGGACGGACTCCACATCGCAGAAAACCATATTCTTGTTGAAACTATTGACATTCATACAGGTGAAATACTCGAACCCGGTCAGGTAGGCGAGCTTGTATTTACAACGCTCAGAAAGCACGCCCGTCCTCTTATCCGTTTCCGCACAGGCGACATCGGCCGTATCGATACAACAAAATGCTCCTGCGGCAGAACACACGGAAGAATACATATCCTTGGCAGAAAGGACGATATGTTCATTGTTTCGGCTGTTAATGTATTTCCGAGCGATATCGAAGCGGTTGTTCGTGAGCATAAAGGTATAACAGGCGAATATCTTATTCGTATCTTTGAAAAGGACTTCACCAACAAGTACGCAGTTGAGATAGAAAAGTCTGCCGACAATACCAAGTCTGATGATGAAGTAGCCAATGAGGTTTCGGCAGCACTCAAGGCACGTATCGGTGTCAAGCCGGCAAGAGTTATTGTGCATCCTGACGGTGGACTGAATACCCGTTCCGAGCATAAATCAAAGAGAGTCATTGACGAAAGAACACTTGAATACAGCATCTGATATTGCTATAATTAAAATCAGCACCGCACAAAGACAGCCTGACGCATTTGCACTATCTCTGTGCGGTGTTATCTTAGATATCACATAACGGAGGCAGATGTTATGCCAACACTTTCAAAAAGAACAGAAAATTTTACTGATTCGGTTATCCGCCGCATGACGCGCATTTCAAATCAATATGGTGCGGTCAATCTGTCACAAGGCTTTCCCGACTTTGAGCCGCCCCGTGAACTGCTTGACAGGTTGGCAGAGGTGACAAGAGAGGACTTCCACCAGTATTCAATTACATGGGGCGCACAGAATTTCCGTGAGGCACTGGCAGATAAACAGTCAAGGCTTATGGGCAGAAATATCGACCCCAACGGAGAAATCGTTGTTACCTGCGGCAGCACAGAAGCAATGATGGCTGCCATGATGACGGTAACGAATCCCGGCGATAAGGTGATTGTATTCTCTCCTTTCTATGAAAACTACGGCGCAGACACCATTCTTTCCGGCGCAGAACCGATATATGTGCCGCTTTATCCGCCTGAGTTCAATTTTGACCCCGATGAGTTAGAGACAGCTTTCAAACAAAAGCCCAAAGCACTGATACTTTGTAATCCGTCAAATCCCTGCGGAAAGGTATTCAGCTATGAGGAGCTTAAAACCATTGCCGACCTTGCGGAGAAATATGATACCTTTGTCATTACTGATGAGGTGTATGAACATATCGTTTATGAGCCGTATCAGCATACTTATTTTGCCTCTCTGCCGGGAATGTGGGAGAGAACCCTCTCCTGTTCTTCGCTGTCAAAGACCTATTCCATAACCGGCTGGCGTCTGGGATATATCATTGCGCCGAAGCATATTATTGAAGTTGCCAAAAAGGTGCATGATTTCCTGACCGTGGGGGCGGCAGCACCCTTGCAGGAGGCTGCTGTGACGGGACTGCGTTTCGGAGAGGATTATTACAAAGCCTTACAGGTAAAATATACCGAAAAGCGTGACCTGTTCCTGAAAGGTCTTGATGACATCGGTATTTCCCATACCGTACCGCAGGGAGCGTATTACATTCTTCTGGATATTTCGGAATTCGGCTATGCAAGCGATCTTGAATTCTGCGAAGTGCTTGCAAGAGATGTGGGAGTCGGTGCTGTGCCGGGCTCCAGCTTTTTCAGAGAGAATGTCAATCATCTTATCAGGCTGCACTTTGCCAAGAAAAACGAAACGCTTTATGAAGCTCTGAACAGATTGGAGCATATCCGAAAGAAAATAGCAAAGCGATAAATGTTGACCCCGTACTGTTTGATGGCAGTGCGGGGTCAATATATTTGTGTGTCGGGCATGACACTAATCTAACGGGTGAAAGTCCCGTCACGGGTAGTTACCGCCAAGTGTAGTGAACCGCAAGCTGTTTGCAGCAATGTAAACAGGGGAGGAAGCGGTGTAGCAAACCTTTTGAGCCTACGAACAGAAACTTGATATTAAGGCTAAATGGTGGATAAGGTTGCAAAACAAACCAAAGTCCAAAAGGTAAACGTAAAACCAAAGCAGTAAATCAAGAGGTTGTGGAGGGAAAGATTAGTGCCTTACCCCGAGAGACCCGTCCGGCGTGAAAACGTGCGAAAATACATCGGTGACGCTCTCCTTCAGAAGACCTATACGGTCAGCGTCCTTGACAAAAAGCGCAGCCGGAACGATGGTGTGATGCCGAAATACTACGTGGAAGGCTGCCACGAACCCATCATCGACAGGGAGACCTTCCTCCTGGTGCAGGAGAAAATCGCGAGGCGGTCATCTCTTTATAATGGCGGCAAAAAGCGTGTCTACAGTTCAAAGTACGCGCTTTTCGGCGGTGTGGTCTGCGGTCACTGCGGCGACATCTACAGGCGTGTCACCTGGTATGTCGGCGACACGAAGCCCGTGGAGTGGCGGTGCGTCAGCAGACTGACCCCCGGAGAGGAATGCGTCGGAAGAAGTGTGCCGGAGGAGAAACTGCATGCCGCCATTGCTTTAGCCGTGAACATGACCTATGCCAACAGGGACGACATCATTCCGGTGCTGAAGGAGAATATCGAGTCGGTTGTCGGCACTGATGTTGATGAGGAGATCGAGGTCGTTGACAATATGATCCGCAAGAGCCAGATGGACCTTCTCGATGCCGGCAAGGATGAAGCCCGTATACAGGAGATTGGAGAAAGGATAGTATCCCTCCGCGAAAGGCGGCAGAACGTACTCACGCAGGCTGCACTCCGTAAAGACGAAATCGACAGGATCAAGGCCATGATTGCCTTCATCGAGGAACAGACCGGCGAGGCGGAATACAGTGAGGCGCTCGTCCGCAGTATGATAGAAAAGGTCACCATCCACGATGACAAAATCGCAGTAGAGTTCAAATCCGCCCTTGCGATAGACGTGGAAGCATAAAACATAGAACAGCATGAGGCGCTTGGAGTATATCCGGGCGTCTTTTTTGATGTATGTATTGAAAACTTCATAAACTTGTGGTATAATGAATTATCTTGTAAGTGCAATCGTATTTCACCGAAAGCGAGGTGCGTTATGGTAAAGAATGATTTTGATATAGATGTAAAGGTCAAATGTCTGGAAGAGCGCATAACCCAGGCGCAGCTTGCCAAGATGGTAGGGACTTCCGCTCCGTACATCAGCAGGCTCATAAACAAGAAGGACGGCATCGTGAACAAGGTATTCGTGGACATGCTTGAAAAGCTGGGCTACGATATCCAGATCACGTATGTGAAGAAAGAAACAGATTGACAAATCGGGATTTGTGAGGAACAGATATGAAAACAATATATCTGATCGGCGGTACAATGGGCGTCGGTAAAACGACGGTAAGTCAGCAGCTGAAAAAGGAGTTGCCGAACAGTGTTTTTCTTGACGGCGATTGGTGTTGGGATGCCGATCCGTTTCAGGTAACAGAAGAAACAAAAGCCATGGTCATGCG
>Ga0256405_10003272_pt1 | contig 34006 bp, 32 predicted proteins | sample RumenRJG_02DNA_FD_189096 | JGI IMG/M metagenome (GOLD analysis project Ga0256405, IMG submission 189096) | Bovine rumen microbial communities from Lethbridge, Alberta, Canada - RJG_02 | ecosystem: Host-associated > Mammals > Digestive system > Stomach > Rumen | place: Canada: Alberta...
TGAAACAAAATAAAAGAGTGATATCATTAAACATCGGTTATCCTTCTGTTAACTCTTTGTAAGATAACCGATTCCTCCCCTTTTTTTAACCCTCTTCTAATCCATTAGATCTATTGCGAAAGTGATTTTTATGATTCAACAAACTCTGATAGCCAGACGTTTTGAAATATCGCCTTCGACTTTTGCAATAACTCTATTATTCGCGTTTATGAATTTTAACGAAAAATTCTTGTTAAGAAAAAGATCTCTTATCGAATCTGTGTTCAGCGTGCTAAAACGAAATGGATTAGAACATTCGCGACATCGATCTATTTATGGCTTTATTTTGCATATACTTGGATCTTTGATAGCTTATCAAGGCTTAATCCTAAAAAGCCAAAAATTTCAAGAGGTTATGCCCTGCCTAATCCATAATTCGCGTAATGAGATACAATATAATTATCCTAATACAATATTTAAAATTATCACCCAAATGAATAAGCAATTACATTTAACTTCAACAATCCAATATCATCATATCATCTACAAAAACCTATCCCGCGACTCCAAATAAGAAATATATTATCGGACGAAGTGTTTGTTCCTCCACCGAATAATTTTGCGACAAATGCACTTGAAAAAGTATACTTTAAAACAACTGTAACGACAAAAGAAGTATTTCTTAAAAAAAACGTATCAGCCATTTCACCAACCTGACCAAGCTCCGGTCTTTTGTAGTTGTTCAATAGAATTTGATTTGAATTTTGATTATCTTGTTGATTTATTGAGCTTTTTAATATGATATTCGACGAGGTTGAAGCCTCAGATACAGGCCAATAAACTGGTATATTACTTTTATTAATGTATAATTCATTTGCATCTTTAAAAACAGTAAAATAATAAGATATATCTTTTTCATCAATATAATTAGGTTTGTATTTTTTTATGATACCGTCGAAGTTTAGCAATGACTGCCCTACTCCATTTAAACCGTTTGTCGACGTTGTACTTCTAGTTAGCATAAAACTTATACAAAATTCTTGAGCGATAGAATCAATTGCTGTTTGCACTGTTTTCAATCGCCATACTTCAATCAAGAAAAAAAGCAAATAAACAACAATTGGAAGAGTAATTGTAAACTCCAAAACCGTTGCCCCATTGTGATTTTTGGAAAACAAAAAAATTTTTTTCAAAAAGCTTTTCATATATCCTCGTTGGATTGAGTGTATCCAACAATATTTAACATAAAGTTAATGCCATATTATTTTATAAACAAAAAAACTCCCCTTTGCAGAGGAGTTTTTATATAACAATAACTTGTCAACAATAATTAGAACAAGTTGAATGCGCGGCTGATACCTGCACGAACTTTCCAACCTTGATTGACCTTGTCATTTCCATATTTCTGACGGAATTGATATCCACCTTCGATATTAGCAACCCAATTTCCGAAAGCTCTCGCAACACCAAGATATACTACAGGAACAATTTTTACAGTTTTATGATCGGCCTCACCTTTTTCCATAATTTTTGCTGTTGGACGTGCGATACCTGCTTTAGCATAGAACATATTGTTGCAATATATATAACCAGCTTTCAATGTTAATTCTGGTGTAAACATTTGAGTTTTTACTTTAATGCCATTTTTTGTTCCGTCATTCAACTCAACATCTTTTGTCTTGGATTGAGCAAATTCCATCAACATTTCACCAGCGACATAGAACTTACCATTGAATGTTTTTCCGTATCCAAAGAAGATATCTCCAGCAAAACGATTTACTTTCATATCTTTCACATCTTTACCAGTGTGCTTCAAAAAGTTTCCACCAATACCTGCACCAACAAATAATCCGTCGAATGCGTTTACTTCTGTTGCTGCAACATCTTGCTCAACAACAGCCTCTTCTGCCATTGCATTCAAAGCAAAAGCAGATAATGCTAACATTGCTATTTTCTTCATTTTAAAAAATCCTTAACCAAACTGAACTTAATGTATCACAAAATTTTATAAACAAAAAATTTAATATGCGTTACCTGCTATGGTGTAACATAAATGTCACACAACATCAAACGAGAATCCAGCATCATAATGAATTGTCAAAATAGGATACTGCCATCACGCCCCAGCTAGAGCGTTAAGCTAATCTCCTAGTCGTAGTTCATGACTTATTATTGAGGATGGAGATTACGTCGACCTTCGATCTGACTTTGCCGCTCTTACGAGTACGCAATGACGACAGTCCAAAAGCAGCAATGACGGTCGTTGAAATGAAACAAAAATCACTACAACGAATTTATCTTCGATTTTCAAAATAATCCAACGCTCCCTGTAGGATATATACAGCGGCAATTTTATCTACATATTGTTTGCGACGTTTTCGCGATACATTTGCTGCTATCAAAACAGAATCAACAACACGAGTTGAAAACCTCTCATCCCATTTTACGATTGGCACCGAAGTTTGAGTCTCCAATTCTTCTATGAAATTTTGAACCTTTTCGCATTGGCTCCCTGCTATGCCATTCATCTGTATTGGCCATCCAACGACGAACAAACCAACCTTATAAGAAGATAAAATTTCTAAAAGTTTTTGGACATCACTTCCCTTCCTAATTAATGTAGTTACGCCTGATGCTATTTTTAAGCGAGCATCAGAGACTGATATACCAATAGTTTTATCTCCGACATCAAGTCCAACCATAATAGATTTTTCACTTAACAATCGTTCAAAATTTATTTCAAATAATTCTAAAATCATATAATTCCGTTAATCTTTTATTATATAAATCATTGTACACTAGTTTTTGTTGGTAATATAGGAGTTATATGATGTTATCGAGACAATCTTTAGATATATTATTCGACTTAACAGAGATCAAACTAAACGCTATCATCGTACAAGATAAAGAGGATCTCAGAGAGTTCAATAAACTGAAAAATTGCAGGAGAGAATTACTCGAAACCATAAACGAATATACATCTAGACACCGACGGGCTAACGTCGCACATTAGCCAAATTTGTATTTATTGCCTTCTGCGATAATTACAAACAGCTTGGATATCTGTTGCAAAAGCCTCTATAATTATTCTTACAACAGTTATCCGGGCTACAGTCTACAGCAAAGTTTGTGAGCTCGCAAACAGCCTGGATGTTTGACTTAGTCCATCTAATAACAGAAACATCAATCGATCACTCTTTTTCTCGTGCAAAATCAATAAGATACGGACAAATAGTTATCTCCGCCCAATCAAGGCATAGTTAAAACAGAAAAATCGTTTAAAACGTGAATTATGGATTAGACATAGCATAACCTCTTGAAAGTTTTGTTTTTTTAGGATTAAGTTGATTAGCTATCAAAGATCCAAATATATGCAAAATAAGGCCATAAATAGATCGATATCGCGAATGCTCTAATCCATAATTCGCGCTCAATGATGTTTGTGGGTATTTGTATCAAGCTGAGCAGCGAAAAATTGTGAAACTGCTTGTAAATTCAGTCCAGATACAAAACCATGGTCTGAAGTTGAATTTAAATCTCGATGGCTTAAATCGCCTGTTAATTGAACTGTCTTAAGCGAAGGGAAAGCATGAAAGCATTGCAGCAGGAAGTAGTTATTCCGATCAAAATTTGTAAGGAAAAATCAGGCAGTCACACGTATTTCATGAATCCGAAAGATTACTACGTAGTAACTCCGCTGTCGAAACTGCTTGCGAAAGCGTACATCATGGACAAACGCCTGAAGCAAAATCCTGATCTGACGTTTCGTGAGTTTTGCAAGCTGAATAGCATCACACCTCGATATCTGAGTGGCATTTTGCAACTAAACAACCTCTCTCCGAGGCTAAAGCGCATGATTATGGACGGATATCAGCCAAAAGATATATCAATTCAAGACATTATCGCCAGAAACGTGCCTGTGCTGTGGAAGGAACAGGAAGAGTGGCTCTTTAGTAAAAACTTACATAACCCACAATTACATTTAGTTAGCTCACCCAAAAATAGAAACGACCTAAATTTCAAGGTCTTTCTGGAAACATAGTCCCATAAAACAGATTGGCCCCATCAAATTGAAAACCCAGTTTAATTCGTTGCACAACAAACCTATTATCAACCAATTCTCTACCATTATACCATGAAGACATCGGACTGCTGGCATCCAACTCGGCTTTCATTATTACATTGGCCGGATTATGCTGATAAAACAAATTGATAGATGGATCTGCATGTGGTCCATTGCTCGACAGTGTTCCATTATTTAGTATATCTTCGAACAAAGCTCTCGCTATCCCCATTGCTGCTACACGCGTGCTGGCAAATATACTTCTCACATACAAAACATGATTTTCTAACTGTTGCAAGACAACATCTAGATAGGAGAGGTCTATCCCTCTTAATTGCTGTAGTCTGACTAAATCTAACTTGCCTGCAGTATTTGCTCTGGCTATATCTCTGCAAGCTTGGGCATATCCTGCCAAATTTGCCAACATTCTCTGTAAATTTCCGGAAACAGAGTTCATAACAACTCCTGTATCAGAAGCATCTGCGTTACGAAACGTATCAGTAGTCGCCAGCAATTTTTCTATAATTGCCAATTTACTTGCTATAGCAATACCTAACTCATCTATCTTATTTGCTGTTACACCAATTGGGGCAATTTTCGCTTTGACTTTGTCTATAATAGCTGCCTGTTTGGTAGTGTCGGCTTTCTCAACACCATCTAATATCCTTCGTATCGAAGTTATCTGGCTGCTAATATCCATGTATACTGGCTTTATGTTCGCCTCTAAAATCTCTCGACACCATAAACAGAGTGCCCCCTGCCTCACGATTCTCCTTTCAACATCAAACTGTCCTGACGCCAAAACAAATTCTGATTGCAACAATTTCATATCTCCACCAGGTGGATTACCTGAATACCTAGCGTAAGAATCTACACCTAATCCCAAATGCTGTTCAGCTATGTGACTATAAAACTCATCTTTTCTTGTCTGCTCGTTTGTACTTGAAACACTATTGCAGTAAAGTACTTTTGTCGCCACTATATTATCTGCAACCGTATCGACATTAAGTGGAAATACCCCCCTAAAAGATAAGAAGTATACTATTATAAAGATGCGAAATATACTACTCATCTTAGTTCCTCGATAATCTCTCTAATGCCCTTAACGTACTTCTTAGCTTTCATTTTTAAATCTGAATCCACAACTTGAAGATATGTCTCGACGGCAAAATTATTCCATCTATCTGAAAACGCTAACAAAGAGCTAACAACTTTTACAACCTCAAATATGTTTACTCTAGCTACTAACCTGATGGCTTTAATAAAGTCAACCACCGTTTTAAAATCTTGCTTTCTGAAATCTTTAAGACCTGAAAACGCGATGTCAGGAGTCGTTGCAAGAATTTCAGATATACCACCAGTGGTATACAATAATTTCTCTGGTATAATCATCGGAGAAGGGCTAAATTCTATATCTTCATAAGTCGATATACCAAACTTTTCGACTTGTGACTGTTGGAAGTTTCGATCCAAGCGACCTATATAATCTGAAATTTCCAACCGATCATCTTTTGTAAGTAGTGGCAATATACCTTCAATTAACATTTGGAATCGATTTCTTCTTTTTGTTAGAACAGCATCATCTAGGGATTCTGTAGCTGGCGAGGGAATTATAGCACTAAGATCACATGAATCGTCACAAGCGGCAATTGCCGCTAACCTATCAATAACACCTCTCATCACGTATTGCCTCAAAAAATTGTCTTTTATCACTATAGGAGATGCAATACGCTTTTTTATAAAATCCAAAACGACATTCCGATCAAGAGATGTCACTTCTGTCATTGAGCTTTTTCTTGTAGATGTCAGTATCACCTCCTGCGCATCAGTATCACCTTCTTCGGCCGCTTCCAATAGAAACACGGCAGCTTTTGAAATAACAACTGGAGAAGGGATTATTTCTCCACTGTGAGCCATTAACATTGACTGAATAAATTTACACCGCGCGACCAATAAATTTTGGTGCATAGCTACAAACGTCCGTTGTTTCTCAATAACACTGTTTTTTAACTGAAAAACTCTATCAGGTGATATATTCTCCTTTGATATATTTACCTCAGATATTATTGCGCTCAAGTCGGACGCTCCTGTGAAATCATACTTGAACTCCGAAAGCATTCCGTTACTAGTTTCACAAACTCCCATCATAACTACAGTCATAAATAATAAATTCTTCATAACCGCCTCCATTAGCTTATATACAGCTGTAGTATATACAGAATAATAAAGCATTTCAAGTAATTAATAACCTCGCTAATAGATAATCCTACTTGATTCGTATATCCCAAAATAAAAACAGAAGTCGAACGGTATAAGGAGTAAAAAAGATCGAGTAACTCGGTATAATATTTATATTTTATTGTTTTAAATAGGAGTTACTCGATGATGAAATTATACACCCAAAAACCAAAGAAATACAAGCAATTACAACCAGAAGAAAGAGGCCAGATTGAAGCATATTACAAAATGGGTATGTCGATATCTGGAATTGCACGAATGCTAAATCGTTCAAAATCAACGATTTCTTGTGAAATTCGCAGAGGCAAGCATCGGAGAAAATATATCGCACGTATTGCTCAAAATAGGTCAGAAAAGCGACGTAAAGAATCTCATAAACACAACAAGTGGTCCGATTATAAGTTATTGAAATTTATCGAATATCATCTAAAAATTGAAAAAATGTCGCCAGAAATTATATCCAATATATTAAAAGAGCGGTTTGGCATAAAATTTTCACACACCAGTATTTATAATTTAATCAACAAGCATCGCCCCGAGTGGAATAAGTTTTTGATTTATCGAGGAAAAAGAAGGAAAAAGCACTACAATAAAGCAGGTGTTAATGCGATACCAAATCGAGTTGATATATCGCAACGTCCGTCAGAAGTGAATTTAAGGAATGAAGAGGGACATTACGAAGCTGATACGGTATTGTCATCTAAGGGCGGGAAAGCCTGTCTAGCAGTGTTTGTAGAGCGAAAAACGAGAATGTGTTTTTTGCAAAAAATAAAAGATAAAAGTGCCGGAGAAATGCTGTCAGCGACGATGAAAGTTTTCCGAGATTCCAAAGAGTTTGGACCGCTGAAAGTGCTGAGTATCACGTATGATAACGGCACAGAGAACGCCAATCACGAGCTTGTGAATAGGATGTTAAATTGCAAAAGTTTCTTTTGTGCACCGTATCACAGCTGGGAAAAAGGACAAGCAGCAATAACCCAGAAAAAACAGCTCCATTCAAAGAATTTATTTCTATTGATTAAATAAAAAATAGCTCAGTATGTGTAGCACATAAGTTACACATACTGATTATTTATTATTTTTCATTCAGTCGTTTTTAATTAATAGAGTTATTGCGATTGTATCTTTCCGCAATGTGAATAATAGGAACCATTATATCGATCTAAAATTTTGTCGATATGGCTTTTGCTCGTTGAGTTGATGAGCCTCTACCAAATTATAAAAAAAACAATTATAATCAGTGTAAAATAGGAGAGTATTATGAGATTTTTTTTAGTGCGTATTTGCATGTTGTTATTTGCGTTTGATGTGTTTGTTCCAAATCAGAATATGGTTTATTGCGAGGAACAATCCCCTGCGTATATCTTTGTAAACGACATGGGGAAAGAAGTTCTTGATGTTTTGAAAAATAATTCCAGTGAAAAAGAACGTTGTTCAAAATTGTTAGAAAAATTAAAAAACAAGGTTAATTTCGAACAATTAGCGAAAGCCAGTCTTACCAAGAAACATTATGAAAAAGTTTTAAAAAAAGAACATAACTTCTTGAAATATTTTGAAAATATGGCTGTGAAGTATGTCGTATCTCTCATGCAAAAATATGATTCGAAAAATGTAAAATTTGAAGTCGTTTCTCGTGTTCAAAAAAGCGGGAAGAATTATAGAGTGGCTTCGCGAATTATCGTAAATGAAACATTTAATGTAAATTGGATTGTTTCTAGCGATATGAAAATAGTTGATATTGTCGCTGAAGGAGTTTCGTTAAAAGGAATTTTAAAAACTCAAGTATATGATGTCATAAAAAGAAACGGTGAAGTTAAATTTCTTAAAGAATTCGTTGAAAAATATAAGGATTTATAATAATGAAAGTTGACTTAAAAATTCTAGATTCTGCAAATGATTTGGAGATTCCACAATATGCCACAAATGGCAGTGCTGGAGTTGATTTGCGTGCGGCAATTTCGTCAGATGTAACAGTTGCTCCCGGTGATAGAGTATTAATTCAAACTGGGATACAAATTGCGTTGCCAGTTGGGTACGAGGGACAAATCCGTCCACGTTCTGGATTGGCATTAAATTATGGTGTAACGGTCTTAAATACGCCGGGCACTGTTGATAGTGATTATCGCGGAGAATTAAAGGTGTTGATTATTAATTTAGGACGTGAGCCTTTTGTCGTTACACGTGGTATGCGTATAGCTCAATTGGTGATATCTAAATTTGAACAAGCAGAATGGAATATAGTAAAATCTTTAGATGAAACGTCTAGAGGAACCAATGGATATGGATCAACAGGAATAAAATAGGAGTGTTTATGTATATGAATTGTAAAAAAATTTTTTTGATAACTATGATGGGTTTGCTTTCTTCTTGCGCTCATCAAAAGGATGATTTTAATAATCGTTCGCCAGAAAGTATTTATAAAGAAGGTATGAAATTATTAAAATCAGAGAGTTTTACTGATGCTGCGTCTGAATTTAAAGATATCGAAATGTTATTCCCGTATTCAGCAAAAGCCGTAGATGGTCAAATAATGGCAGCTTATGCTTATTACAAAGCTAAAAGCTATTCCGATGCCTTGCGTGAATTAGATGTGTTTGAAAAGTATCATCCAGCACATGAATATATTCCTTATGCAATGTATTTGTGTGCAATGTGTTTGTTTATGCAAATTGGAGCGATTGGACGTGATTCAAAAATGGCAATGGATGCAAAAGTTGCGTTTACAAAATTGGTGAACAGATTTCCTGAATCTAAATATCGTGATGATTGTATAAAAAAAGTTTTGTTGTTGGATAATTTGCTAGCGGCTCATGAAATGTCTATCGCTAGATTTTATCAGAAAAACAAAAGTGCATTGTCTGCTATAGGTCGTTACAATCACGTTTTAATCGCATATCCAAATAGCAGTTATGCTGCGGAAGCTCATTTTAGAATTATCGAATGTTGCTTTGTCTTAGGTTTAATTGATGAAGCTCAAAGTGCGTTCGCTTCATTAAAAGAGAAATTTGAAAAAGATGTATGGTGTGCGAAAGCTGAAAAATTAATTGAAAGTAATAAATAATAAATTTAGGTTTTGTTAAGGAGTTTGTGTTATGAATAATACTGTGAGAGTTGAAAAGAAAGAATTTTCGTTAGAGGATATTGTGACGTATTCAAACATAGAAATTACACATGCAAATGACAATAAAACTCCTCGTGGTAAAATAATTGGTAAGATTATTTTCTGGGGATGCATTTTAGCATTGTGTGGAATATTGGCGTTTTATTAATTTGTTAAGGTCGTATTGTGAGCGGTTTTTTGGTTGCAATTTCAGGGCCTTCAGCAGTTGGTAAAACTTCGGTTGCGACAGAAATATTAAATCGACGTGCGGATTTGTTCGAACGTGTTGTTACTTGTACTACTCGCACACCACGTGGAACAGAAAAGCATGGCGTTGATTATTATTTTATGTCTGAACAGGAATTTTTAACAAGAAAATCCGATGAGGAATTTCTTGAGGATTCGCACGTTTATCATAATTATTATGGCGTACTAAAATCGACTGTTGACGATATTATTTCAAGAGATAAGGATGCCTTATTGGTTATAAATTGGGAAGGTTATCTGAAAATAAAAAGCAAAATAAATCAAGATGTGGTTGGCGTTTTTTTACTTCCTCCAACAATTGAAACACTGGAAGAACGAATTCGTGGACGGGGTCATGATTCTGAAGAAGTTATACAAAAACGTCTTAAAATGAATGAAGACGATATGTTGCATGCATCTGAGTTTGATTATGAAATTGTTAATTATGACATAATAGATACTGCGAACGAAATAACACAACTGTTTGATAATATTAAGAAAAATGAAACCATTTAAAGTACTTTTCTTTGTCGTTTCAATTTTATGTGTCAATGTGTTTTCTGATGAGCAAGGTATAAAAGTACTTCGAGATACTGAAATCGAAGAAATCTTAACAGACATGGCGCAGAAAATATTTGACGTAGCTAAATTAAGACTTAAGCCTCATGTTTATGTTATAAATTCGTCTGAAATAGATGCTTTTACAATTGGTAATGGATATATTTTTATTACATCTGGTTTGTTGTTAAAGTATAGCAATCCGTTGCATATTATGGCGATTATATGCCATGAAACAGGTCATATAGCAGCAAAACATGTCGAACGAAAAATCGCGGAAATAAAAGCAAGTTCACGTCGATTTGGAGTTGCTGCTATTGCTAGTGTTTTAGCAGGAGCATTAACGGGCTCAGCGGATGCTATGGGCGTATTGCTTGGCTATATGATGGCTGATGAGCGTTTTTATTTGCGATTTTCAAGAGCCGAAGAATTTGCTGCTGATATTTTGGCAGCTAAGTATTTGGAAAAGTTGAGATATAGTTCTGATTTGTTGATAGAATCTTTTGCTGTTTTTCATCGCATGGATTTATTAAACAATTCTGGAAATATTCCAATATATGTTAGCACTCATCCGAAAATTGATGATAGAATAAGAAACCTAAGTAAAAATAGAACATTCAAGCATTATTCAGATCCAAAATTACAACAAAAATATCAACATGTTATTGCAAAAATAAAAGCATATATCGGAGTTGGAAATCCAGAATATTTATATGATGATACGTATACGAAAATAATTTATTTATACAAAATTGGTCGTGTTGATGAAGCGGTTTCCGATTTGAAAAAACTAATAAAATTAAATAATGACAACTTTTATTATAAAGAAACCCTTGCACAAATTTTACACGAAATCGGAAAATTAGAAAACGCCGTTGAGGTGTATAAGCAAATATACTCAAACAAAGTAAATAGTCTGATAAAAATAGACTATGCAAGTACGTTAATAGATTTAGCGGTAAAAAATTCTAAATTATATAGCGGTAATTTAAAAATGGCGTTAGATATGCTCGCACCATTACAGTATGAAATTCAAATAGATAGCGATGTGTTCAGATTGCTTGGTAAAATTTATGGCTTGCAAAAAAATGAAGGAATGTCCAGTTATTTTATCGCTCGCGAACAAATGATATTAGGAAATTACACTGTTGCGTTTAAGTTATTTAGAAAAAGTATAAAGTTACTTCCAAAAAATACTCCTGCTTATAAAATGGCTAAGTATTTGATGCAATTGATAAAAGACCATAGAGTATAGGGAGGCTTACGCACCATCTTCACGAAGAAATGACAAATCTCAAACGTTATGATTTTCATCATACACAAATATAAACACACCGCACATTAACACAAAAAGCGTGATGGCAAATTTTAAAACATTAAAACGCCACCACGATTTCTATTATGGATAAATTCATTTACCTTATATTTGTGTGATTATTTTCCCATATAAATTCTGCTTTTACATTCTGTAATTCTTCAATAAAATTATTAAAATCAGATTTCCAAGTTGGATTGCCTTCCCAATGAGGGTTCGTGACATTTTTTACTGAAGAAAATGATGCAATACCGTATGTGTTCAAAGCCTCTATTAGCCCTACAATACGTGCAACTATCGAATATAAAAATGTTCCAAAATCTTTATGATTTACGGGTGTCGCACCATTTACAAACAACGCATTAAAATTATTTCCTCTCGGTGTAGGTGCTGTAAATCCTTCTCTTGTGTGTTCATACAAACTATTTAAGAATTTATTTATTTGCATCTCCAATATTTGATTACACTTATTATAATCAACATCTTCATAAGAATTTTTATCTTTTTGAGTGGTATCAGCATCAACGTACTCTCCCAATTGATACGTAACAATTGATAATACCACATTTAAAAACACTCTATATTTATCACATATATATGTTTTTTCATTATCATTTAATTTTAAAGCTTCTGATACTGATTTTGTTTCTTTGTTTTTCGTTATTGGATTTAATTTTAATTGAGGAACAACTACAGGAGCAGATTTTGTAGCACTATTATTTTGAGTTAATTTTTTATTCACAGCATTTGTTTGTCTCGAAAGAGCGGGACTTTGGTTCGTTGCTCTTTTATTTACATAATTCATAATTGATTTTGGGGCATTCCCATACATATCTTTTCCATCTTTTATGTATATCGATTGTCTGCGAGTTTTACCAATCAGATTGATTCCATTTGATCTATCTTTATTGATATACAACGATGGTAAGTGAGACTCTTCAGTTTCCAAATTTGGTTCACCAAAAACGATATTATTACACCCTCCAAAAAATATAGCTATGCAGATTATTCTATACAAATTTTTATACATTAATGTCTCCTTTGTTTTGACATTTTTATTTTAAGAAAAACTTGTTAAAATTTTGTTAAAACATTGGTCTTTTTGTGCAGTATGTTGCAAAACGCATTAGATTGCCTATATGTGTTTCATATAGAACACAAATGCTTTATTTTTCATGCAGATAGCATCCTTCTTTATCGCTATGCCATAGCATTTTCATATCATCATATTTTTTGTTCGTAAATATTAAAATTGAACTTAATTTAGGAATATCAGTTAGTTGATTTACTTTATGATAAATTTGCTCATCGTTGCAATATTGAATTAAATTACACAAAACACAAATATCATTATCGACACAATACACGGGTTTATTTTTATACTGTCCTAATAACGTCTTTAAAGTTGATAACTCTTTGTATAAATAAGGTATTTTTGTTTTAAATCCACAAAGTACTAACATTAAGATAATACAGCAAGAACAAAGTTGAATTTTTCTCCATCTTCGAATAGAAACAATAAAACACATTGATATCAAAGCAATTAAAGGGAAGACTGCAGAAATATAACGCAAATCTTTCCAGTTAGCTAAAAACATATTACCGATAGACCAAACTAGACTTATACTTACTATCCCAAGCGTAATAATTATATTTTTATTCAAAACAATAATATGACGAAAAATTAAAAACGGCACAATTATCATTGTTAAGAAAAACGCAATTATAACAATATGATAGCTAAATAAATATTCATTTAATAATCGATATGTATTACATATTGCATTCCAAATATTGTTAAAAATTTCAATTGAAAACAATGCTCTATACCCTTCACCAGCTCTTCCACACGAAAATCCGCAGAAAAAATTTGTGTACAACAACTGAGAAAGAAAAAGAGAAAAAATAAAGGCAAATATAATGATTTTGACGCTATTTTTACCGTGATATAAAAGCAAAATTCCATACGACATAAGAACATAAGTCGCAGCAAAATATCCACTTAACAAAGTTAACGCTGTCACAATACTCAACAAAATCAATCTGTTATTATTAATCCCATTGTATAAAATTTTTACAACAAAATATGTAAACGTAATCAAGCAAGTTTCCTGCAATTGATACGTTCGTAATAACAATGAATTAGAAATTGCACCAACATTGCAAAAAGCAAATAACATACATATTGTTTGTGGCAACCAATCATCTTTAAAAAGCAACTGTAACATTTTGAAAAAAAACAAAAATGAAATTAAAAACAGTATAATATTTAACAAACATCCTCGCCAAATAGTTTGTTTTAAATCAAAAGACGAAACACCAACAAAACATAATCTCAACAATGAATAATATAAATTTGTATGCGGTCTATCTCTGTTATCAGCATGCAGTTTTTTGATGTCGGATACGGCTTGCGTCAACGAAGCATCATTCCAAAAACAACGTTCTTTCACATCGCTCCCAGATCCAGATATCCACGGAGCGTGCCATTGTGGAGAATATCGCGAAATCATAATCGACATAACTTCATCTATATGAAGCCCTTCTTTTTGATTGATGTAATTTATCCTTACACCTATCGCAATAATCAACACCATTATTATAGAAATGATATGAATTAATTTTCTTTGAAAATCATTCAATCGAATTGAACTAAGCATACGGCAACACAACTCTCATATATGCACATTTAGCATCACGAGCTAATGCTTTTCTTTCGTATTTTGTTCCAACGAAGCATGCTGGACGTTCGAAGATTTTGTCCTCCTTAAATATCGCATTTATCTCATGCAAATGATTGAGAATATCTTCTCTATAATCCTCATGATCCGTTGCAATCATAACACAACTACATGGCTTGATTTTTTTACGAGCAATTTTTAGAAAATCAACTGAGATTAATCGACGTTTATAATGTCGCTTTTTTCGCCAAGGATCAGGAAATAAAATATACATACGATTTAAAGAATTGTCTTCAAGCATATTTAATAATTCTCGTGCATCGCCTTTATAAATCCGAACATTTTTCAACTGATTATTTTTTATTCCACTTAATGCCGTAACAACGCCGTTTTCAAATGGCTCACATCCGATGAAACCAATGTTAGGATTTCGCTTTGCCATTTCAATTAAATGCTCACCGTTACCAAAACCAATTTCAAAAGAAATCATATCAAAATGCTGACTAAAAAATTTTCTTGGATCAACTTTTTCTTCAGGTAAAGTTATGCCATAGATAGGATACAAATTCTGTAAATTATCTGATTGTGCTTGACTAAGACTATGTGAGCGAGTACGTCCATAAGTGCGAATTACATAATTTTCCATATTTCCTCAATAAAATTTCATTTCATACATCAATAGCATATTGGAAAAAATACAGTTGCATTTTAAACTACTGTCAGGAATTTTAAAAGGTGTTTTATGAAAATCAGTGCCAACGAATTAAGAATCGGTATGCTTATCGAGCACAACGGCAAATTATGGACAGTCACAAAACTTCAACACATTAAACCTGGGAAAGGTGGAGCCTTCATGCAAACAGAAATGAAGGATATAAAAGTTGGAACAAAATTAAATGAACGTTTTAGATCTGAAGCATCTATTGAACAAGTTAGGCTTGACGAAAAAGAATGCCAATTGTTGTATCGTGAAGGCGACACTTATACATTCATGGATACAGCCACATACGAACAATTTCAATTAGATAAAGCAACTATTGGGGAAAATGCAAATTATTTACAGGATAACATGTCTGTAACAATCACCAGTTATGAAGGTGAAATAATAGGTATAGTCATTCCTAACACAGTTATTATGGAAGTAATTGAAGCAGATGCAGTTGTAAAAAAACAAACAGCAACGGCGTCTTATAAGCCTGCTTTACTTGAGAATGGTCTCAGAATTTTAGTCCCGCCACATATTGAAGCTGGAATGAAAATCGTTGTAAACACACAAGATGGCTCATACGTCGAAAGAGCTAAATAAATCAGACAATTTAGCGAGGCGGTGTAAAAACCGTCATCGCGACACTCCAATCAATTTTAATTTATCAATCACGCCACCAAAAAACACAAAAAAATTTCAAAAATTAACCTTTCTTCAAAACTTTATATTGCACAATGTCGTAGTTGTAATGGGTTATGTATTATGAGTTTTATAAGTAATGCTGTAAGGTTGATACGTCGCAAGAGCGATAAAAACCAAATAAAAGAACAAAATAATGTCGTTGAAAATTCTACCGAATTGGATTTTTCATTGCGAAATTATGCCAAAGAATCTTTTTCTGTTTTAATAAAAAAACCGCTTTCAGCGTGCATGCTAAAAATAATGAAAATAACAACTTTTATTATTACTGGAATTATATCTGGTGGATTGTTAGCGTGTATTACTTGTTTGATTTTATTGCAATTTGGTTCGATTGAAAATACTGTTATTACGAGTTTCATTTCTGATAAAATTGATAAAGTATTTCCAGATGCTGAATTACAAATTAAAAATGCAAGCTTTGCCTGGAATTCAGAATCTAAATCTTTCGAAATTGGTATAAACAAAATGAGAATAAATGATTTCCTCATTCCTCATGTGTCGATACAACCGGATTATTTGGAATCTATAAAAGCTCAAAATTTAGTTGCCAAAAATATATCGATTACTAATCCAAAAATTTCTTTAGATATAAAAGATGATTTAGATAAGATTGCTATTAATCCAAATTTTGGAATAAAGAGCAACAAAAAATCAACTTTTATTCCACTTAATGAAATCAATGATTTCAAACAGGTAATTAGCCCAAACACAACTATAAAATTTATAAATGCAGACATTTTATTGTCTCACAATCACGATTCCGTTTCGTTTAAAAACGCATATTATGAATGTAATGCAAATTCATTAATGCCTAATATTTTTGCGTCATCAATTACATTAGAGGGACAAAAATATTCATCTAATTTTGCTTTAAACAAAACAACAGATAACGTTTATAAATTAAAAATAAATTCCCTTAATCCAGATGCGTTACTTACCACATTAAATAAATTGCATATTGAAGTTTCTCCAAAACTTTCAACCGTATTAGATGGCTATAACATTCCCGTTTCTGGAGATATAGATTTAAAATTAGAAAAAGGGAAAATTTCGTCTGGAAAATTTGCTCTAAGTGGCATCAATGGCTCAATCAAATTATCACTTAACAAATTGTTTTCTTTGAATTTAGGAAAAAAAATAGACAGAGGCGAAATTATCGGAACTTTTGCTAAAAACAACGCAAAAATTGATTCATTACGAATGAATTATGGAAATGCTGGCTTGCAATTAACTGGGGTAAACATTCCATTAAATAATTATAAAATGACGAATAAAGCAAACATTGATGGAACTTTAAGTTTAACCAATATCGATGTTGAAGAAATGGAAGCAATATTGCCAGAAAATATTACAACCTCAGCTGTTACACCATTGAAAAAATGTTTACCGGGTTTTTCTCTTGAAGAATTTAGAGTTGATTTAAAAGGTTCAGTTGCATTAGAAGATAATGGTTTGAACAACCTAAAAATTGGACAAGGTACATTCACTGTTAAAGATGCAAAAATTCCCGTTGGTTTAAAAACAATTAATCATGCAAACGCTTCTGGTATTGTAATGGAAGACGGTGTTGATATTAAAATAGCCAATGCCGAATTTGAAAATATAAAGATAAATCAAGGACTTCTGTATATTGCAAGCAAAGATGGAGCAGCAATCGGCAATATGAATGTTACACTACCAATAAACAGTTTGTCTCAATATTCATCTTTAATATCGCAAAATTTAAAGCAACTTCCATTGGATAAACTTGGGATAAATGGCGTAGCTAATTTAGATTTAAAAGTTGTAAGCCTAAACGATCAAACAGATAAATCTAAATTTCCATTTAAAGTTGTTCAAGGTAGTGGTTTTATTAACACAGGTATGAACGAGAAAAAATTGCAAATTGCATGGACATCTAAAGAGCTTACTTTATCTGGAGATATAAATTCAAAAGATGGTCGTGCATCAATTCAGTTTAATGAAGATTTTGAAAAGCACACTGCACATAGCATGTTGAAATTTTTATCAAAATCAGATTTCTTAACGGCATTATTTCCTAATATAAACAATATACTAAAAGGTGATTATATTATAACTTTGAATACCGATTGGAAAGACAATATTCAAGATAGCGAACTTGCAATTAATTTAAATAATGCAACTATGGTCACGCCATTTACTGGCACGTTAAAAGCATCTAACAGTAATGGAAAATTTACAGCACATGTCATAAAGCATGATAATGTATGTGATTTTTCCAACATGAATTTTGCAGCTGAAAATAATAAATTTAGCGGAACAATGACCATTGATGAGCAAGGTAACGTTATAAGAGCGGCTCTTCCAGATTATTCAGTCAACGGAATATCTGCTAAAATTCAATTATTAAACAAAGAAAAAGATCATCTGATGTTATCCGTAATTGGAAACAATATGAATTTCAGTCAGTTATCCTCGTTTTTCAACGCTCAACATTCAGATGTTACGTCGTCAATTTATGTGAATTTAAAAGAGTTAAAATATGGAACTGATAAATTACAAAACGTACAAGGAACAATTGACGTAAAGAATGGTAAAATAATTGGAGGCTCTTGCTATGGCATATTAGGTAAAGACACAACTGTAACATTAGCTGCTAAAGAAGTTGATGGCAAAGCAGTTACAACAATATCCGTTTCGAATGCAGGAGATATCTTAAAGAAATTACATATCTCTGACGCAATTCAAGGCGGAAATCTCAACATAGTTTTAGATGAAAACGCTGGAATTAACGGCTCTCAATCTGGTGCGTTTGAGATCACAAACTGCATTGTTAAAGACAGTAAATTGTTATCTAAAATGATATCATTATCATCTGTGAATTTTGTGTCAAACACAGATAATATGAGCATTGGGTTCAACAAATGTCTTGGCAAATTTATATTTACAGATAAAAGCATGACAATTGATAAATGTGTTGCACTAAGCCCAAGTATCACAATCGCATTCTCCGGAAAATACGACAGAATCAATGATGCGTTGAAAGCAACAGGATGTAGTTTGCCTATGTCATCGTACTATGCCTCAAATTCGGATGATGTACTAATGTCGCCATTTGAAATAGACGGTTCGTTAGGCAATCCTATTTTATCAGTCAAGCCAATGGAGTATTTTAATCGAGATGCCTTGTATGACATGTTTGGAAACACACTACCGATGAGACATGTTGAAGAAAGTAATTCTGCGGAAATAAGCGGTGATATTTTCGCTCAAGAAGGATTTGATAAAAAGCCGAAAAAACAGCCAAAGCAAAATGTCAAACCTATTCAGCAAAAAAACGGTGTAACAATCGTTAGAGGCAACACCAAGAACGCCTAAATCAAAGGAGGCGTAATGCCTCCTTACCCGCATGATATCTGTTGAATTTATATCACCTAAATTGCACGAGAGGCCTTAAGGAAATTTTCAGCGAATGGAACACCACAATGCTCTAACTCTGACATTTGTCCACTCCAGGCAACCACACCATCATTTAGAATCGAAATACGATCAGCAAGAAACGCCGCAACCTTTAAATCATGAGTTATTGTAATCGTTGTTATTTGTAATTTTTGTATTGTCTCTTTCAACAGCTTGCAAATAATTCCACCAGTAATTGGGTCCAATCCTGAGGTTGGTTCATCGAACAATAATATTTCTGGTTCGATAGCTATAGCACGGGCAAGAGCTGCTCGCTTCTGCATTCCGCCAGAAATTTCAGCAGGATACAAATCGAAAATTTTATCATCAAGACCAACGGCATTTAATTTTTCTCTAGCTATTTCATTACACTGCTTTGTACTATATTTCAATTGCTTAAGACCAAATTTCACATTTTCAAGAATTGTCATCGAATCAAACAAAGCATTTCCCTGAAATAATATACTAAATTTCCTAATGTACTGATTTTCTTGCTTTTTATTTTTTACACTTATATCATCAACTAAAATATCACCTGATGTAAGATTTAAAAATCCAAGTAAACATCTCATTAAAACAGATTTACCACATCCAGATTGTCCTAAAATAATATGAGATTCTCCTTGTTCAATTTCCAAGGAAATTCCCTTTAAAACCTGCAAATCGTTATCGAACGTTTTACAAACGTTATCAAAAATAATCTTACTCATATTCCAAAAAACAATGCTGTCAACAAATAATTTAAAACCAAAATACATATACTAGACGATACTACGGCATTGGTAGTTGCATTTCCCACACCTCGTGCTCCGACATCGCTATAGAACCCTTCATAGCATCCAAAGCATGTCAACACAAAACCAAACACTGATGCCTTAACCAATCCCGATATAACGTCTATCATTTCTAAGCTGTTAATTGATTGTTGAATATATGAACCTGACGAAAAATCAAGCACAGTTGTTGCGACAATAAATCCGCCCATTATTCCGACAATATCAGCAATCAAAACAAGGAATGGCAACATCGTCACGCCAGCCACAACACGTGGTGCAACAAGGAATTTAAATGGATTAACTCGAAGCATTCTTAATGCATCAATTTGATCAGAAACACGCATTGATCCAATTTCAGCAGCAATAGATGAACTCATACGACCAGTGACCATTAAACCAGCAAGCAAAGGTCCTAATTCTCGAGTTAACCCAACGACAACAACGCTTGCCACGGCACTTTCCGCATTAAATCGAGAACATCCAATATACGTTTGCAATGCTAAAACCATTCCAGCAAAAATAGCCGTTAATCCAACAATCGGCAAGCAATAAAAACCTATAGCAATCAATTGCTTATACCATTCTTTCAAGAAAAACGGAGGCAAAAAACTGTTTGTAATAGCCTTCGAAGCAAAAATAAAACTACGACCAAATTCTCGTAATACAGACAACGAATATCGACCGAGTGTAGCAAATGGATTCATCAATTTTCTCCGATATATATTTTTTTCACACGGCTGCCAAAACGACATGAAATTTCATGCGGAATGGTTCCAAGCTCCAATGCCCATTTTTCAAGTGTATAATCAGGAGTTGAAGTCAAAGCAACCCAATCGCCAACATTCAAAAATTCAGGCGAAACCTCTGACGCATCTAACGTTATATAATCCATTGAGACACGGCCAACCATAGGAAGAATTTTCCCGCCTAAAAATCCGTGTCCAAAGCTAGAAAGTTTACGCATAAAGCCATCAGCATACCCCATGCCCAACGTAACTGTTGTCATATCTTTATCTGCCGTAAATGTTGCACCATAGCCAACGGTATCTCCTTTTTGCAAATGATTTATTTGAACAATTCTTGAATACAAATCCAGTACAGGAAGTACTGTTCCAATCTTATCTTCACGGATAGAAAAACCATATAATGCCTTTCCTGGCCTTACAATATCGAATTGGAAATCATTGCCAAGAAAAATTCCGTTTGTCGCAGAAAAGCATTTTTTTACATTACCAAACTTTTTAGTTTTTTCGGTAAATCGTTGTAATTGCAACGAATTCATGTCGCTATTAACATCATCAGCACACGCCAAATGACTCATAACAAAATCAACATCCAAATATTGCATTATTTTTGAATAATCATTATCGCCCATAAATCCGTTGCGAGACATACCGGTGTCGACATGCACTGATGCATGTAATCTCTCGCCAATCTTTTGTGCATAATCAATCCACAATTCAGACTGCTCACTACAATTTAGCACTGGAGTTAATTTATTATCATACAGTAGTTTTTCAGTTCCCTTAAACACACCACTTAGCACATAAATATTTGCATCGTCAGGAATGACTTGACGAATTTCAATTCCCTCAGATATTGTTGCAACGAAAAATTTTCTACAACCTTTAGCGTATAATTTTTTTGAAACTTGCACAGCTCCAAAACCATAAGCATTAGCCTTTACAACAGCTGCAGCCTCTTTACCTGGAGCTAAGGTATCGCATACAATATTATAATTTTTTGCAACATTATCCAAATTGATAACCGCAACAGACAGCACCTCTGGAGCCACGTTATCAAGAATTTCTTTAATCTGATTCATCTTCACTTACCTTTCTGCTATCCACCAGATTATCAAATTTTGTATATCGTCCATCGAAAAATAATCTAACTGTCCCAATTGGACCATGGCGTTGTTTTGCAATAATTACTTCAGCCAGATTATGTACCTTTCCCATACGTGCTAACCACTCAGCGTGTTTTTCTGTGCCAATTGTTGGTTCACGGCGAGACTCATAATACTCTTCTCGATACACGAACATCACAATATCAGCGTCTTGCTCGATAGATCCAGATTCTCGCAAATCTGCCAATTGCGGACGCTTATCGTCTCTTGCCTCAACAGCACGGGACAACTGAGATAATGCGATAATTGGAACATCAAGCTCTTTTGCCAACGCCTTCAACGATCTTGTTATCTCTGAAATTTCTTGAACACGATTATCATTTCTTTTATCTGAAGATCCGTGCAATAATTGCAAATAATCAATAATGATTAAATCTACCCCATATTGTCTCTTCAATTTGCGAGCACGTGCTCTCAACATTGATACGGACAACGCACCTGTTTCATCAATAAACAAAGGAATTTCAGATAGTTCTTTCGTTTTCTGTTGAATTAAAACATAATCTTCTTCTTTTATTTCACCACGGCGAATACGCTCCGAGGCTATCTTACACTCCTGAGCCAAAAGACGTGTAATTAATTGTTCTGCTGACATTTCGAGAGAGAAAAATGCAACCTTACCACCGCCATCTTTTCCCTTCAAAAAAGATTCCGCAGCGTTAAATGCGATATCTGTTGCAAGGGCTGTTTTTCCCATCGATGGACGCCCTGCCAATATAATTAAATCTGATTTATTTAAACCACCTAATGTATTATCCAAATCGATTAATCCGCTTGTAATACCAGTTATATTGCTATCGCTTTTGTATGCAGATTCTACACTTTTCAACGCAGAAACCGATGCCGTAGAAAACGAAATAAAACCACCACGCTGATCCGCCAACGATAATTCGTACAAGCGAGCTTCGGCCTTTTCTATAAGATCCGCCGCCTTCTCATCCATTTGAAAATTTTCAGCATTATGTGCTACGGTTTCTCCAAGAATAATTAATTGACGGCGAAGATAATTTTCGTAAATTACTTTAGCATAGTCATCTGCACTAACAATAGAAACAACCGAGCTAACTAGCTGGACTAGATAATTTCCACCGTCTAAATTTTTTAATTCATCGCTTTTTTCGAAATAGGCTTTCAACGTAATTGGATCTGCAACTTGTCCCTGAGAAACAAGACGACTAATAGCCTCGAAAATTTTCCCATTTATTGGCACAAAAAAATGTATTGGCAACAGATACTCGGAAACAGTCTCAAAGCAATCATTATTCAACATGATTGCTCCGAGCAAAGACTGTTCTGCCTCTGTATTATGAGGCATTACACGGAGTTGATCCTTTGTGTTTATTTTTGCCCCACTTGATGGATCCATTTTCGTTTTCCTACCTAAATTTTAACAGAATTAAAACGGCAACTTCATTCCTTGTGGCATAATTCCACTCATTTCAGATTCCATTTGCGTTTCAAGTTTTCCTTTAGCATCAGCATACGCCGCGACAATCAAATCAGAAATAATTTCGCCTTCAGACGGCTCTAATAATTTCGGATCAATATTGACCTTCAATATATTTCCTTTTCCATTGATATCTATTGTAACCATGCCACCGCCTGATGTTCCAGACAACGTAAGCTCTTCGATTTTCTTCTGAGCCTCAGCTAACTTAGCTTGCATTTGCTGAGCCTGCTTCATCAATTGATTTAAATTTCCCATTCCACTCATGATTATACTCCTTATTTTTCAACCTTAGCACCTGGAAACATTTTCATTGCTTCCGACAATAAACTATCACTTGTTGCATTATTTTCAACTTTAGAAGACAATGATATATTGCTTGAATTTTTTGCAACTTTTCCATCATTGCCCGCCATGATTTGCTTTACAATGTCTGCCAAATCCGGCAACGACGATGCATAACAAACACGCATAATAATCATTTCCAATACGATTTCAGGACGCTCACAGAACTTCAATTCTTCCGCCCCCTTAATTAACATCTGCCAGATTTTTGATAACGATGCTAACGATACATTAGCCACTAATTTTTTTAATTTATCCGTATTAATCGCCGGCTCTACATTGGACTTCAAACAAGCCAGAGCGTGCACAAAATCCATCAAAACATTAATCATTCCTGATGGCTCTGTCCCTGCACGCAATATAGACCGATATTTTTCTATAGAAGACTTCACATTCCCATTTAACACAAGCTCCAACAACTCGACAATATCAGAATCATCGGTAACGTTGAGCATGTCTTTTACGTTGTCCAATGTGAGACTATTATTATCGCCCATATCAATAGCCTGATCCAAGATAGATAAGCTATCCCGAACAGACCCATTAGCCGCCTTAGCTATCAACGCTAACGCTTCAACATCTGCAGAGATTTCTTCTTCATTGCATATCGATGACAAATGTTGAGCTATCAAATCTGGTTCTAAATTTTTCAAATCAAAACGCAACACTCGTGACAAAATCGTCTCTGGTACTTTATATGTCTCCGTCGTTGCAAATATAAATTTTACATGCTCTGGTGGCTCTTCCAATGTTTTCAATAATGCATTAAAAGCACTCTTTGACAACATATGAACTTCGTCTATGATAAAGATTTTATACCTTCCAGTTGTTGGCTTATATCTGCAATTTTCGATGATCTCACGCACATCATCGACACTTGTATTACTTGCAGCATCAATCTCTATTACATCCATTTGTGAATCACGAGCAAATTCTTGACACGACTGACATTTACAACAAGGCTCAAAATCACTCGTATCTCTATTTTCGCAACGTAACGCCTTTGCAACAATACGAGCCAAAGTCGTTTTTCCGACTCCACGAGTACCAGCAAAAAGCAACGCATGTCCTAACCTATCTTTTTGGATTCCTCTAGTAAGAATTTTTACAACGATATCCTGTCCAACCACATCTGCAAATCTTTGAGGTCTGTATTTGGTCGCTAAAGGAACATAAGAACTCATGTTGTCTTCCCTAAATAAACAAAAAGCAGCTGACCCGTCTGGTGTTCGCTACGGCTGCTTCCTTCCGAACCTGACCGGGTTTGCAATCCTAAACGTCCAACTGCTCTTTTAGTATATCAAAAAAAATAATTTTATAACAGAGCATCATCCACTTTAATTCCGTATATTTCTTCAACTTGATCATCTGTGACTTGTTTTATTTCAACGTTATTTTCTTTAGCAAAACTTCGTATAAGACTCATAATATCATTGTCTTTATCTAAACTGCTCTCTGTTGACTCTGCAGAACCAGATAATGGCGTTAATCGCCCGTCTTTTGACATTTTATATGCAGGCATATTGTGTTTATTTGCAAAAGCATGAAAACGATCTAACATTTCTTCATTTTCGGAGGTTTCACCATTTGATCGTTGAAGTTCAGCAATGCGTATATCCTCTTGCCTTTTTTCATATTTTTCCGCAGCCGCAAGCGCCTGTTGCAATGGACTTTGAGACTCTTCTAAAATCGATGTTTCTTCAAATTTTTGAAATATTGATTTATTAAATTCATCATTAGCAAATTTTGCTAAAACTTCAACCTTTGAACTGTTTTCATCTCCATTTGCATCTCCAATATAATCTAAAATAGTATAACCTTTTCCATCTTGTTTTTCTAAAAACTTATCAGGAGCTATTTTTAATTTTTCCAACAAATCACATTTACTAATCAAACTTAACAAGCTTCGAAATTTATCACTATCCTGAAAGCCAATTACTCCTAACAATGTGAAATCATTTAAACTTTCAGTCGTCCTTTTTTCAAATAATTCATTACTTAATTCATCTTGACTCAACGCAGCAACAAGTTCATAAAAAACATGAATATTACACGTTGACAATGCGATAGCAAACGGAGAATACGCATGACTATCTTTGGACAATAACACCTTTTTAAGTCCTTTAATTTTTGTCATATATTTAATCAAATTTTCCGTATCTTTTCTACAAATTATATCATCATTATTCATCCATTGCTCAGGTAATTGTTCAGGCCTTATACAAATAGCATTAATCGCAGATATATTTTTATCATTTTCTTCTAACAGCATTTCAGACAAAAGCATATCGACATCATCTACTTTATCACTATAACGGAGAAGACCTTCACGAATAATTTTAAATATCTCATCAGTTTCTTCAAACTTATTAAACGTATTGAAAAAATTACGACCTTTTAACGCCTCAAAGTACATTATAGCATTTTTACAATTTGATATTTTTGAAAAAAAGATATTCCAAAATTTTTCTCTTTTGGAAATTTGTGATTTTTCCCAAAATTGCATCCAATATTCTATAAATGGAAGCTTACTATTTTGCTGTTTATTCCATGCAAATTCCATATAGCCAATACAATCTCCCAAATACCACGCTTGATCAAAATTCTCACCGAAAATCAGGTCTTTTAATGCTTCCGCAATTACATTTCGTTGTTTTGCTTCCTTGTTTTTCATCATTAAATTATTTAATAATTCAAATACTTCTTTTGATCTATTACTCATCAACAAACTAATATTTTTACTTGTTGAAATAGTCTTTCCCTTATCATCTTTTTTAGAATTAGAAGCAATCAATATTTTTGTTAAAAACTCTCTCACATCATCCTTTTTTAATTTAAGTTCTTGAATTTTCTTTAAAAAACAATCAGACGCGAAATCGTTTCCCCAAATATAACATGCAAGGCTATAATTATCGTTATTTGCAGTTAATAAAATTTCACTTAAATCAGACAACTGTTTTTTAAATGTAAAAACATTATCAATATACGATTTAATTCTTTCATCTATCTCTACCGTTCTTCGCATATTATCTGAATTCAAATCATCGATAAGAGATATAAGTCTTTGCCTTATATCATTAATACTTAGCTGATTTCGTTGTGATTTTTGTATTTGTTGTAAAAATGCAATGTCATCCTCTTCTTGCTTACGTTTTTCATCTGCTTTTCGCCGCTTTTTGGCTTCCTCTTTTGCCTTTCGTTCCGCCTCTTGCTGTTGTTTAGCTTCCTCTTGTTTACGCTCTGCCTCTACTTTACGCCGTTTTTCTGCTTCTTCCTTTGCTTTTCGTTCCGCTTCTTGCTGCTTACGTTTTATCTCTGCTTTTCGCCGCTTTTCTGATTCTTCATACTTACGTTTTTTTTCCTCTTTATGTGCAAATTCTTCCTGTTTTTTTCGTTCCTCTTCTGCTTTTTTTTGTTCGGCTTCTTCTACCTTTCGTACCATGTCTTGCTGTTGCTTAAAGCTCAAAAACGCTTGATATTTTTCACTTTTTTCAAAATCTTCCCACTGCTGAACTTTAGCTAACAATGTATCAGTTTGATTTTTCTGATCATTTATCGTACCACTTTTCTTTTTTACTTCATTTTGTAATTCGATATATTTTTTCTGCAAAGTATCAAGCTTTTTTGTTAACTCGCTGTTTTTTCTTAATATGGTTACATTATCTTTCTTTTGTTTTTGTAATTCGTAAACTTGAAAACGTAATCTTTCATTTGTTGCCATAGTTTGCATGTTGCCATTTAATAAAATTTTGCAAACATCCAATAGATCTTCATGATTCCCATCAAAATACTCTTTTGATTTACCGCAATACGCGCCATCAATTGCTGGCACTCCTTTTTTATTTTTCGCTGTTTGATCTGCATTACATTTTAATAACCAGTTCTGAACTAACTGTGCATTATTTGTGACAGCAAAATGCAAAAGCGTATTTTCTGTAAATAATGTTTTTTTATTAATATCACCACCATTTCTTGTATATATATCCAGCAGGTCAATTATTTCTTTTTGCGCATTCTCATATTGAGAATAATTCAACAATCCAGCAACAAGATAAGGCGTTCCATCATCTGCCACATGTTTTCCACCAATTAACCTGTAGCAAATTTCATCAAATTGCTCATCTAATGTGAGTTTACAAAATTCTTGAACAGAAGCATACGAATTTGTCATATATTCTCTTTTCATCCCTAACGCATACTCATTCCTCAATAACAGCATTGATTGACATAGCACTAAAGCTCTTATTACTTTTTTCATAGTTTCCCCTAAAATTCCATAATTCGCCAACAAAATACAATATTATGAAAAAAGTATCAATATTAACACTTTATTAACCAATAAAATTTGTTGAAATTTTTATGCAAATATTACACAAAACAAATTGAGGCGAGTTTGTAATCTTTACTCACACCTCGACAAAATAATAACATTACAAAGTTAGTTGTGACTTATATAACGACTGATACACACCATTTGGATTTTCTATCAATTCTTTATGCGTTCCAACTTCCGCTATTTCACCATAATTAACAACGACTATTTTATCTGCATTTTGAACAGTCGATAGTCTGTGTGCTATAATTAAAACAGTTCTATCTTTCATCAGGTTATTTATAGCTTGTTGCACAACCGCCTCAGATTTATTATCTAATGCAGATGTTGCCTCATCGAGTATTACGATAGGTGCATTTTTGATAAACGCACGAGCAATGGCTATACGCTGTTTTTGTCCTCCTGAGAGCAATACACCTCTCTCTCCAACTTTCGTTTTTAAGCCTTTTGGTAACGATTCAACAAATTCCGACAAACAAGCATTTTTTATCGCCTGTTGAATTTCTGTTTCAGATGCTTTTTCGTTACCTAACAATACGTTATCTAAAATTGTTCCGTCAAACAAAAAGTTATCCTGAAAGACTATCGAAATTTGGTCTCGCAAAGAATCCAATTCCAACTTACGAACATCAATTCCATCTATCTCTACCGAGCCTGATGTAACGTCATAAAAGCGAGGTAGCAAGTTCACTAATGTCGTTTTTCCTCCGCCAGAATTTCCGACAAACGCCACAGTTTCACCGGCTTTAATTTTCAGATTAATTCCCTTTAACACAGGACGATTGTTATCATATGAAAATGTTACATCCTTATATTCTATATTATTTTTTATTTCTTTAATTTTTGTCGATTTAGGATTGTTTCTTATTTCTGGAACAGTTTCAAGTAACAAAAAAACACGCTCCATAGCTAACACTGAAGTCTGAATAGATGTAATATCATCGCCCAATGTTTTAATCGGTTGATACAGTAAAATCACAGCTGTAACGAACGCCGTAAAATCTCCAGCTGTCATTTCTCCTGTTGATAAAAAATAGTTCCCAACAAACACAATCACAGCAACACCAGCACCTACAACAAAGTGCATAATTGGAGCTAAGATGCCTGTTCGTTGAACCATCTTCATTCCCATCTTAAAGCAAGCCTTCAGTTTGTCAATAAATTTACTAAGTTGATAATCGTATAAATTATATGATGATATAATTCTGTTTCCGTTGAATGTTTCAACATAGCTTGTTGCCACAGATGCCCCAGAAATAACGATATTGTCTGTAATGCTTTTTATTCGTTTTTTTACCCCCTTTAACGGCAGAAGTGCAATGCCTAATACAATAATAGCAACACAAGCTAATTTCCATGAAGTGAATAGCAATACACCCACATAACCAACTGAATTAAAAAACTTTTTTGTAAAATTTTTAACATTATTCAGCAATCCACCACACGCAACATCGACGTCAGAATTAAATCTCATTTGAACAACACCAGATGCGTTTTTATCAAAAAACGATGCTGTACATCTCATCAATTTTGCATATAAATCACGCTTCAAGCTGTTGCTAATATTTGCACCAACCCACGCATTTACATAATTTGCAATATACGTTAAAGCACTCTGAAAAAGAGTAAAAGCGACAATTAACAACGGCATATATACAACAACAGTGGATAATTTCGAATTAGTAATTCCATCGATATAATATTTCAATGCACCAGGGATCACTGTATCCAAAACACCTATAGGAATTGATACCAATATTGCTATTAATGCACGAAATTTATACGGTTCAACATATTTATACATCTTCGAATAATTACGATAAATATGCATCTGATTGATTCTTTTGATAATTTTTGAAAACATCGACCTTCCCACATTGTTGTTTTTACTATAAACTATTATCGCTTCTGTGTCTAGTTTCCGGATCTCATAAGAAGAATGGTGCGCCCTGTAGGATTCGAACCTACGACCTGCGGCTTAGAAGGCCGACGCTCTATCCAGCTGAGCTAAGGACGCAACTGACTTATATATATAAAAACAAACATCTGAAGTCAATAACGAACAACCAGTTTTCTTGAAAAATTAATTGCGTTGAGATAAAGGCATTGCGTATCTTGACACTATCGCCAACAGTAGAGTAAAAACAAGTTGTGAATAATTTTCAAAAAAAGTTGCTTTTATTATACTTTTGATAACGGCAATTATTGTGATGAATTTGAATAGGTTTATTGTATGGATATAACAGGAAAAAGAAGCCTATCTTCCAGGCTATGGCTTAATAGACAGATGCACGATCCTTATGTAAAAAAAGCACATAGCGAGGGCTACCGTTGTCGAGCAGCATATAAACTCATTGAAATTGACGAAAAATTTCATCTAATAAAAAAGTCAAATTGCATTGTTGATTTAGGTGCAGCCCCTGGTGGATGGAGCCAGTTACTATCTCAACGCTCATCTGAAAATGTCAAAATTGCGGCAATTGACTTATTGCAATTTAACCCATTGGACAAAGTCCAGCAATTTATTGGCGATTTTGAAGATCCGAAAAATCAGCAAGCTATAATTAGCTACTTAGGACAAAAAGCCGACTTAATCGTATCCGACATGGCTCCAGCAACGATGGGACACGCACAAACTGATCACTTACGAATTATGAGATTAGTTCGTAGTGCGTTTGAGTTTGCAAAAAATATGCTTATACCAAACGGTGCATTTGTTGCAAAAATATTCCAGGGAGGAACGGAAAAATCGTTTGTTGAAGAACTAAAACAATCGTTCCAAAATGTGCAGTTTTTCAAACCAAAAGCAAGTCGCAGTTTGTCAGTAGAAATTTACATAGTCGCAACAGGATTTAAGTCATGCAAATAGCCTCAAGAATTCAAGCTAATATCGAATTATTGGATACGTTTTTTGAAACCCATATGCCATTCGATATTATTTTATCTAAATTTTTCAAAAATAACAAATGGATAGGATCAAGTGACCGTCGAGAAATTTCACGGCTAGCATATGACATATTCAGATGCTTTGAAAAGTTGAGATTTTACACTAAAAATGTCACTGCAAATTTAGGACGAGCTTATATTTTGGCCTTTCTGAAAAAAGATAGAAGCAGCAAAAATATTGGAGAAATTTTTTCTGGACAAAAGTATCACCCAGCACCATTATCAGATTTTGAAAAACATTTTTTACGCTCATTAGATGACATAACCGACATTCCTAACTATGCGAAAATGAATTATCCAGAATGGCTTGAAAAATCGCTACACGAGGCATTTCCGACTGATTTTAAAAAAGAAATATTTGCATTAAATCAGGCAGCTGATGTCGTTTTACGTGTCAACACACTAAAGACAACACGTGACGAAGCTTTGCGTATTTTAAAGTCAGAAGGAGTTGAAGTTGAGCCTACACAATACGCCACAAATGGCATCAAAATTTTACGAGGACATTTAAGCAGAAGTAGCGAAATTTTGCAAAAAGGATTGGCAGAAATTCAAGACGAAGGTTCTCAATTAATTGCCGAAAATTGCGATGTAAAAAACGCAAAATGTGTTGTCGATTTTTGCGCTGGTGCTGGTGGAAAAACATTGGCACTATCTGCGATGATGAACAACAAAGGTCGTATCTTCGCTATGGATAAATATCCGCAAAGATTGGTCAATGCTCATCTCCGCTTTAGAAAAGCCGGTGTAAGCAATGTGACTTGTTTGGAACTTTCTAATAAATGGATAAAACGCCACGTCGAAATAGCTGATTTTGTATTAGTTGATGCTCCTTGTTCTGGAACTGGAACATGGAGGCGTAATCCAGATATGAGAGCCAAATTCTCACCGCAAGACTTATCCGAATTAATTGATTTACAACAAGAAATCCTAACAACAGCTTCTTCATTAGTAAAACCAGGTGGTAAATTATTATATGCAACTTGCTCTATTTTAAATGAAGAAGACGAAGACCAAATTGCAAGATTTTTACAAAATAATCCACAGTTTGAATTAGGAAAAATCACGCATTGTTCTAATAAAGAAGGCATGATGAAATTATCTCCATATAGAAATCAAACCGATGGATTTTTTGCCGCTGAACTTGTAAGAAAACAGTAGACAAGTATTGATATTTTGGCTTGTAATAATTATCATTTTACTGTTGAATTGTAGTGCATAAATTGGAGTTGAAAATGAAAAATAATTTGTTGGCAATGTTCGTAATTTTGGCGTTAAGCGCCTGTCAGCCAAGAATTGATTCTCGAGGCAATGTTACATTGGCAGATAACATGAAATCGTTTATCGTTGGAACAACAACAATGGACGACGTAATAAGAACGTGCGGAACTCCGTCACTACATGTCGATAATTTCACATGGATATATGTTGGTGCAAAAGCTGAAGAAACGTCATTTTCTGAAGTATCTCTAAAAAAACGTTTGGTGGTAAAATTCATATTTAATGAAAATAAGACATTGAAATCAATGCAAGAAATAAAACAACCAACAAAAGACGTTATGCACATGGATAAAGATATTTCAAACTTAGAAACAGAAAAACAAATAAACAAAAAATTCCAAAAAATGACCAAGAGGGATAATTGAGCAATATTTTAAGAGATAAGCGAGTACAATTTATCTGTGTATTTGCTCTGATTTTTTCTTTAATTCCCACGCTGTTTCGTAATGTCATTCCTTATGACATGATTGAGAATCTTTATTGGGGAAAAGAGTTGCAATTAGGATACGCAAAACATCCTCCATTATTTGCATGGGTTTCTTTTGCCTTCTTTAAAATATTTGGTTCTATTCCCGAATCTCTCTACTTCCTTACACAGTTAAATTTGCTCGTAGGATGTTGTTTTATATATAAAATTTCGAGATTATTAAATCACGACAAATCTACATCTATTTCATCTGTATTATTTTTACTCGCATCAGTAGCAACCACTTTTGGAAACACAAAACTTAATGCAACAACAATATTGTTTTCGTTACTGCCAGCAATATACTTCTTCTTTTTGCGAATGATGAAATTTCAAAAAATCTCAGACGCCGTATTCCTTGGAATTTTTGCGATGCTTGCATGCATAGGTAAGTACATTGCCTTAATGTTTTTAGGATGTATTGGGCTGTTTTTAATATGCGATAATCAAGCACGCAAATTGATGAAAACGTTGTTGCCATATATCGCTGTATTTGCATTTTTGATAGCCATATCTTGGCATATAAATTGGATGTATCAATCTGATTTTATTTCATTAAAATATGGCCTTGAAAAATCTGTTAGCGCAGTCTCAAACCGTTGGTCTGCTGTAAACTTTATCTTAATGATAATCTTATTTTTTGGAACAAGCACATTGGCGTTATTTTACTCATCTAAAACGCACGATGTAATCAATCATTGCATATCGAAATATCGCTTTTGCTACTCCAGCGAAGAACGTTTTGTAATAATGATTACAGTTGCTCCAATTATTATTTTATTCATTATGTCGCTCACTACAGGAATGAATATAGGTAGCTTTTGGGGAGCTAGTCTTTGTCCATTAATTGGCGTCTATTTCAATATACTCAATCAAGATGTTAATCATGAAAGGCTATTTAAATTCACTAAAATATCAACTTTGATTTTCGCAATAATTATGACTTTACAACTCTCAGTTGGACGTAATTATTGGAAACATCACGACGCCTCTGAAGCGATTAATGCGACAAAACTTGTTTGCTGTATTGAGAACGATTGTTACAATAGATTTGGCGAAAAACATATCTCATTTATCCACGCCGATAAAGCGACAGCTTTTTTACATGCGTACTTACATGATTCACCGAAATTTTACGATGCAAATAAATTTAATCAATTGCAAATTTTTGATAATTACGAAATTAAAGGCATTCATTTGGTAACGTTTTTATGCCATAAAGATGACAATAAAATTTCTGAATTTATAGATAAATACAATGAGTTAATTGAGATATCAGGCTTAGTTCATATCATTGATGATTTTTATGTGTATTATGCGTTTATAGATATCGAGGAGAAACATAATGAAAAAGATTAGTATAGTTGTACCATTTTATAATGAAACAGATTCTATCGATATGTTTTTTAAAACGATAACACCAATTCTTGAAAAAACACATTATCAATACGAGATAGTATGTGTGAACGATGGTAGTTCTGACGACACATTAGAA
>Ga0256405_10003273_pt1 | contig 33997 bp, 36 predicted proteins | sample RumenRJG_02DNA_FD_189096 | JGI IMG/M metagenome (GOLD analysis project Ga0256405, IMG submission 189096) | Bovine rumen microbial communities from Lethbridge, Alberta, Canada - RJG_02 | ecosystem: Host-associated > Mammals > Digestive system > Stomach > Rumen | place: Canada: Alberta...
TGGCAATAAAACAAGAATTGGAAAAACGGGAGAAACGTACTTGCCTATATGACAAGCATTTGTCGTTGGGTGCCTTTATGTCGCCCTTCGGTGGCTTTGAAATGCCTATCCAGTATGCGGGTATCGCTCCGGAGCATTATGCAGTACGTGAGAAGGTGGGATTGTTTGATGTCTCCCATATGGGAGAGGTCATCGTGCGTGGCACGGATGCTGAGCGTTATGTGAACCACATCTTCACTAACGATGTCACTGCGATGCCTGTCGGTAAGATCCTCTACGGAATGATGTGCTACGAGAACGGTGGTACCGTCGATGACCTTTTGGTCTATAAGTTGGGAGAGAATGATTTCTTCCTCGTGATCAATGCCGCCAATATCGATAAGGACTGGGCATGGATGCAACAGCATGCCGAGGGCTTCGACATCTCGCTGCTTAATGCATCTGATGACTACGGACAATTGGCTGTTCAGGGGCCCGAGTCGGAGCATATCATGGAGACGGTGTTGGGCCTGCCCTGTAAGGAACTGACGTTCTATACTGTCAAGATGATTGGCGATGTCATTGTCTCCCGTACAGGCTATACAGGTGAGGATGGCTTTGAGATCTATGCCGCGCCCGACTATATCCGCTCTTGCTGGGATAAGATGATTGCTGCAGGCGTACAACCTTGCGGACTGGGTTGTCGCGACACCCTGCGCTTTGAGGTGGGACTGCCCCTCTATGGCGATGAACTCTCAGAGGATATCACCCCTGTGATGGCAGGTCTGACAATGTTCGTAAAATTGGATAAGCCCGAATTCATCGGCAAGGAGGCACTCGCCAAGCAGAAGGCAGAGGGCCCTGCGAAGAAATTGGTCGGCATCGAACTCTTCGACAAAGCCATCCCCCGTCATGGTTATCCCGTGCTGAATATGCAAGGAGAACCCATCGGAGAGGTGACCACAGGCTATCACACGCTCTCTACCGATAAGAGTGTCTGCATGGCTTTGATTGATGCCGCCTACTCCAAACTCGACACCGAGGTACAGATCCAGATCCGTAAGAAGGTGTTCCCCGGTAAAGTGATCAAAAAGCAATTCTATAATAAAAACTATAAGAAATAAAACTATAAAGAATTATGGCTAAAGTAATTGAAGGACTCTACTACTCGGAGTCACACGAATTTGTGAGAGTAGAAGGTGACTATGGTTTCGTAGGAATCACGGATTATGCCCAGAATGCATTAGGCAATGTGGTCTATGTGGATATGCCTGAGGTTGATGACGAGGTAACGGCTGGTGAGGAGTTTGGCGCTGTGGAGAGTGTCAAGGCTGCCAGCGACCTGATCTCACCTGTTAGCGGAACCGTCGTAGAGGTCAACGAAGCCCTCGACGATCAGCCCGAACTCATCAACGAGGATGCTTTCGAGAACTGGATCATCAAGGTGCAACTCTCTGACAAGGCCGACCTCGACAACCTGATGGATGCCGCTGCCTACACCGCTTTCTGCGGCTGACTCCCCTAAGTTAGGGGATTATAGGGGTCTGAACAAGCGCAGACTCCAATTAATAACAATTAGAAAGGTCTGATTTACGCTTGTTCAGACCCCCAACCCCCTAACTTAGGGGGCACGTAAAGATGTACAAATACTTTCCTCAAACGGAAGACGATCTGCAGGCGATGATGGAGAAAGTCGGGGTACGGACCCTCGACGACCTCTATGCCCAGATCCCCGATGCCATTCGTTTCAAGGGCGACTACCAGTTGCCCTCGGAGATGAGTGAGATGGAGGTGCGCGAACTCTTTGAAAAACTGGGTTCGCAGAACAAACAACTCACCTGCTTTGCAGGCTATGGGGTCTACGACCACTACACGCCCTCCGTCATACCGAGTCTGTTACAGCGCTCCGAGTTCCTTACCTCCTATACCCCTTACCAGGCAGAGATCTCCCAAGGCACCCTGCATTACATCTTCGAATATCAGTCGATGATGGCAGAACTCACGGGGATGGCCATCTCCAATGCCTCGATGTACGATGGCACTACCGCCTGTGCTGAGGCGATGATGATGACGGTGGCAGCAGGTAAGAAACAGAATAAGGTGTTGGTGTCTGCAGGTCTCAACCCCAAGACGCGTGAGGTGTTGGATACCTATGCCCTGCATCAGGGCATCGAACTGATAACCATCCCCCTCGAAGACGGAATCACCAAACTATCCGCTATCAAATCTCTATTGGTTCCTGAGCCTGTCGAAGGATTGTCAACTAACGACGGTGTCGCTGGTGTCATCGTCCAACAGCCTAATGTCTATGGCATCGTAGAGGACTTCACTGGCTTTGCTGAGGCATGTCATGAACAGAAGGCACTCTTCGTGATCGACAGTGTGGCAGCCGACCTTGCCGTACTGAAGACCCCGGGCGAGTGGGGTGCCGACATCGCAGTGGGCGATGGACAGTCGCTGGGTATCCCCATGCAGTTTGGTGGTCCCTACGTCGGCTATATGTGCTGCACGGAGAAACTCATCCGCAAGATGCCAGGTCGTATCGTTGGTATGACGAAGGACAACCGCGATCAGCGCGCCTTCGTACTCACCTTGCAGGCACGTGAACAGCATATCCGTCGCCAGAAGGCCACCTCTAACATCTGTTCGAACCAGTCGCTGATGGCGCTCTTCGTCACGATCTATATGTCGCTGATGGGCAAGCAGGGACTGAAAGACTCCGCCCAACTCTCTTATGCGGGGGCACACTATCTCTGCGACGAACTGTTGAAGACGGGACGTTTCACGTTGGCTTACGATCAGCCCTTCTTCAATGAGTTCTATGTGAAGTACGACGGCGATGCCGATACGCTCTATCAGCGTTTCATCGAGGCAGGAATCCTCGGCGGCGTGCGTTATGAGGATGGCTTCCTCTTTGCCGTCACCGAGAAGCGTACGAAAGAAGAAATCGATAACCTTGTAAAGATCGCTGCCCTATGAATAATCGACTATATGGAAATCTGATCTTCGAACTCTCGAAGTCAGGTCGTAGAGGCTACTCGCTTCCGAAAAACAACTTCGGTTCCTATGAGATTCCGAAAGAGATCTGTCGTGCTACAGATGCCGCTTTGCCAGAGTGCGACGAACTCACGGTGGTGCGCCACTACACGAACCTCTCTAATAATAACTTCGGTGTCGATACGGGCTTCTATCCGCTCGGCTCCTGTACGATGAAGTACAATCCGAAGATCAACGAGGAGATGGCAGCCCTGCCGCAGTTCCAGAACCTCCATCCTTCGCAGCCCGCCCATACGGTCACGGGAGCCCAGGCACTGGTGACCCTCTTGGAAAAGTCGCTCTGTGCCCTCACGGGACTGGCTCACTTCACCTTCAAGCCCTATGCGGGCGCCCATGGAGAACTGACGGGTCTGATGACCATCGACAACTATCACCGTTCTCGTGGCGATCAGGCGCGTAAAAAGGTCATCGTACCCGATTCTGCCCACGGCACGAATCCCGCCTCTGCAGCCGTTTGCGGACTGGAGATCGTCGAGGTGAAATCATTGGCGAATGGTCAGGTGGACTTCGAGGATCTGCAGCGCATCGTCGCAGAGCAGGGCTCAGAGATCGCCGCCATGATGATGACCAACCCCAACACCCTCGGCCTCTTCGAGACGCGTATCCCTGAGATCGCAACGCTCATCCATGGCTGTGGCGGTCTGATGTACTACGACGGTGCCAACCTCAACCCGATGTTGGGAGCCTGCCGCCCAGGCGACATGGGCTTCGATGTGATGCACATCAATCTGCATAAGACCTTCTCCACCCCTCATGGTGGCGGTGGCCCAGGCTCAGGTCCCGTTGGTGTGCGCGAAGGCCTGCAGGCGTTCTTTGCAGAGCAAAGCGGCAAAGCCGAGCGCTTCCCCTGCGTGTCGCCCTATCAGGGCAACTATGCCGTCATGATGCGCGCCTATGCCTATATCCTCTCCTTGGGACGTGAAAACGTGAAGATGGTCGGTCCTTTGGCCACCCTCAATGCCAACTACATCAAGGAGTCGCTGAAGGATGTCTATGAACTGCCCATCTCTGGCCTCTGCTGTCATGAGTTCGTGTTCGACGGTTTGAAGGATAAAGCCACAGGCGTCACCACGATGGATGTCGCCAAGCGCCTGCTCGACTATGGCTATCATGCACCTACGATCTACTTCCCGCTACTCTTCCACGAGTCGCTGATGATCGAGCCCACGGAGAACGAATCGAAGGAGACGCTCGATGGTTTCATCGCCGTGATGCGTCAGATCGCCTCGGAGGCCAAGACCGATCCGGATCTGGTGAAGTCGGCACCACACACCACACCTATCGGCCGTGTGGATGATGTCCTCGCCGCCAAGCATCCCGTGACTACCTATCGTCAGATGACACTTAGCCCCCTAAGTTAGGGGGATGGGGGTCTGAACAAGTAAATAGACTCTATTTATGAATGTAAATAATAACAATGTGGGGCGTTCAGACCCCCAACCCCCTAACTTAGGGGGCTCGTCAGATTTGATTATAATCGGCGCTGGCCCGGGCGGTTACCGCGCCGCAGAATACGCCGCCAAACAAGGCCTGAAGGTCGTGATCTTCGAGGGTTCGGAGGTGGGAGGCACCTGTCTCAATGTCGGCTGCATCCCCACGAAGACCTACGTCCACGCTGCCACCTTCGATGAGGCCCGTTCGCGCATGGCACAGATCGTCCCGCAACTCCGTCAAGGCGTCGAGACCATCCTCTCCCATCCGAACATCACGTTGGTAAGGGAGGTCGGTAAACTCGTTGATGCGCATACCGTCAACGAGTTCACAGCCCCCAACATCATCATTGCCACAGGCTCTGAAACCAAATGGCTCCCCATTAAAGGCATCGATGACCCCCGTGTAGTCGATTCCACAGGCCTCCTTCACCTCGACACCCTCCCCAAGCGCCTTGCCATCATCGGCGCAGGCGTCATCGGTATGGAGTTCGCCAGCGTGTTCCGTCGCTTCGGCTCCGAGGTCACTGTCATCGAATACCTGAAGGAGTGTCTGCCTGCCCTCGACAGCGACATCGCCAAACGCCTGCGTAAGTATCTGGAGAAACAAGGCATCACCTTCAAGATGAAGACCGCCGTAGAAAACATCGCCGACATCGATGCCGACGTGATCCTCATGGCCACAGGCCGCAAACCCCGCACCGAAGGTTATACAAATGTCGATGAGAACTTCCAGGTACGGGAAGGGTTGTACGCCATCGGCGACGTCAACGGCCGTCAGATGCTCGCCCATGCCGCTGAGATGCAGGCCGTCCGCGCCGTGAACCATATCCTCGGCAAGAAGGACAACATCCGCTTCGACATCATGCCCGCCGCCATCTTCACCGAACCCGAAGCCGCCTGTGTCGGACCTACCGAAGACCAACTCAAGGCCTCCGGCACCGCCTACACCTGCAAGAAGTCCTTCTGGCGCGCCAACGGCAAGGCTCTCGCGATGAATGCCACGGAGGGAATGCTGAAACTCTTTGTATCCCCTGCTGACGAGATCCTCGGCTGCCACGCCTATGGTGCCCACGCAGCCGACATCGTTCAGGAGGTCTCTGTCCTGATGTGTAAACATACCACGCTCAGCGAACTCGCCGACATGGTGCACATCCATCCGACCCTCTCGGAGATCCTCAAATCCGCCGCAGAGGCATGATCCTAAATGACTCACTACTAATTTATACACAAAATGAAGACAATAAAAAAATTTCTAACCTGTGCGATCCTTCTGATCGCTATCGTGATGGGAGGCAGTGGCCTGACCTCGTGCAGTTCCGAATCCGACAATCCTGTTCAGCCAGAGGTCACCCTCGAGGATGCCCTGAAGGATGGAACGATCGTAGCCATGGCTTTCAACCTGAACGGTGAGGACTTCTACGTTGCTTTCGTGAGGGTGGGTGATACCTATGAGTTGCTCGACTTTGACAAGGCGCTGACACGTGGTGAAGAACCAACCATCACAGAGAAGGAATGTGACTTTACGATGGTACACGACAAGGCTAACAACTTGATCAACTTCACCGTTAAGGAGAAAACGACTTCAGGTCTCGTGCTGACCGCCATCATCGACATCAATACGAGCACCATGGAGGTGATACCAGGCGATCCGAAGTACAAGATAACTGGTGTAAAGATGAAGGTCTCCAACGTCGAGATTACCAATCTGCTGAAGGAGAAAGGCGAAGGTGTTACCCTGACCGACGCACTGGTGAAAGGAGCAAAGGTGGAGATCACCTATAAATGGAGCGAGAACAGGAATCCTACCGTCTTCACTTTTGTCAACGAAGGTGGAAAGTTCTCATGCAAGATTACCGGTCATGAAGCTGACAACTTCGAAGGCAGCAGTCTGAAGTTGGAAGGTAATTTGCTCATTTTCAGAGCAGATAACTGGAGTGACTTCGATTGTAGCCTTAGAATCGACTTCAACACGGCGACGGACACCTTTAAGTTCATGACGATCCGTCATGCCTATTACAATTCCCACACTATCAGTGTGAACGGCACCGATATCACTTCGAAGCTGAAAGAAGAGCGAATATAAACAACAAATCCCTCGCTCAAATGAGCGGGGGATTATTCTTAATTCTCAAAACCTTGACTTTGTCGATCTTTCCTATTGAAAAACCTTCTTGTCCTATTTGAATATTTGAATAAATGAGATCAGAGCCAGTTCGACCTTATATCACCAACCACTGCTGGATCCGATGTTATTTCCATATGCGTCATAATAGGTTGTTGACGTTCCGCCACCATAATTTTCTCTGGTCGTTGAAGAACCTATGCTTCTGCCATATTGGTCATAGTAGTTGGTAGTTGTTCCACCACCATAGTTGGAGCGTGTTGTTGAGCTACCTGTGCTTGCACCGTAACTGTCGTAATAGTTTGTGGTATAGCCACCGCCATAATTGGAATGTGTTGAAGCAGAACCTGTACTACTACCATATTGGTTGTAGTAGTTCGTAGTGTAGCCACCACCATAGTTGGAACGTGTTGTTGAAGAGCCGATACTGTTACCATACTGATTGTAATAGTTGGTGTTGTACTGGGCATTTGCTGCGATGGCGATCATGACTGTCATCAGTGTCATCATTAACTTTTTCATAATTCTAATCTTTTAAAATGTTATTACTAATTTGTTGTTCTTTGCCTCTTTATACCATAAAATATCAAAAGGTAACCACCAAAAATGTTTTTTTTTGTTAATACCTGAATTTTTACTGCAAAGCTAAGGTATTAGCCCTTATTATGCAAGCATTTTCAAATAACAAGCCTTGCGAAATGCACTTTTTCCCTGGATAACTTGCAAACTTCATTATTTCTTCTTATATTTGCCCAATAAAACAATCTTAGAATTATATGTATAGAATGAAAAGAATACAATTTCTACTTGCAATATTATTTTGTAGCAGTTTGATAACAGTAGCTCAAACTATTACAAATCCAGTTTTTGAAAGGACGGATGTATATAGGTTTCGGGTTGACAAAGTAGTACTAACTGATGATACTACATTTGTATATTGTAATTATAGTGCAGAAGATAATTCATGGGCTAACATTTCAGAAAATACGTACTTGGAAGATGTATCTGATGGAAAGATGTATCCCATTATTAAAGTTTCAGGTATACCTTTTGGACCAGCAGTGAGAAATTTCACGTATGCCGAAGATATACAGGTTGTATTATATTTTCCACCAGTTTCTACGGATAAAATTAATATTGTTGAAAATGAAGGAGAGGAGGCTTTTAATATATATGGAATAGACTTAACACGTTCTTATAATTATTCTTACACCTCAGACGATATTGGACACTATTTCACTTTATACAAGAAAGGAAAAGAAGAAGGAAATTGGTTTTCTGCATTAGAAGCCACACAAAAACAACTTGAGGCTACGAACTATGTTGAGGGTATACGTTCGTTTGCTAGTGCCTGCTCAATGTATAATATGCTTATGGTTCTTCTCGAACTTAATGATTGTAACAAAGCAATTGAATTTGGTAAAAGGATTATAGATATCTTACAAGCTTTACCTCAAGATAGTATATGTTTAGATCTTCTTGCAAGGGCATATGGTAATGTTGGAACAGCATATAATTATTTAAAGGAACCTGATATTAGTTCGCAATATATGGAGTTGTCGCTGGCAACCCGTCGCCAAATGGATGGAATTGGAGCACTTAACTATGAGGAGTATCTTAACCATATTGCGGTTAAATATTACTATGAAGATAATTATCCCAAAGCTCTACTATATGGCAAAGAAGTAGCAAATATATATGCTAAAAAATTCAAAGAAAATAGATATAAATACGGATGTGTTTACATAAAATCTCTGAATAATTTATGCGAATATTATCAAAGAATGAATCAATTTGAAGATGCTTCAAAAGTTGGTAGATTTGCTTTAGATTTAATAAATGATGGAATATGTGAGGATAGTAAATGGATGAAATATGCTGTTTATAACAACCTGGCAGTAGCATTAAGTGCTCTTGGTCAAGTTGATCAAGGAATCGGCTATTTTGAAAAGATTCTTAATGATTCACTTGATTTGCAAATTGAAAATTTTCATCTAATTACTAATACAAAAATGTTAGTGGCAGAATCATATCTGTTTAATAAACAAGATACACTTAAAGCTATTAATATATATGAATCTATTTTGAAAACGCTTAAGGATAGTATAGCAATAGGTAAGCGTAACTATCCAGCTTATACGGAAATATTGTACAAATTATATAAGGTATATATAGCACAAAATAAACATGTTGGCCTAGATTATCTGAAAAGGGCTATTCAGATTCAAAAAGAATGGCAAGGGGGAGAATCTGTTGCATACGCGAATTTACTCCTTGAATTAGTTAATCAAACATACAGTCGATCAATTGTTGAGAACAATACAGATACCTTATATTACTATTTAGAACAGATATCAAACATAATAAAAAGACATATCAATCGATCTAATTTCAATATGTCTAAAAAGGAACGCAATAATTATTGGAATCGATATAAAAATGTATTTATTTGGTTGATTCCAATGATGAGTCATATTTTGGAGGAAGATAAATGGAGTGCTTTGGCGTGCGATGCTTCATTATTTTACAAAGGAATGTTATTGGAGTCAGAAACTGAATTAAAGAATTTTGTTAAATTAAGTAATGATAGCACTTTACAACAATTATATTCAAATTATGTTCAAGATCTCAATATGTTAACTAAATATAATTCTGTTTCTATTATTGAGGCAGATGTTGATTCTTTAGAATCTAAAATACGCAACGAGGAATATCAAATTTCCCAGATGGTCTCGAGATCTAATAAGGATTTTAAAGGTTCTAATTATTCTTGGGTTGAGATAAGAGATGCTTTGAATGATAATGATGTCGCTATTGAAATAATATCATATGAAGTATCCGATTCTTCTTTTTTTTATGATGCATATGTCATTACTAAAGAATCAGAGTACCCCAAATTAATACCACTATTTGAGGAAGTAAAGTTGAGAGAAGAAATGAGAACAGGTAATATTGATTACCAAAAGCTATCTAATTTGATTTGGGGGAACGATAGTCTATTAGCAATAATTGAAAATAAAGAGAATATATATTTTTCTCCTTCAGGGTTGCTAAACATATTAGGTATAGAATATTTGCCTTTATCACAAAATGTTTATGCTAATGAAAAGTATAATTTATTTCGAGTTTCTTCTTCAAGAGAACTATGCATGAAAGGTGGAATAACTATCAAAAACGCCTGTCTTTATGGAGGTTTAGATTATAATGGTATTCCGAATAATCATAAATCTATTAAAGAGTTATATACTTTATCTAGATCTGTTAGAGAGGCGCTAATAACAAGAGGAGACTTTGAGCCTCTTGTTGGTTCAGAACAAGAAGTTGAACAGGTTGAGGTTGAATTAGTGAATAAAGCTGTTAATTGTGTTGTTTTTAAAGGGATACAAGGATCTGAGGAATCAATAAAAAGTATATCAGGATCTGAGGTAAATATACTTCATATTTCTACTCATGGAATGTATATTTCAGATCAGGATGATAAAATGATAGAAACAAACAATTATCGTTTTATTATGCCTAATGAAATGTCATACATTGATGAAGAAGATATATCTTTGTCCCGCTCATTTTTAGTGATGTCAGGTGGTAATGCATTAATTCATCAAGATATAATTGCCGAAGAAAGTGAAGATGGAATATTAACAGCATTGGAAATATCACATCTTGACTTCGCAAATTTGGATTTGGCTGTGCTTTCTGCATGTGAGACTGCGTTGGGCAGAATTGGTGCTGAAGGTATTTTTGGACTACAACGTGGTTTTAAAAAAGCGGGTGCCCATACAATTCTTATGAGTCTTGATAAAGTAGATGATGAAGCCACCAAAATACTAATGGTAGAGTTTTATAGAAACCTTATGAGTGGAAAGTCAAAGCATCAATCCCTGAAAGATGCCCAGAAATACCTACGACAATTAGAGAATGGGAAATATGATAAGCCAGAATACTGGGCTTCATTTATTATGTTGGATGGATTAAATTGATTTGTTATGGCATACATTAGAAAAGCTTTTCTTGATCCAAAAATTGTTGACATAGACAATGTTGAAATACTAGAGAATGAAATAAGTTTGGGCAGATGGTTATTTGATGCACTATTACTTATTATGCATCCTGAAGAGGCATGCGATCTTCAAAAACAGATAGATGTTGGGGATGGTGGATTTCGTTTTATACCTGATATTTATTTAGATAAGGGATGTAAGTCTCTAGGTATTATCGGAAAAACAATTATCGAAATAAGAAAAAATCTGTTATTTGATACTGAGATAAAACAAGTGAAAATATATAAAACTCTTATAGATAGCAAAGAGGTTGACAATATCATTTTGTTATCTATAAATCCTGTAAATTCAATTGTTGATTTTGGTAAGTTCAAAGGGCGTGTTGAAGTTATTAATGCTAGTGTTTTTGTTAATAGAATAAAAGAAGCTATATCTGCAGGAAAAGGATATGTTTTAGAGCGAATAGCATTAGGTGAAAAGCGTAAGTCAAAAAGATGGATAAAAACGAGACAAGAGAGATTGACAAATGCAATCAACGATTTAAAACGATATGACAGCGCCTTGTTTCTGGGGGCGGGAGTAAGTGTTTCTGCACAGATGCCAAGTTGGGACAAGCTATTAAAAGATTTAGTTGCAATGGGGCGTATTATCAATCATAATGATTTTTTATCGATTTCTAATGAGATGGATAATTCCAATTTAGTAATAGCAAGGTATATTCAAAAATCACTTGGTGTAGATAATATTGAATTACGTAAACGTATATGGAATATTTTTTATAAAAATGAAAATGTTGGAAGATCAGATTTAATATCGTCTATATGTAACTTGGTTAATAGCCAAAAGAATGTTAGGAGTATCTTAACATATAACTATGATACGTTAGTTGAAGAGAATTTGGAAAGGATAGGGAAAAATTGTTTTCCTGTTTATGGATACAATCGAGATGAATACAATTCATTTCCTGTATATCATGTTCATGGTATCATTTCACGTGATAATAAAGAACAGCAAGAAGAAAGAATAGTATTAAATGAAAGGGATTACCATGAAATGTATTCAAAAGTTTTTGATTGGTCTAATGTTGAGCAACTCCATGCATTAACCCGTTGTACTTGTTTCTTCATAGGACTTTCCATGAAAGATCCCAATCTTAGGCGTTTGTTAGAAATCGCCAAAGGATATCGTGGAAAAGAGGTCCGACATTACGCCTTTCTTGAACGAAAGAGTAAGTGTAAAACTACTGAAAAACGTGAAGAAGATTTCCAGATAAGAGAAGATATGTTAGCAGATTTAGGCATAAATGTTATATGGTATAGTGGAGGTAATAATCATAAACAACTACCCAAACTTATTCAGAGTATTGCGGAACAACAAAGATGAAGTTCCAATGATTTAATCTCCGAATTATTCTCGTAGTATTAATAAGAGTTCTTCTGCTTTAGTAGCAATAGGAGTATCAGGATTATCTTTCTCTAGTTTCTCTAAGATGGGGATTGCCTTATTTGTCTGATCATCCTTGATGTAAGCAAGTGCGAGGTTCAATGCTATGTCGTTGGCATAAGTAGAGTAGGTGATGTCATGCTCTATAGAAGTATAGATAGGCTCCAGTTCTGCTATGATACTGCTGACATGACGTTGCTTCTGTATATTATTAAATAAGGTATAGAGATTGGCGACCTTAATGGAATCTATGTCACCACGTGCGTAATCATCCATACTATACTCGGTATAGTAGGGGGATACCAATGCTGAGAGTTCATTATATCGCTTGTCCTTTGAATAACCAAAGAAGATTGCAAAGACAGCAGCAATAGAAGTAGCCCACCATACAAGTGTGCGCACCTTGTTGTTCTGTTGAGGCTGGATAAGTGTTCTTTCCTTTTCTGCATTTTGCGTACGAATACCCTTGATGAGTGATACTGTAGCCAATACATGAGCTCGAAGTTCAGGGTCTGCCTGGATTTCCTGCTTAAAGGCAGCTTCCTCTTCCTCAGTCATCATACCTCTGATAAACGCATCGATGCGATCATCAATGGCTTGCTGTAATATATCGTTGTTCTTATCCATAGATCTTTCCCTTTAACTCGTTATACTTATCTCTGAATTTGTTCATGCACTTATACTTCTGTGTTTTCACAGAATCGGCATTGGAGAAGTTAAACATATCCGCAATCGTTGATGTCGAGAAGTCATCCCAATAGTAACTATGAAGGATGTTTTTACAGGTATCTGTCATCGAGGCGATAATATTGTTTACCAACAATTCCAAACGTACTTTTCTATCTTCTTCCTCAGTATCCATACAGAAACCATAGAGAGCATCTACTTTATCATCGCGTACGGCATTGGTATTTGATATTTTTCTATCATCAAAGAAAGGCACCGTTTTTTCTTTCTTCCTGATGAGTTTTAATGTCTGATTGATACAGACTTTAGTAAAGAAAGTGGTAAATGAACAAGTGATTTCAGAGAGTTTACCAGCCCGATCCTTTTCTATGATATCTTTCAGCGAACCATAGAAAGCATCCTCAATATCGTTATCCGAGACAGAAAATTTCTTTCTCAGATAGTTCTGGATTTTACCCTGCTCCTCAATATCAGAGATAAAATCGTTTAGTTTCTTATTCTGTATGGGTATCTCTTTTGCCATGTTAGAAACTCGTTTCATTTACCAGATTCTGATTATTGGGCCATTTGCCACCTTTCATAATGGATGCCTTAACTTGATTCAGAAAATCATTTCCATTAGTTGATAATGTTTTGGCTTGTAAAGCCTGGGCAATGTTGTAGGAGAGTGGACCATATCGTTTCCCATCTACCTTTATTTCCATATTCACCTGATCAGGGCGACAGGCTTCAAGGTACATCACATGCGACATCTTGGAAGTCGCTTCTACTTTATAATGGGATTTCTTCTGGGTTGAAGGTTTGAACACCTTATTATGATATGTAAAGCCCACCTTCGTGCCTCTTACTGTCTCATCGTTAGCCCTTGAAGAGGTGCCAGCATGACAAGCATCAATAACGATATAGAGGAAACCAGAAGGTCCGATCTTTGTCCTTAACTTCTTGATATACGTGTTTAGTTGATCATCGAGCAGATGCTTTTTCCCCTCATATACGCCTTTTTTGTAAATCTTATAAGCATCAATGGGTACAATCGCTTCATCCCATCCATCCTCTTCGTCACCGTTAAGATCTTCTACAGGCTGCCCATGAGCAGAGAAATGAAGATAGACGATGTCTCCTTTCTTTGTCTGGTTCGTGAAGTTCGATAGTTGGTTGGTTATATTCTGATAAGTAGCTTGCTCATCTAATAACGTGGTTAAATAAAAACCTTGTTTTTTCAATATGGGGCTCAAAAGATTGATATCTTCCACTCCATTGATGTTATTCCACTGATAACCTGTCAGAGCAGTATCATAATGGGAGATACCCACCATGAAAGCCCTCTTCCGCTGGGCATTTCCAGCGATTGAGACCATAAAGGAAAGGCCTATTATCAGTAGTAATTTTCGCACCATAAAGATATATTTTTGGCAAATATACAAATTTTTTTTGAATTAGCGGTTACCTTTTCATTTTTTCTAGTATAAAGAGGCAAAGAAACAAAATAATAACAATTTAAATTTTTAGAATTATGAAACGAGTATTTTTACATTCAAAGAGAGTGATTGGTAATCATTGGTTTATCATCTGTCTTGCAGGGGCTATATCCTTTGTATTTGGAATCGGTTTGTTCCTGATCTTCTTAGTTTATTCCCTGTATTTCAAAGCAGATCCAGTAGATGTTAATGATTTGATGAACAATTTCACAGAGGAAGAACTGAATACTGTCCTGGCAGACACTGTTGACGAAAGTGTTTCTGATGAAGATTATCTTCAGATACTGGCAAAGTACCAGTCTTATTTCTGTCCCAAGAAAATAGATGAAATCACCAAATGGGTAGGCTCTGAAGTCAATAACGATTCTTATATGATGTTTTATGAGTTGAGTAAGAGTTATGAGACCATTGATCAAGATAGGTTGAAGCAGAGTATTCTTTCTCAGATAAATAAATATAGTGTTCAGACCACCCGAGTGGCTCGCTCACATAGAAACTTGGTCTTCAGATACACTTCACGTAAGTCAGGTAAATTCTTTGATATCGTAGTCAATAATCGAGAGTTGAAGGCTGCTTAAAGTAACAGATTATAGTAACAATTTAAAACGATACAATTATGGCACTTTTTAATTTATTCAATTCAAAGCAGGTAGTAAACAGCGATGTTACACCTGAGACAGACAACAATCTTCAGGTTGTTAGTGATGAAAAAGAGGCTCCCGTTGAGGAGAAGAAGGATGAGGAGAAGAAGATTATTACCATCACCTGGGGGACAGGAATGCCCATCGATGTTATCTTCAACTTCATTCACAAGAACTTCGAGGAAGAAGGCTTTCAGGATGCTCTGATTAATCAGGATATTGCATATCGTGACATTAAAGAAAAGATAATCTGTAATGATCTGGCTATGCTCTTTAAGAGGATTGTACTACGTTACAAGAATGACATCCGGGAAGTTGAGATCAAAATTGATAATGCCCGAAAGGCATATGCCCTCTCTGCAGCTGCAAGACTGGAATCTCTTAAGCAGACTTATGAAGAGCATCTTTCTGAAATCAAGGAGATGCAGGACAAGTTTGCAGCAGAAGATCCAAAGATGATGACTATGATAGAGTCTTATCGCAGAGGATTCCTTAAGGGGGTTACAGCTTCTACAATTGAATTCATTGAAAACAAGTAAATACAGGTAATTATGAAAACTTTAATGAATATAGGTTGCCTCCTTATTGGATGGGACAAGAATATCTTAAGTGAGTGTGGCGAGGCAAGTCACCGCCAGTTCAGGAAACTGATCTCAGCTCTTAGCATTATGCTGATTCTTTGGGGAACCATTGGGTATTGTTTCGCTGACAGATACATCAATCTCGACTCTTGTCTGCTGAAGATCTGTGTTTCCTTGGTTTTTATGTTTATTGTTCTCAGTGTTGAGCGGGTGATTATCCTGACTGTGGGAAAGGCGCGACTGATGACAGCAATGCGTGTGATGTTGGCTTTGTGTATGGCTTTTTTAGGGGCTTGTATCTTTGACCAGATTATCTTCCGTAACGATATTCATCAGGCGATACAGGAACATCGGGAGGATGTCATTAAGGAGACTGTGACCAAACGCTTGTCAATCTATGAGAGTGACATCCAGCGGATAACCCATGACATGGATTCTCTGAGTAAGGCAACTGTCCTCATCGGTGAAGAACTGCAGAAGAGACCCACCATCAAAGGTACCAATGTTTCTACGCAAGAGCAGGTAGTGGGTGTGGATGAGAACGGTAAGCCCAAGAAGGTTAGAACACAATCTGTTTCTACAGTTGTCATGGCAAATCCTCTGGCAGAACAGATGAAGGCTAATAACGAGCAGATCCAGATTTATGCCAATCAGTTGGAACAGCTGCGACTGGATAAAAAGAATATCTTGGAGACTACTACTGCAGAAGTGAATCATCGTGCTCCTGGATTCATCGAGGAACTTGAAGCCACCCTGCATGTGGTATCACAAAGCCCAATCTCACTGGCTTTCTACATTATCCTATTCTGCTTCTTGACCTTTCTGGAGTTGTTTGTACTCACCATTAAGATGGGCGATAGTAAGTGCGATTATGATCTGATAGTGGAGAATCAACTCAACTTGAAGAGAACATTGATGGACCAGACTTCTCATAGTCTGCTGGCGAAAAAAGTAGCTTAGTATTAACAAATAAATGAATTACAATTATGACAAGAGATTATGATTACGACTCTTATGAAAATGAAGAGTATGAAGACGATTATGAGTGTGGTGGCTATGAAGAAGGCTACGAGTGGACTGAAGAAGACTCTTGGGACGCGCTGACAGATGGTATGTATGGCGAAATGCCAAGTAATCCTCTGGAGTATGATGCAATGATGGATGCTTTGGGATTCTAAATTTGTGTAAGAATGGAAAAGGAATTTAAGGAAATGATCGCAAAAGAATTGGAGCAGTTCCATTGCTCCATTCTTTTGGACGAAGTAAAGGAGAATGTACGCAAGTTAAAGGCGTATGGTGTTGATGAGGCTGAGATTGTAGCAGCGATGAACGAAGAAGAACTGTTCCCGCAACTGATTGTGACGGAGGATTACAAGATCGTGTTGGCTGCAGAAGAGCCAGTAGAGGTGGAGATGGAACCTCTGGTAAAGGCGGTATATCTACTTTTCCTCTCACATCCTGAGGGTATCGTTCTGAAATGCCTCCCTGATTATCGCAAGGAATTGACTAGCTTTTACCTGTTACTAAGACCTTACGGACTTACAGATAGGGTGAAGAAGAGCATTATAGATGTTACAAATCCGACACAAAATTCTATCAACGAGAAATGTGCAAGGATTCGCAAGCTTTTTGCCTCCATTCTCCCCAAGAGTGTAGCCAGATACTATGCCATATCAGGCAAGCGAGGAGAAGCCAAGAAGATTGATCTGGTTCGAGCTAATGTAATCTGGAAATGTAAATTACCAAATTCACAAGGCTTGTGATGGAAAAACATTTCTGAAAAGTGAAGATATATTTTAATTTTGCAATTTGAACCCCTACTAAATAGAATGGATATGAAAGATTTAAATGATAATAAACAATATGCAGAATTCTCTAGTCTTTTCATTGATGCGACAATGACTAAGGACTTTACTCATGTTGCCAATTTAATGGCTGATGATGCTTGTATGGTTGTCTGGGATAATAAAGAATTCACAGGCAAGGATGCTGTAATTGAATACTGGAAAGGCTGGCTTGAGAGATGGAATGAGCCCAAAGACGCAACTAAGTATGAGGTCAAATTCTGTAACTATTATGATAGAGATGTGGTGAGTATTCGTACACCAGGTTATAAAGATTTATATATAATTGCTCGAATAGAAGATAGAATGGTAAAACATTTAGTATTATGTTCTAATCCTCTACAATCCCCAATGATAAGGTACTGGAGTTTGGATTCTTCTGCTTTGCTATTTGAGAAATCTACTCTCTTTCCTCACCAAATGGGTAAGAATCTAGAAGCCCGAAAATATAGATTCCCTTGTATGCGATGTGGCTGCAAATCAGAAAACCTTAAGTGGTATGAATATACTCATGAAACAGTCCCACTGGGCTACACTGGAGAATTGTCAGTTTGCCCCAACTGCATGGAGGCTGTAGAGTTTTTCCCCACCATTCTGCATAGGCATGATATATTGCATAAATTTGAATCAGACTAGGATATGAAGAAGTTTATATTTGTCATTATAGCATTTGTTATATGCTTGATTGCTGTGGGGACTTTCTGGAATCTGGATACGCGGAAGGAACATGGGTATGGTAAATATCAGAAGGAATTGGCTAAGAAGACAGCCAAGATAAATGAGCTGGAGGATTCTATCAGAAATATGCGAGCCAAATTAGACTTCTATAAAGAAGCGGTAAAATGGGTAATGGATGCGGATGAAGAAGACTTGGATAGAGTCATCAAACAAGTTCGCAGTTTCCCCAAAGATGCCCCATTGCCATAAATATCTCTCGCAAGCCTTGCGGAGACTTGTAGATACCGAATTTATTTGCTAATTTTGCAAACGAATCAAATTTAGCTGTAATATGGGAGAGGATACGATACCGTTTTTTGAGAATGAGATCAAGGATACGATGCAGGGCATCATCAAGGTTGTAGGCGTTGGTGGTGGCGGCTGCAACGCTGTGCGAAATATGTATAATGAGGGCGTGGCGGGTGTGACGTATGCCGTCTGTAATACGGATAGCCAGTCGCTTTCTCGTTCTCCTGTGCCAGTGAAGATCCTTCTGGGAAAGTCTGGTCTGGGTGCTGGTGGTAATCCTGAGAAGGGACGCGATGAGGCAGAGACGAACATCAACGACATCATCAAACTGCTGTCTGATGGTACAAAGATGGTGTTTGTAACGGCTGGTATGGGTGGTGGTACTGGTACTGGTGCTGCTCCTGTGGTGGCTGGTGTTGCTAAGGATATGGGTATCCTGACGGTAGGTGTCGTGACAATCCCCTTTTATTTCGAGAAGAAACGTAAGATCATCAAGGCTCTGAAGGGTGTTGAGGAACTCCGTAAGAATGTGGATGCGCTGCTGATTGTGAATAACGAACGGCTCTGCGATGTGTATGCTGATGCCGATATCTCGATGAAGGAGGCTTTTCTGAGGGCAGATAATATCCTGATGGATGCCGTAAAAGGTATCTCGGAACTGATTACGTTGCCTAGTGACGGAGGCATCAAGAGTGACTTTCGTGATGTGGAAACTACCATGAAGGATGGTGGAGGCGCTATCATGGCAATGGGTCGTGCCAGTGGTGAACACCGTGTAGAGAAGGCGATTCTGAATGCTCTCGATTCGCCTTTGCTCTATGGCAATGACATCGGTAAGGCTAAGCGTATCCTCTTTAATATCTATGCCAGCGACGAGTATCCCATCTTTGTAAAGGAACTGCAGGAGATTGACGATTTCTTTGATCAGTTGGATCCTAATATCGATGTGATTTGGGGTACTGCTACGGATGATAACCTGGGTGAGGATGCCAAGGTGACGATTCTGGCTACAGGTATGGAAGAGAAACTGGAAGATGAGATACCGGCAAACGCCTTTCGCAATGAAGATGACTACTATGAGGAGGTGATCAAAAAACTCTATAAGCCTATCATTAAACCTACGATGGCAAAGGTTATAACCCAACAGCCTCTGCCTTTTGAGGTAGAACCTGCTCCGGAGCCCGAACCTGCTGTAGTCCCAGAGCCAGAAGAAGAGAAAGAACCTACGATTCTTGACAAGTGGAAGGTGTGGTTGAACAATCTGATGAGTGTAGTGACGGAATGAATGAACTGCTGACACCAGAGGAGCGGGCACAGGAGGTGAAAAGACTCGTGAGCCAGTTGCAGGCAGAGGGTAGGACAGACCTTTTGCTGCATGCCATTGGTGTGCCCCTGCTCGAAGAACTGAGGATTGAGGCTGCCAAGGGGCGTCTGAGTCGTCTGGTGATTACGAAGGATTACCGTTTCATCTTGGAGGATTATCAGAAGGAGGTGGAGCTGCAGCCTGTTCATAAGGCTGTGTATCTGTTGTTCCTGGCACATCCTGAGGGTATCGAGTTCAAGCGTCTGGCAGATTATAGGGATGAGTTGCTGCGTTATTACATGGCGACGGGTAAGATGTTGGATAAGGAGAAGGTAATAGAGAGTGTGGATCATCTGGTTAATCCGCTGGATAACGCCATCAATGAGAAGTGTTCCCGCATCAAGAAGGTGTTCCTCAGTTTGATGGATGAATATAGTGCCAGTTATTACTTCATCAGCAGCCACACCCAGAAGCATATCCTTGGCTCCAGCCGAATCTGGTACGAACGCCTGAAAGTCATCACCCTCCCGCGGGAACTGGTGATTTGGAAGTAAAGCCTTTTTATGGCTCAGGGGGTGATAGCGGTTCGCTGGCCATCATGGATTCATACTCATAGGCAGGGGAATCCTGATGCACCACCTGTAGGATATGGGCACCAAGAGCCTTCTCAATGGATACCAGTGTGTCAATCGTGAAATTGTGAGTACCACGCATCCACTTGCTGATTTCTGCCTCCTTCTTGCCTAATAATGAAGCTAGATCCTTTTGTTTGAGCCCCTTTGCCACGAGAATCTCGTGAATGCGATCTACGATTTGGAACGAAAGATCCACATTCTGACGGACTAATGGATTCACATGCATCCGCCTTGCCTCTATAATACTACTTCTCTTCATCTCTCGAAAAGTTTAAATTACCAATGATTTCCTTGTCAACCAAAACCAACGAACCGTCTTTTATTCGTGATGATATGAAACGGCTCGTATCAATCAGAAGTTTAACATAGGGAGCAAGCGACTCGCTTTCCTGCCAAGTAGCGGCATCCTTGACTCCTCCATTTCCAAACACCAATATCTTGTCAGACAATCTAAGACAGTAAAGACGGACTTTATTGCCAATATCTATAGGAATGACTCCTACACCATCTCCATAACGCCCTTCAGGACGGAAATACCTTTCGAGAGCCCCCTTCTCTGCAATTTTATCCATCCATGAGATAATGACATCAATCTCTTTGTCGTATTCGCATCCGATGGGGAGCTTGTCAAAGAAGGCTTCGAGTTCTGTCAGTTCTTTGCCGTCAAGGTGTATGCTGTAGAAGTTGACGTTCTCGTATTCTTCTACAAGCTCTATAGAGTAATGCTGTTTTGTTGCCATACAGATATTCGTTCTTAACTTTTAAGTTATCTCGCTGCAAAGATAAAAACAAATTTTGAAACTTGCAAGAAATTAACCTAAAAATTAAGTTTTGGTGATAAAAGTTTTTGTAAAGGTTCAGAAAATGACAAATCCCCGACCATTCTATGATGGCCGGGGAATTCTTATTAATATCCCATGCAGGACGTGGCGCCCAGTGCAGTCAGGATTGCTGATGCGATCGATGCAATCAACTGTACAATAAACTTAGTTGTCTCTTTCTTACTCATAACAATTCAGATTTTTAGTGTTTACTGTTTAATTTAGAACTGGGGACAGTCCCTAAGACTGAGCCTGCCCCCAAGTTGAAATCAATCGCCGGGCTGATCGTCTTCAGGATCCGTTGGAGTCGGGATGATACCGCTGCCATTGTGTACGGTCCCTGAGCCATTCTCATTGTCCTCGATTGTGCCCGGGTCGGTTGAGGTCACACGCTTCACCTCCTTACCGTTGCGGTCGATACAGGTGATCTGGATAGCTGTGTTCTTCAACTCGTCCTTCAGATCTACATCGGGGGTGAAGATGATTCGGCGGCTCTCGATGAGGCCAGTCTTCACGTCCTCCACCTTCTCCACAGCCTTGGAGCGCAGACCGAAGCGCATGGTGCCGAGTCCTGGCAGAGCCACAGAGTGACCTTCTGTAGCCCAGGCCTTGATCACCTCACCCGCAGCATCCCAACAGGCCTGCATCACACCACGGTTTACACCGCTTCGGAGGGCAGCCTCCTTGATGACCTTTGCCTGCGTGAGGCTGGTGTAGAGGTCGGGTTTCAACACATAACGATACTTGCCTTCTTTCTCTTTGTCAAACTTGAGCAGTCTTTCTACTGCCTTCACTTTAAGTGCCATAATTTTGTTTTAATTAAAAGGGTTTGTAAATGATTTTCCTTTTCCTTAAAACCTTTTCCTTGATTCGTGTTTTTGCGGTTCGGCTGAGAGTTTTTTTCTGGTAGGCCTACTAAAATTTTCTCTTTGGCTTAGCCGCAAATATTTCTATCTTGCAACTTTGTTGCAAAGGTACAACAAATTTTTGAAACAACCAAATTTTTATCAAACTTTTTTCGAATTTTTTATATGCTGGGGACTGTCCCCGAGTTCCAATCTGCGAAGATTAAACACTCTCACTTTCTCAGTTTCTCACTTAGGACAGGAGTATTTTTACTAATTAAAATACTCAATTAATGAATTTATATATTATATTATATATTATAATATATAATATAATATATAAATTATAAAATACAATTTCCATTTATCTTATAATCCTAGCTTCTTCAACACTATCCCTTTAGAAAACGTCGTCCTTTCCCATTCGGAAAACGTTCTTGTCCTAAGTGAGAAACTGAGAAAGTGAGAAACTAATTACCTAGAATTTTGGCGGAATGCCATATTTCCACTATCTTTGCAGCAAACAAAATAATACGCTATACGATGAAACTGATCAAAGGAGAATTCAAAGAGAAACTGGATCTGCTGTTTGCACCGTCTATCAAAGCGGTGCCCCAGGAGAATCTGACTTCGACGTATATTGCGAACGTGAGTCGATTGACGGGTATTCCGCCTGATGAACCCATCGGCATCCCGTCGGATCAGCCCGCCCGTTGGATGGCGGTAGGGGTTGCCATGGCGATTCAGGAAAATGGGACGGAGAGTTTAGATTACTTTGCCATGCTGCGAGGGTGGGGGCTTGCCCGCCCCTCGGCAGGCTCGGGAACCGTATAGGGTTGGTGAGCTTGTCGAACTAAAAACGCTGCAGATTAATTGTCTGCAGCGCTTTTTTTGATGATGTCTTCCACTACTTGGGGGAAATGTTCCATTTCGAGCATGTGCTCTTTCTCGGCGATGATCTCTACGGTGTCATCGGGAGAAAGGGCGACCCGGAACTGGGCGATGATCTCGCCTGCATCGCAAACGGGGGTGACCCAATGGACGGTCATGCCTGTCTCCGTCTCGCCTGCAGCCTTCACGGCCTCGTGAACGTGGTGTCCCCACATGCCCTTGCCACCGTATTTCGGCAGCAGGGCAGGGTGGATATTGATGATCTTGTGGGGGAAAGCGTCGATCAGGAAATCGGGAATCAGGGGGAGCCAACCTGCCAGGACGATGAAGCCGATGTTGTATTTGCGAAGCAGGGGCAACATGATGTCGGGGTTGTGCAGATCGGTCTTGGGGGTGACAGCCGTAGGTACACCGAGGCGCTGAGCCCTTTCGAGGACAAAGGCGTCGGGCTTGTTGCTGACGACCAAGGCCACCTTTACCAACGCTGAGTCGGCAAAGTGATGGATCAGATTCTCACAGTTCGTTCCGCTTCCCGAAGCAAAGATTGCGATATTCATTATACCAAATGTTCAATTAAATCTGCACGGTCGCCTGGGAGCATATCGATCACAGGAATCTCGACCATCGTGTAGCAGCCTGGCTGCAGACGCATGGAGGCACGGGCCACATTGACCAGCACCTGACCTGTGAGGGCGGGGTTGTTGATGCTCATATTGAACTCCAGGCGCTGGTTCTGAGTCTTACCGCTCACACCCTTACGCACGAGGTTCACACCATGACCCATATCACGCACGTCGTCGACGCTCTCTACCTGGAATACATGCGTCTCGTCGCTGGCGAAATAAGGATCGGCCTTGATGGCAGCAGTCACTTCGTCGAGTTTGGCACCGTCCTCGAGTTCTACATACACCATACGGCGATGGATGCCCTCACCGAGGGGGATGGTCATACTCAAAGCGTTCTTCACACCAGCCTTAGAGCGTACGCAGACGCTGTGGCCCATCGACATACCAGGACCGAAGTTGGTGTAAGAGAGACCCTTCGGAGCCAGACTCTGCATCAGGGTGCGCACGATAGAGTCGCTGCCCGGATCCCAGCCGGCTGCGATCACGCTGACGGTATTCGTCTCCTGATTCAGTTTCATCAGACGCTCACGGTAGCCACGGATCTGTGTGTGAATATCGAATGAATCGACTGTGTTGATGCCGAGGGGCAGAATCTGGTTGGCATACTCCTCACAACTGCGGGTAGGGGTGGCGAGGATGGCTACATCCACATCCTTCAGTTCGCGGATATCCTTTACCACCTCATAGGGTGCGAGTTCGGCGGGCTTATTCTCTGCGCCATTGCGACGTACGATACCTGCTACTTCGAAATCTGGGGCTGTTTCCAGGGCCTCAAGTGCATACTTACCAATGTTGCCGTAACCGACGACGGCTGCTCTGATTTTCTTCATATTTTAATGTGTTTGTTGGTTATTTCAATCTTTTCGGTGGCAAAAGTACGCATTTTATCTGAAATAAATAACAAAATGCTTGGAAAATTGCATAAAAACTTTCTAATTGTGACAGAATGCAAGGTTTTATGCAAGAAAATATACTCTCTTAAAGGTCAAAGTTTTTTTTGTATATTTGCAACATGGAAACAAATAGACAGAAAAAATGCATGGTAAAGAAGGATCTCTTCTGCTATGCCGAACGAGAGATGAAACAGCTTGCCGACATCAGGAAGGCAAGCACAGTGAGAAACTATATGACGGCGCTTAATGCGCTGGCACAATATCTGGGTAGGAGGAGTCTGCCGTTAGATGATATTGACCGACAGCTGATGCAGGACTTCGAACAGTGGCTCCAACATCATGGCAAGTGCCGAAACACGTCGAGCGCCTATCTGCGCTCGCTGAAGGCCCTCTTCAACCGAGCCGTCGATGCTGGCCTGACGGCCGAGCGTAACCCCTTCCGACGGGTGTTCACGGGCAATGCCCATACTGTAAAGCGGGGACTCAGCCGCTCGGAGTTCAAACGTCTGTTGGCCTGTGATATGGATAACGACCGCCAGCGTGTGGCTATTGATATCTTCCTCTTTTCCGTGACTGTCTGCGGGATGCCGTTCGTCGATGTGGCCCATCTCAGATGGAGCCAGATCAAGGACGGCCGACTCTTCTACCGCCGCCGCAAGACGGGTGAGTGCCTGTCAGTCCAGTTGGAACCCGAAGCCAAAGAGATTCTCCGCAGATATGAGGGTAGGGGAACTGATGGATACGTGTTCCCAGTCTTGACACAGGGCGATGATGACAAAGCCTATCACAACGCTTTGTCGCGCTATAACCGCCGCCTTCGCCGTTGGGGACAGAAGGCCGGTCTGCAGCGCCATCTTACTTCGTATGTGGCTCGCCATACATGGGCCAGCCAAGCCAATGAGAATAACATCCCCATAGCTGTTATCTCCCAGGGGCTTACCCATACCAATCTTCGTACAACCACCAATTATATTGCCTCACTTTCCACCTTTAGGCTCGACCATAGTAACCACCAACTGATAAGGTTACTGTTCCGTATGGAAAGGGGGCCTTCCGCCCCGCCAAAAGGGCATAAAATAATGCACTCCTCTTACAAAGAGGATTGCATTATTTGACATTACAAAAGTAGGTTTATTTCCCATAAGTGCAAAATATTACTAATAGCCAACGGCTGTTTTTTAAGAATGTTTTGTATTATTAACTGAAATTAAGGAAATGCGTCACTGATAATTCTACGATATGTGCAGTCCTCTTTGTAAGAGGAGCTCAAATAGGATTAAAAGTGAACATATGGAAATAACGAAATACCTACGATTGTATATAGTAGTCCTGCTACTTACTACAGCCCCTTTATCGGTCCTGTCCCAAACATGGGCCGTGAAGACTAATCTGGTTACAGATGCTCTTCTTATTCCGACCCTAGGCGTGGAATATGCACTCAGTGACCATAGCTCAGTCAGTCTGACAGGAACCTATATGCCCTATTCTGTTGGTGACAAGAAATGGAAAAACTGGAGTGTGCAACCAGAACTCCGTTTCTGGCGCAACGAGCCTTATGCCGGCTGGTTTTTGGGTGTGAACGCCATTGGCGGCGGCTTTAATATAAATAATGTACACGTGGGCGGCCTCTATGGCAAGCAGCGTCAGGGAAAGTTCGTGGGAGGCGGCATTTCTGCGGGCTACCATTTCGTGCTTTCCTACCACTGGGGTTTGGAGCTTGCCTTAGGAGCCGATGCGCTCTATTGCAACTATGAGCGGTTCCTCAATGACATTAGCGAGGGCCGTCATGAGAGTTTCACGGTGCTGCCCATAGGTACAGGCATCAGTTTCGTCTATATCATTGATTAATAAGAAGAAAGAAGAAAATAATATGAAACGTTTTTTATTTCTATTTGCACTGATGTGTACATTGGCTGTTCAGGCTCAGTCGCCCGTTGTCAAAGGTTGTGCCGAGCTGGCCTGGATCCATTTCCTCGATCCGGTGGCAGCCATGGGAGAGGGGCAGAAGGTTACAGGTACCGTCATGCTTTCTGACGGACTAAAGGGAAGTGCTTCACAACTCAATGCCATCATCGCCGACGAGATTCAGCGCCAACTGGGCAGATTCCCGTCGCTGTCAGTCAGTACCGTCGATATCATCTTCTACGATACGCCCTCGGGCAACAGTCGAAGTAATACCCGTAGTGGCCGCTCTGGCAGTCGTGTAAGAAGTCATAGCAATGGCAGCAAACTGAATGGTCTAAGGCAGATGCTGATGGAACGGCTTGGAGCCGAGAGTATCACGCTGACCGTTGTCCCAGAAGACTGGGAGACGATTATCCGCGTGACAGAGGAACAGTCTGATATCCGTCTGAAGCAGGCGGCCCTCGATATTATGCGTAACGTTGGTGTGCAACAGGGCCGTGAGCAGCAGCTGAAGGCATTGGCTGGTGGTGAAACCTGGCGGCAACTGCAGCAGCAGGTATTTCCCCAGGTGCAGCGTTTGGACTATAAGGCATCGTTCGTCCGACAGTTTGCCGGTGGCGTTGCCGTCACTCTTGAAGGGCTCTATGCCACGGCTCGTAGCCATCAGAACACAGGTAATGACTATTATGACATCATAGACCTGGCAGCACGTTTGTTCCCCGAGAGTGTCGAGGCCGTCGTCAATGCGGCTGGTGTGGCACTGCTTCGGGGCGACGTGCAGAAAGCAGCTGATTACCTCCAAGCTCTGCAGAAGGACTGCCGGGCCTATCTCCATATAGGTGTGATGTATATGCTGCGTGGCGACCGGACTCGCGCTGAGGTCTTCCTCCGTATGGCAGAGACCCAAGGCGTTTCAGAGGCCGTTGCAGCCCTGCGTGCCCTCCATGAGGGTAGTCCTGTGTGGAGTGAATAATCCCCAAAATACGAGAATATGGATAAAAAGAGAACAATACTATTAACCGCAGTCCTGCCTCTATTCCTGGCAGGCTGTATCAACGATGAATATAGATACCCGTTAAGGGATGTCATCAAATTCAGTGCCAAGGTTGATAACGTCTCTTTGGTATCGAATACCCGTACTTCCTATACCGATGTCTCGTTCACAGAGTTCAATGTGACGGCATTAGGAGATGCCGCTCCCTATTTCCAGAACCTGAAGGTGACGAAGCAGTCCGACGGTTCCTGGCAGACGGCCACTACGAAGTACTGGCCGGCCTATCCGCTGAGGTTTCTGGGCTATGCCCCTATCTCCCTGCAGTCGAAGGCCAACATAGGCATCAGTGAGCAGAAACTCACCGGCTATACTGTCGTCAGCGAGGCAGCCAGTCAGGACGACATTGTGACAGCCTATGTGAAGGCAGGACAGACTAGTGCGTCGGGTGCTGCCATATTGGGTTTCCACCATGCTTTATCGCAGATAGAGGTGGTGGCCAAGAACGGTAGTCCTAATGACTATACCATCGAGGTGTTGGGCGTAAAGATATGTCAGATACCTTCCACTGCCGACCTGACCTTCCAGACAGATCCCGATGCGGCACCCGTATGGAGTGCGGCATCAGCTCCGAAGGACTATATCATCAAGGGCTCCTACCCGTTGACACTGACCTCCACCCCGCAAAGCATCATGTTTGGCTCCAACAATTTCCTGCTGGTGCCTCAGGGTCTGGTTCCATGGACAGGTGGAACGACGCCCAATGGTGCCTATATCTCAGTCCTTTGCCGTATCAAGGATAAATTGGGCAATCTGGTCTATCCCACCGATGCCTCGAAGTTCGGATTTGCTGCGATGCCCATTTCCGAGACATGGCAGTCTCAGCACAAATACACCTATACCTTGGCGTTCTATACCAATGGTGGCGGAGCCGGGCGCATCGATCCTTCGCCGAGTAATCCGGAGAATCCTTCCGATGTCAATGTTGATACTACTCCTGGAGGTCCAGGAAAGCAAGGGGGTGACATCGTGACGCCTGACTCTCAGGTACCCATCACGATGACTGTCAGCATCAGCGACTGGGTGGTAGGTGCAGGCGATAATATTGACTTGGAATTCTAATAACGTGCATAGTAACAAATAAAACAATAACAATCTAAAAACATTTACGATTATGAAACAGAAGTATTTTTATCTGATAGCCGCCCTGGCTACGGCCATGATGACTCAGTCATCGTGTATCAGCGACGACTTCGATCCCGAGGTAGTTCGTCTTTCGGTAGAGGGCCTTGGCAACAACGCCACAACCCGTGCAGCCAGCACAGACGCTCTCCAGAATACACAGTTCGTAAGTGATCTTGGCATACAAGTCGAAGCATACGCTAATGGCGGTACTTCCACCTATGCAACGGCTGTCTACAATACCACGAGCACTACAGGCTCCACATCCGGCAGCATTCTGCTCTCGCCAGCCTCGACGCCGATCTATTATCCTCCAACCAGCAACATCGACATCTGTGCTTTCTACCCCTCAACAGTGGCCTCGGCTTCTACTACGCCATTCACTGTGAATGCCGATCAGACATCGACCAACGTGGCCAACTACCGCAGCAGCGACCTGATGTATGCCAACAAATTGATTAATAAGTCAAAAGATTCAACTCACGGGCTGACCTTTAACCATGCCATGTCGCAGATTATCGTCAACCTGCAGGCAGGTACAGGTCTTACCCCAGACGACATCACTACCAACGTGACTGCCGTGAAGATCAATAATACCATCCCGACGGCCAACCTTACGTTTGCAAAGGATGGCAGCAGTATTCCTACGGGTGTGGTCACAGCTGCGGCTAGTGGTAGTACCAGTGATATTACCATCACGGGCAACAAGGCCAGCAACATCGGTATCATTGTGCCGCAAACAGTCAACAGCGGAACTACGCTCTTTACGATTACGTACAATGGTAATGACTATACTTACCCCCTTGCTGCCGACCAGACTTTTGATGCAGGAAATAAATATACCTATAACTTTACCCTTAACCTGGCAGGGCTGGAACTTGAATCGGTAACTATCAACGACTGGGCTAATGGCGGCAGTGAATCGTCTGACATCCCTCTCTAAGCCATCGGGTGTGTAAATGTTATGACGGCTATGCGTAGGATGTTTTACATATTATCCGTATTGACGGGCTTGCTGTTGGTGCCTGTTGGCTGCATAGAGGACGACCTGTCGGGCTCTTCGCCTGTCGATGGCGGCGATCTGTCTGCCATTAGCCTTTCTGCCATTGTTGCCCCTCAGGGTGACAGGCAGGGCTCAACGGAGACAGTGCTTACCCGTGCAGGAACCTCTATCCAGTCCACGCAGTTCGATGGTGGTGAGCATTTCTATGCCTACTTCCCAACAGCGGGTGTGCGTATCGGAAATGTGGTTGGCGATCATACCACCTATACCACCGATGGCTCGGGTAATACCACCCCAGCCACGCAGCCCTATTTCCCTGCAGCTGTTACCTCCGTCACCGTACATGCCTATTATCCTTCGACGATCACCAACGGCACGACGTCGTTCTCTGTCCTGCAGGATCAGACCTCAACGGCCAACTATAAGTCGAGCGACCTGATGTATGCCACCTGTGCAGCCACCCGTTCGGCGGGAGCTGCTACGGGTAGTGGCTCGCTCACGTTCACTCACCGCATGGCGAAGATTATTGTCTCTGCTACAGTCGGTGCTGGTGTGAATACCATCACCGACGTGCGTATCGTGGGCGGTCACCGTACTATCAATATCAGCACCCCTCAGACGTGTACCCTGGGCACGACGCTCACCGATGCCAATACCACCAGCGACTACATCACCGCTTATACGGGTGGCTCAACAGGGTATGCCAGTTGTGCCGCGCTGGTAGTGCCCGAGGCCGGTGGCCTCACAGGTGAGTTTCTGCAGATCATCACAGATATGGGTACCGCCACCTATAGTCTCTCGTCGAAGGTTCTTGCTAGTGGCAGTGCCTATACCTTTAATATCACAGTCAGCGCCGCTGCCATCGGCCTTACCACAACGATTACCACCTGGACCAATGGTGGCACAACGACTCTGGTGAATAGTGGTACTGAGACGCTCTCTTAACAAGTAATGATATGAGGCATAAATACACTGGTGTTCTCACTGCAGTCCTGATGCTGACCTCTGTCGGATGCATAGACGACAGATTCGATGATAGTTCCCAAGGGCGGGTTCCCATCAGCTTGACGGCAACGGCTGTCTGCCATGGTGCAGATTCCGCAGCCGCTGCCCGCACCACTCGCACCACGAGCACGGCGCTGCAATCGGCACAGCTGGGCAACGGCCAGACGTTTTATGCCCATTTCCCCAGTGGAACGACGTCGCTTACCAGTACCACCTTCACGGCTGATGGTTCAGGTGGCACTATAGCAACGGTCATCCCTTATTTCACTCTTTCTGGTACGAGTACGGATGTACGTGCCTATTACCCCTCGAGTGTGACCAACACCACGACCACCTTCTCTGTGCTTGCTGATCAGAGTACAGATGCCAACTATCGTTCGAGCGACTTGATGTTTGCTGCCACTACCATTAATAAGGCTTTTCCAACATCCTCAGGCGTATTGACCTTCGCCCACAAGATGGCCAAGGTGAAGATAAATGTAACGACCAATGGGGTTTCGGTGACAAAGGTGCAGCTCAGAGGTATTAAGCGGCGCGTGTCGTTTACGCCAAGTAGCGGGGCTGTCGGTGCAGCAGAAACGATTGCTGGCGAAACCACCGTTACAGCCTATTCGGGATCCACAACGACCGACTTCTCATGTACGGCGCTCGTACCTGAACAATCTGTCAATGCGAGTGATGTCTTTGTGGCCGTCACTACGGCGGGCAACATACGCCTTTACAAGATGCCGTCGACAGTGACACTGACGGCAGGCAGCGAATATACCTATAATGCCGTAGTCAAGGCGGCAGGCAGCATCTCGTATGCCACCACGTCAATGACGCGCCAGATTTCGCAGGGTGCGTTTACCAATACCCTAACCAAAACGGGCGATGGCACGGTGACCTATACGAGCAGCAATAAAAGTGTGGCTACTGTCAATCCCTCTACGGGCGAGGTAACGCCCGTGGCTGCAGGTTCCACCACCATCACGGCGACAGTGGCCGACGGCACGAACTACACCTATGCCACAACTACAGCCAGTTATACACTCATCAACCGTCCGAAGTTGCCAATAGAATATATAGCGCCGTACAATATGAGAACTGATACAGCTATGGCAACGGATAATAACCCAACAAACAGCGCATATTTTTATTGGGGTTCAAATACGAGCACTCCGGCATCTAACATGAGCAAATTCATTAAAGGTACAGCTTTAACAGGCTATCATCTGCCTTCAAAGGCCGAATGGTGCTCTATAGTTGCTCCTTATTATGCAGGAAGCAATGATTCTAGTATGGGCGGTTCTGATAATCAACGAATTACATATAAACGTGGTTCGTCGAGCAATCTTAGCGAGACGGTGGCTTGGGGTGTGACAAACAACAACGGCACCTATTCATACGACGTGAATCAGGTGTTCTATAATGACTATAACTGCCCGAACGACGCAGCGCATACCTGTATCGGCTATGGCTTGCGTTTCAAGGAGAAGAGTGGCAGCAACTATGTAAATGGACAGTACACTTGCGCCTATCGTTATGAATATAAAACATCCGATTCAGATGCAGGGGGGCAGAAGTCATTGACAGTTCAGGTGAAGTATGTCGGTGCCAATGCTGGCATAACCATCTCTACTATCAGCAACGAGAGTTGGTGGACGTCACCTGACTTTACAGTAGTGATCCCTGCATGCGGGCATAAAGGCAATAATAGTAGTGACTACGCTGCAGGAAGTTACTCCTCTGCTTCCGAGCCGGCCAGCGGGTACTACTGGTCGGCTACAGCGAGGGATGCGTCGTATGTTCACGACATGGCCTTCCACCCGTCGGTCGTCGCCGGTAACAATTGGAATCATCCAGGCCACGGCTTCTCTGTCCGCCTGTTTAAGGATAGATAGCGCTCATGATAATGACAGCAACAATCACCCAGATTATGTCCAATGTGCTGGCCGCACTGATAATCATTATCATGGCAATTGCCTTTACAAGCGTCTATTGGTGCCTAAAGTTCGACCACGAGTTAAAAATCCAGAAGCGGCTAAAGAAACAGTTGGAGGCGTTACACCTGGACCATATGAAAGACCGAGTGGCCCTGGAGAAGCAGGCCAAGACACTTAAGAGTAAACTCGACTTCTATTACCATGTGCTCTACGAGGTGCAGCAGGAGAAGTGGAACATGGTGTACAGCCAACTCGATGAACGCACCCTTCTCTTGAGAGAGATGGTGGACAGCACGTTGAAGCTGATGAGCTATGAGGATATGAAAGAGGTTGAACGGGCAGACCATGTGCTGGTGAATAGTTTCTGTCAGGACGTGTTTGACAACTGTCATCAGTATCTGAAAGGAGAGGTGGATGTGCGAATGGAGACGGAGTTGGACGACGAAGAGACGATATGCACAAATATGAAGTGCCTACAAACGGTACTGACCAATATGTTCCTCTGCGCCATGCAGTTCACCCATGAAGGAGAGATCGTGCTGGAGGTGAAACGGAGGTGCCAGAAGAAGAAACAATACCTAAAGTTTGCCGTCAAGGATACAGGCATAGGTATCCCCGAGGATGTGAAAGATGTTGTTTTTGATAGAATCACGGGCAAAAATATAAATATCAAGATCATTGGCGTGCGTTTGCGCCTGTGTAAAGCCATAACGAAACTCTTAGATGGCTCGATCTATCTCGACCCGTCGCACGAGAATGGTACTTCTGTGGTTCTTTTGATAAAGATTTAAGATATTCTTTACTATTTTTATAGCTATTGCAGCGTCGTGATGATGCGTTAGCTAACCAGCGTCGTGAGATGCCCAACTGAATATTTGCAAGGCGGATCCACTATGATCCGCCATCTTTATGTGTCAATTTACATAAATTTTCTTGTTTAGCCCCTTTTTAATGAAAATATTAAACGGATTTTTTGCATATATCGCTCTTTATTGCTAACTTTGTGGCAAAATTAAGTGACTTATCAATATGCGTTTCTCAAACCTTGGCTCACTCTGCTGGGCCGCCTTCCTTGAAATGGGGGCTCGACACGAAAATTCACCGACTATCTCCTTACGACATGCGAGATAGGTAGGGTAGTTCTTGCGGACTACTAATTAATCACTTATAACCATAATCATCTTATGATAAAAAAAAGTAAAAGAGTGGAAACACTCTCAGGGCTCTTTTTGCCCTTTTCGTGGCGACTTTTCAAGGCTGTAATCGAAGAAAGTAAATATATCAGTGATAGCACAAAGGCCTTGTGCTTCGATGAGATTGTTGATGTGGAATTCATCTTGAACAGAGGCGACAGGGTGAAGGTCTATTACGTGTTCATACGCGCCATCATCAATGGATGGCTCGCCGTGACGCAGCTGGAACTCGCCATCTACCTGGCGGAGCACTCCAACCTCGCCACGAATCCCGACATCGGGAAGAGGATCACCACCATCCAGCATTTCCTGACCATCTATAAAAATGTTTTATCGGCATAAGACATGGAGCAGTCAACGAAAAAGCCTACAGGCGAAGAGAAAGAGCACAAAAAGAATTGGCGGGAGGAGTATGCCACTGTTGAGGAGATCAAGGATTTCCTGAGGACACACGTCTTTCTGCGGTATAACACGGTGAAGCATCAGGTGGAGGTGCGGCTGCCGACACAGGATTCTTTCTGCGGTAACGAGGAACTGGAGCAGTTCG